>JAEIGA010004331.1_pt1 | contig 21971 bp, 24 predicted proteins | sample 9270691 | NCBI WGS metagenome assembly JAEIGA01 (sample SAMN17057246, study PRJNA624740) | gut metagenome | biome: biome; isolation source: fecal sample | host: Bos grunniens | place: China: Xizang | collected 2019 | reverse complement strand
TCAACAATCTGTGAAATTTCCATTTCAATCTTGGACGATATAACCAATACATCGGCAACGTTACCAAATTTTTCAACAACCATTTTTGAATATTCATTACCGGTTGCGGCGGACGCTTCGTCCACGTTGCAAACATAAATGACTGGTTTTGTTGTTAATAAATTAAATGGAGTTGCATCAACATCCCCCATGCGGGCAGGAATTGATTTTTCAAGGTTTGATTTAATAGTATTTGCATCGGCCAATAATTTAATTGCATCTTTGTCCAGACCACGTGCCTTTTTTTCCAGATTTTTTATCTGTTTATCAATGCTTTCCAGGTCCGCCAACATTAATTCTGTTTCAATTGTTTCAATGTCGCCCAATGGATCAATTTTACCATGCACATGCACAATGTCATCATTTTCAAAACAACGAACAACATGAATAATTGCGTCAGTTGATAAAATATTCCCCAGGAATTTATTCCCCAGACCTTCACCAGCAGATGCACCTTTTACCAAACCTGCAATATCAACAATCTCCAGTTGTGTTGGTAATATTTTTTGTGAACCGGCAACACGCGCCAATTCATGCAATGTTGCATCCGGCACAACAACACGACCAGTGTTTGGTTCGATTGTACAGAATGGATAGTTCTGGGCATCGGCAGCCGCACTTTGTGTTAATGCATTAAATAATGTAGATTTACCAACATTTGGTAATCCAACAATTCCACAATTGAATCCCATTTTAAAATCCTTTATAATGGCAATAATATGTCATACATGTGGAATGAATTCAACATAAAAACAATGCCTGCGGAAACAATCGTTTTTCGCAATGGTGTGTATTGTGCTGATTTATCAACATTGCCAAATGCACCAATAAATAAAAAATATGATTTACCAGTTCATATCATTTATGTTGGTGAAATTGCCGGTGAAAATAATTTGGAAATTTCAGTTGGCGCGGAAAATCAAAAAGTTTGCGTCAGTGTTAATGTGAAAAATAATTTGCCGGCTTTTTTAAACATTTTTATTAAAAACACCGGAAAAAATTCTGAAATTCTGGGACATGTTATGTTAGAAAATAATTCAGAATTAAATTATGATTGCTGCGCAGAACATTTATATGAAAACACGGCAATTTTGATAAAAAATAAAGTTTTAGCCGGAAAAAAATCTAAATCTAAATTAAGCGGCATCACAAAAATAAATAAAGATTGTACAAAATGTAAATCAGATATTGCTTTTTCTGCAATGGCGGATATTGGTGCAAAAATTGATTTTATGCCAGCGCAAATTATTTCATCTGAACCAGTATTTGCAGATCACAGTGCCGGTATTTATACATCAAAAGAAAATCAAATTTTATATCTGCGTGGGGCAGGGCTGAGTGGAAGTGAAGTTGATATCGCTATGCGTGAAGCATTCATAAATGATTTTGATTTATTTTAAAAACACCGGATTTACCGGTGTTTCTTTTAATTATAACAAGAATATAATTCTGAATTATTTTCATTTTGATCAATTTGTTTATTTCTGATTTCTTGCGCGGCATTAACTTTTTGTGAAATTAATAATAAATCAGGGTGTGATGAAAATTCTTGGTTTAATTTTTCAAATACTTGTTCTATATCAGATTTGTTTTCGATAAATATTGGCATTACAGAATCAGCAGCTGTAAATAATGAATTAAAAATATCTGATTTGAATTCTTCAATTATATTTAGATAAACATTTATGTGTTTTTCTTCGTGATTTAATACCGCTTTATATGAGCATGAATTTAATTCGTGTTCTTTATTAATTTCAATATCAAATTTATCAAAACCAAATAAAGCATCTATTCTTTTTAATACCACGCAATACCCGCCATCTATTGGAAATGTTTCTAATATTAAATCATAATTGTTAACCAGGTTGGCTTCAACATGACCATGTAACATATCTAATCTTTCCTGAGATAAAAAAACAGATGTTTTATATTCTGGTTTATCCAATTCAATAGTCGGAGTTATTTTGTATAAAATACAATTGTGCGCAAATGACGGCATGCAAAATAATATAGAAAAAATAAAAATTATTTTTCTCATATTTTATTCGGCCGCCCCCTGGCGTTTCAGATATTCATTAACAAAATTATTTCCGTACATTTTATATAATTCTTCGGCCAATAATACCGATGAACGCCCAGATTCAAACAATCGCAATAAATTACCCAGACCACCCAGTTCCGTATTTAAAATAACAGATTCACCATTAACAGGACGAGATAATAATACCGCACGTTTTAAATTTGGATAGGCTTTGCCCTGGATGAACGCCATTTCCAATGGATTTAAATTCCAATGTGCATAATCATTTGCGTCAGCCGCAGGATTTCGGAAGAACATTATAGTTTGTGCCTGACCACGAACAACATCACCAATCCCCAGTTTATCTAAAACATTTGCACGCTGGAATGCGACCATGTACGCCTGGCGATTTTTACGGCCTTCTTGAAGCCCGGCGATAAAATTATCACGGAACATCTTGTTTTCAAGCATTGGTGCAGTTTCGTCAATCATAATCAATGATGGATTTCCACCAGATACCGTTGTATTGTTAATACGATGTAATATATATGATATTACCGCAGGTGATAATGTTTCATCCTGTAAAATGTCAGTAAAGTCAAATGTTGTCAGACGAGATTGTAAATCCAATGTATCAGATGTTTCGTTAAACATGTCGCCATATTGTAATGGATCAACCCACTTCTTTAAAGCAGGGCGCATGTTGCCATTTGATGAAAAACAACTTTCCCATAAATTCTTTAATAAACGGTCACGGTCTGATAAATAATCAAAGTTTACAGATACTGCGCGGGCAATTTCATCGGCAGAATTTGCATCACTTTGCCCAGATATTATCGCAAACCAACGACGCAAAAATGCACGGTTCGCCGCAGTATCTGGCATCTTTAATGGATTTAGACGTGTCATAAAACTTTGCGCCATTGGATCTGTATTCTTTTCTTTGCCCTGCATGGTGACATATTTTCCACCAACTGCCATCGTAAAGATTTCAGCACCACGATTGCGATCAAAGAAGAATGCTTTTAATTTTGGATGACGCAAAGATTGCGCAATTAAAAATGAAAATAGTGTTGTTTTACCGCCACCTGTTGGACCAATTGTCATTGTATGACCAACCGCCGCAGGTTTGTCAGATACATGAAATTGAAACTGGTATGGTGTTCCCTGGGCTGTTGGAAATACAACCAATGGTCCTGGACCCCAGTCTGAATTTGCAACACCACGTGGCTGGGTCGACATCGGAATAGATATGGCCGCTGTGCGTGATAATAATTTAAAACTGCGCGGAAATACATCAAATCCAGGTATTTGAGCAAACCATGAAACCTTGGATGCAAATGTTTCAACAATTGGTGAAATACCAAATGAAGCAGATATCTTTTTAAATTCATCAATGTGTTTTTGTAATTCTTCACGCGTCGCACCAAATAATATAAACAGTGGATAATAATTAACCAAACTTTGTGTCCCAGACAGGTTTTCATCCATTGCTGTCTTTACCGCAGAAATCTGGTCTTCGGTTGAATCTTTGTTATCATCATCAGCGGTTGAACGACGTTGACGTATCGTTTTTTCAACATCAGAAGTGCCCATGATTCCAAAACCATTCATACATATCATTTCTGTTTGAATAGTATGAACGGTGTCGAAAAATTCTTCGTCCATGTAATCTGGGGATATTTTAAATGATAAACATGCAGCAAATGACTGACGACCACCACTGATATATCTGATAATTCCGTCTTTTTCAAATTCAATATCATCAACAGTTACTAAATTCGCAATATTATTATTTGCTGTTTTTGGCGATGGCTTTGAAATAGGGGATAATATACGACCAAAAAAGCGTGCCATATTGTCAGGCGAATTGTTCTTTAATACTGTTGGTTTGTATGCAGCTAATATAGATTCAATATAATTACCATACTGATTTAATTTTGCACGCGCATCTGTACCTGATACAGATAATACAATGTAATAACTGTTTAAAAATATCTTTAACCCCTGACCCTGCCATTTGTTATAAATCTTTTGCAGAACAGGTTGACCAAATTCGTATTTCAGGTTTTCGTCTGCTGCGTCACGAACAGTGTAAAAACGTAAAACAACGCTGCGGTCACGAATTTGATTAAACAATTGCGCCCGTAAATCTAAAAATTTTGCCTTGGTCGCTTCGTCCTGCATACTGGTCTGGATGCCGGCAATTCTGTAAACACGTATCAAACTGCCGTCGGTTAATAACATTGAATTGTCTTCGTATACTGTCTTGAACGGTAAAAAATTGGCATATTTTGCATAACCAAAATGTGGAAAAACCCTGCGCGCCAATGTAGGTACATATATTAACATTATAATAAACAGTAATAAAACTGCCATTGCCATTATAATCATGGTCAGTGTAAAGCCACTGCCTGCAAAATAGTTAAAAATTTCTGAAAAATTTGTCATGCTGCCAATTTCCCTGGGATTTTCTTTTTAAATAGTTGCAATTTTGCAGTCACAATCTGACCCAGCTGGGGGTCACGCTTGGAAAAAATCGCTATAATCGAATGAACCGCAATAACCGATAATAGAAAGAACAAAGGGTTTACAGGCTTCTTGGTCGCAATTAACGATATTATAAAAACTGTCATAAAAATGACAAATTGAACCGCAAAATTTAATATCGCCAGCGAATATGGCACATAAAATATCTGTGCCGGATTTGCCAATGCTTTTAAAACCTGAATTTTCATATCCCCCGTCCTGTTGATTAATTATACCATTTTTAACAATTTTCAACAAGTGGGAAAACAAAACCAAACTTTTTGTTAAAACTGTTGATAAGTACATCTGTTTTTAACTGTTAATTATTTTATCTTTTTTTACATATCAAATTCTACATCCCAGGAAATCCGCGGGATTTTTTGTTGAAAAACTGTTAATTAAAAGTTAAAAATAGTTTTCAACAGTTTCAACACCCCCTACTAAAACAACAATAAATATTAATTATTATTTGATTTTTTAAAAAATGTGTTTATAATCGCCTTGTAAAAAGGATAACGACATGAAATTTTTAAGTTCATTAAAAGCTTGGAAAAAACGCGGTAATGTAAAACAAATCCGTCGTGGTAAACAAGTTATCTTGATTGACCCTGATAATCCAAAATTCAAAGCAAAACAGGGCTTTAAGAAAAAATAAAAAAATTCCGCCGTTTGGCGGTTTTTTTCTAGAATGTATATCTAATACCTAGTGAAAATTCGTTCATGTTTTTGATTATGTCCATATTTAATGGAATATATTGGTATTGAAATAGTCCTGAAACTTTGTTACCGGGGAATGTGTATATTAAACCAATTCCCAGGCGGGTCGATACCTGATTTTCTGAAATTTTATCAGATGTGGCATAAAATGTGCTGATATATTCGTATTCGTCATAGAATTTATAGTTTGCAACGCCAAATGTTGTAAAAAAATCAAAGTCAGGACTAATGTTATAATACCCATATATGTCAAAACCGTATCCCATGTAATAAACTTCGTGATTTACAGTTTCGTGGGTCAAGGTCAAATCCAAATTATTATTCCCAGAATGGGTAAAGAAAAATCCTATTCCAAAGTTCAAACCAATACGCGCGCCAGCATTTATTGTCGCAGAATAGTAATTTTCATCCATATCTGTTTGAATTGTATAACTGGCGATATTTGCACCTGCATTAATACCAATGTATGGTTTAAAATTTGAATTTGTGTAAATTCCAGAAATTCCATTTATTGGCAATAATAATGTAATTATAATCAATATTTTTTTCATATATGGTTCCTTTGTTGTGTTTTATTATACATTTTTTAGTGATATAATTACAGTGGTAAAAAATCAGGAATATATATTTAATGACAGCAATTTTGTTATCTATTAAACCAGAATTTGTTGCGCGGATTTTTTCCGGAGATAAGAAATTTGAGTTTAGGAAAATTATCCCAAGCATACAGATTGATAAAATCTATATTTATGCAACGCGACCAATTTGTGCAGTGGTTGGGTGTGCAAATGTGTCGGGGATTATATATGGTGCACCGCAAGATGTTTGGAATAAAACAAAAAAATATGCTGGAATAGGGCGGGATTTCTTTGATTCTTATTTTTATGGGCGTGCGCGGGCACATGCATATTGCTTAGAAAATGTTGTTAAATATAATATTCCGCGCAGTTTGTCAGAATTTGGAATTAGTGCCGCACCACAAAACTTTGTTTATATAAAAAATTAAAATTGAATTTTTTATGTTATTACAGGTATTATGTTTGCACAGGTTGTATAATTCAGGGGGAAAGTATGAATTTTATAAAGACAGAAATTGATGGTGTGATTATTGTAGAACCGCGCGTATTTGAGGATGCACGTGGATATTTCTTTGAAAGTTATAACGAAGCAGAATTTGTGAAAAATGGTATAACGAATAAGTTTGTTCAGGATAATCAATCAAAATCTTCGTATGGTGTGGTGCGTGGGTTGCATTGTCAATTGGGGAAATTTTCCCAGGCAAAACTGGTACGTGTTTTATCAGGACGTGTATTGGATGTTGCGGTTGATATCAGAAAAAATTCACCAACATTTGGTAAATATGTGGCGGTTGAATTAAGTGATGAAAATAAACGTCAATTGTTTATCCCGCGTGGGTTCTTGCATGGTTTTTCCGTGCTAAGCGATGAAGCAGTGTTCGCATATAAGTGTGATAATTTATATGCACCACATGCTGAATTTGGTATTCGTTTCGATGACCCAGATATTGGTGTCGATTGGATGGTGCCGCGGGATAAAATTATTACATCAGATAAAGATAATATAGCCAAGGGGTTAAAAGATGTACCTGATAACGGGTTGTAATGGTCAGTTGGGAACAGAATTAAAAAAAAGATTACCAGATGCAATTTGTGCTGATGTCGATACATTAGATATAACAGATGCCAATGCGGTTAATAATTTTGTTCGTGAAAATAATGTCGATTTAATTATAAACTGTGCAGCCTATACGGCGGTTGATAATGCTGAAGATAATCCTGATTTGGCAGGTAAAATTAATATTGATGGTCCCAGAAACCTGGCCCAGACAGGGACAAAAATTATCCATATATCAACAGATTATGTCTTTGATGGAATGGCGCACCGTCCATATGGTACAGATGATATGACAAATCCGCTATCTGTTTATGGTAAGACCAAGCGGGCAGGGGAATTGGCTGTTATTGAAAATGCAGATGTGGCCGTTGTAATTCGTACGGCGTGGTTATACAGCCCATATGGTAATAATTTTGTAAAAACAATGCGGCGTTTGGGGACAGAACGTGATATGATTAATGTTGTATCTGATCAGATTGGAACACCAACATATGCAGGTGACCTGGCAGATGCAATTGTTCAAATTATTCCACAGATGAAACCAGAAAATTCGGGTATTTATCATTTTACAAATATGGGGGTGTGTTCGTGGTACGATTTTGCAGTTGAAATTATGGAAAAATCAGGGTTGAAATGCGCGGTAAATCCAATTAAATCATCAGAATATCCAACACGTGCAGTGCGACCTTTTTATAGTGTTTTGGATAAGTCAAAAATTCAAAATGTTTTTAATATTAAAATTGACCACTGGAAAAAAGGTCTGGATAAGTGTATAGAACAATTTTGATTTAAAAAAAGTCCTAAAATCAGGACTTTTTTAATAAATAAAAAAAACACCACAAGGGCGCGTTTTGTTAAATCTTGGTTGCGGGGGTTGGATTTCATTTGGCTGCGCCTGCATTGCATCTGCGCGAATCAACCGATGGTTGACCGGCGTCCATTTGTCCGCCTTTCGCTGGCTGTGAACCACCTTGCTTCGTTGATTCAAATCCAGCAATACATTTATTTAACAAAAAAACATCCATAAAGGATGTTTCTTCGTTAAATCTTGGTTGCGGGGGTTGGATTTGAACCAACGACCTTCAGGTTATGAGCCTGACGAGCTACCGGGCTGCTCTACCCCGCGATGAAGTAAAAAAGCCTGGGTATTATATATGTTTATATGATAATAGTCAAATGAAAAATTTCAGTCCTTTGTTTTTTATTGTTTTTGCGGTCTTTCTTGAATTGTTTGATTTTTCTTGCTAAGATTTAGGAAAATTAGGTAATAAAAGGTTTGATGTGTTTCAAAATAAGACATTTAGAAAATTATGGAAAGGCTTTTGGGAGCCAATTTTACGTTTAGGTATTTTTCAATGGATTATTGCTATTATTATGGCAATTCCAATCTGGTTTGTATATTTTACTTCGATAAAAAAAATAACTAATATCAAAACGTTCTATGAATATAGACGAAAGCCTGCAATATTTGTGTTCTGGCATGGACGGTCAATGATGTTAAGCCCAATTATTTGTCTGGGCGGTATGCGTGCGTATGCGGTCGCCAGTCGGCATAAAGATGGGCGTATGATGGCAAAATTACAACATTTGTTTGGTTTGCGGGCAATTTATGGTTCGTCACATCGTGGGGGTGTATCTGTTCTGCGTGAAGGTTTGCGCGTGCTGTCGCGTGGGGATCATGGTATTTGTATGTCCCCAGATGGACCAGGGGGACCGTCGTTGCGTGTTCAAGATGGGGCATTGTATTTTGCAAAAATGTCAGGGGCACCGATTATCCCAGTTTGTTATACGACTTCACGGGCATGGTTTCAAAAACGATGGGACAGATATTTGGTGGCATGTCCTTTTTCTAAAATAATTTGTAATATTGGAAATCCGATATTTGTACCGCGCAAGGCAAGTGCAGATGAATTTGAAAAAATTCGCAAAAATCTGGAAGATTTTATGGTGGCACAAATGCGTGAATTAGATGCGGAATATAATTATCCAGAAGTTGAGCAGGATTTGACCGCGTCTGAATTTAAGAAAAAATTGCGTGAAGAAAAAAAATCCAAAAAATCAAAGTAAGGTTTTATCTATGAAAACACCAAAGTGGTTTTTAAAGAAAAATTTAATGGCTTTTTTATTGCTGCCTGTGTCATGGGTTTATTATGTTTTTAGTCGTTTGGTTTACTATATGCGCAAGGGTGGGGCGTTAAAATCACGTCGTAAAATTATATGTGTTGGTAATATCTTGGCAGGTGGGGTTGGTAAAACACCAATTGTAAAACAAATCGCAAATTATTTTGATGCACCGGTTGTTATGCGTGGATATAAAAAAAGTAAATCAACAAATAGTATTGGTGATGAAGCGACTATGTTGGCACGGGCAGAAATTGCAGTGCATGTAGGTGATAGAAAAAGTAATATTATTTTGTTAAATAATCAAAATGATGCGATTGGACCGATTGTAATGGATGATGGTTTGCAAAATCCAACAATTGAAAAAGATATATCATTAATTGTATTTGATGAGGCAATAGGTTATGGAAATGGGTTCTTATTACCATCAGGGCCGTTACGTGTGGTTAAAAACGAGGTAAAAAAAGCAGATGCAATTATTGTTATTCGCAGTAAAAATCCAAAAAAGAAATTTAAATTACCAAAAACTGTGCCTGTATTTTATGCAGAGAATAAAACAATATCTCCATATGATGAAAATCAAAGGTTGGTTGCTTTTGCAGGAATTGGTTATCCAAAAAAATTTTTTGATTCATTGAATAATGTGGTTGCAACCCGTGCGTTTCCAGATCACTGGGATTATACGAACCAGGATATTGCAAAGTTGTTTGATTTAGCAGAAAAAAATAATGCAAAATTAATTACAACGGAAAAAGACTGGGTTCGTTTGCCAAAGAAAATACAGAGTAAAATTAAGTATGCACGTCTTGATACAGTTATTGAAGATAGATTTTGGGAATGGATAAAGGAGAAGTTATAATGGCAACCTTTAATGATATTGTTCGTATTTCTGGGGTCGGTATTCATTCGGGAGAGACAGTTAATGTTATTATAAAACCGTCTGATAAACCAGGGATTTTCTTTCAGCGTGTGGATATGAATGAGACTGATTTAATTCCAGCAACATTTGATAATGTTGGTGAAACAAAAATGCGTAATACGACAATTGGTAAAATGTCAGGGGCACATGTTCAGACAATTGAACATTTAATGGCGGCGATGTTTATGGTTGGTGTCGATAGTGCGGTTATTGAAATAGATGGTGCAGAAACCCCAATTCTGGATGGTAGTGCAGCAGAATTTATCAAAGAATTTCAAAAAGTTGGTGTAACGGGTGAAAAAATGAAGCGCTTTATTGTTAAAAAGCCAGTTATTGCATATGCGCGTGAGGTTCTGAGGCAATTGCCATGGTTTGTTCGTTTTAAATTATGGTTCTTTAATATTCTTGCGGGGCGCAAAGTTGATGGATATGTTAAGTTGATGCCAAATGATGGAAAATCACTGGATGTGTCTGCAACACTGGTTTATCCAGAAAAAGTTATAGGAAAACAATCTTATTCATATTCATATAATGAAACAAAAAAATCGATTGATGATTTTGTTAAAAATGTTGCACGTGCCCGTACATTTGGAAAATATTCAGAATGGGAATATTTGAAAAAACGTGGTATGGGACGCGGCGCAAGTGAAGAAAATGTTATCGCGTTGAATGATGCGGGGGACGGTACATTAAATCCGTTGAATTGGCCAGATGAGTTTGTTCGCCATAAAATTGTAGATGCAATTGGTGATATGTTTACCAGTGGTGGAATTGTCTGTGGCGCGTTAGAATCATACAAGGGCAGTCATGCACTGAATAACATTGTGCTGAAAAAATTGTTCGGTAATCCAGAAAATTATGATATAATTGATGCGAAATAGTTTGTTTAAAAAAGGAAGGAAAAATGAAAAAGTTTTTTGCGTTAATGGCGGTGTTGTTATCGGTTGTGGCGTGTGGTGGAATGGTTAAAAATGAAAACGGAAGCCAGTATTTAGTACAATTAGATGCAGAGCCGATTGGTTGTACTTTCTTGTATAAAATTGAATCAGAAGTTTCTGTATATGATTCTGCTGATGCACGCAGATATTTGGAAAATCGTATTGTAGATCAGGCGCGTAGCGGTAATGCATATTGGATTACCAGCCAGCGTACCAAACCAAATGAATGGGTTATATTTGGACCGGAACGTGCGTTTGTAATGGTTGCAAATGTTTATGATTGCCCAAACCCAAACAATCAGCGCACTGCGCGTGGTGGCGGTTCGGTAACATATTCGCCAGAGCAGGTGGGGACATCTTGTGAGTATGGTAATTGTAGATAAAATATTTAATTCCGCTAAAAAAAAATAGCGGGATTTTTTTTAGTTATTTTTTGTATACGCTTAAAACCGATTGCCTTGAATTATGATTTTATGTTATAATCAATAAAAGTATTGTACGAGAGAGAGTTTTTTGGCTAGTTATATATTGAATATTAATCGAAAAAAATATGCTGTTGGTTTATTTTGGCAACCAATGGGGGCGGCAGTTGGTGCGCGAAATTATGCGCGGTCTTTGTCACGCAGTGTTGATAAAAAACTGAACCTGTATACAGAATATCGCGCAATGATTGGTTTGGCGGCGCGTAAAAATGGTGCGCGTGCAGGGATGTTAAGTGCTGCAGCAGAAGTAATGGAGAGTTTTTCAGAATATACTTCTTTTTTGGCGGTATTTTCTGTTCCACGTGGCTTTTATATGGTGGCGGCACGTAATGGTGTTATTCTGGTTGATAAATTGTTTGAATCAGAAGATGAAGCGCGCAACGAATATGTAAAAATGTCAGAAATCCCAGATTGGGGCGCATTCTTTGCGCCGGGGGCGTGGGGAATGCCCAGGGCTGCAGAAAGAAATATTGGGGATTTGTTGAATGGTCAGTCACGGGCGGTACTGCACACAATCAGTCGTTTGGGTTCGCGCATGTTTTCGTTAATTGTATTTGCATTGTTTGTGTTTGGTATGGCGTTTATATTCCGGGATTCTGTGGTTCAGACATTTGCGCCACGTCCCCAGGTTGCAGAATTAAACCCAGAACTGGTTGCAGAATATAAAAAACAAATAGAAGAAAAATCAAAAGAATTAGATGCGCAATTTGAAATTGAAAAAAACTTGCCACCAGAACCAATTGTGATGCCGTATGAATTGTTGCCGGATATGATGGCACGTGCAAAGCAGTGTTATCAGGCGATTGCTTTTTTAATGCAGCCGGTTATAGGGTGGAATCAGATTAATGTTGTGTGTGGTGAAAAATATGCAATTGCAGATTTTAAACGTGATTTTGGCACGTTGGATGAATTTTATAATGTTGCAACAGGTTTAATGCCAGGGGCACTGGTTAACGAGTTGAACGAAGATACATTACGTGTGCAGGTTGCATTGCCAAATTTAGAAACTTTTTCAAGCCAAGATGAACGTGATGCAGAAACAATCGTTCGTGATATAACGTCTGCTTTCCAGAGGATAAATGAAATTGTAGATATAGAGATTGTGGTTGATACATTAACCAATGGTGTTGATGTTGCAACCGTTAATGTGGTAGAAGTTGGGGCGGATTCTAAGCTGATACCACAACAGTTCATGGAAATCTTTGATGATTTCGGTGGGGTTTATTTAATGCAGGCGGGGTGGAATGCACGTACGCGGTCATGGAACTATGAGGTATTAATCTATGCAAAGTAAAAAAATGTTTTTGTTCGGGTTGTTTGTTTGTGGCGCTGTTGTATTTAATGGCGCGTATGCAGAAGAAGTTGTAGAAGAGATTACAGAAGAAATTCAGATGGAACAAATGTCTGCTGATGCTGTTGCTGCATATGATCCAAATGGGTCTTTGTTTCAACAAATTACAGATTTAGAACAACAAAAAATTATGATGCAGTTGGAAAAAGAACGTGCACAATTAGATTTGGATTTAGATAGATTGGCAGCAGAAAAAATTAAACTGCATATGGAAATTGATACATTGTCGGGACGCGCAGAACAACAACAACAGGAAATAGAAACACAAAAAGCTAAGTTAGAAGCAGAGGCTGCGCGTATAGAAAAAGAAAAAGAAGAGTGGATAAAAGAAATTGAAGATGTAAAAAAACAAGAAGTAAAAGATTATACTTCTTCTGCTGTGTCTGCTGTAAAAGCAGAAGTTGGGGGTGATATCTCAAAAAATTGGCGTTTGGTTAATGTTGTTGGTGCAGGTGCACAATTGCAGGCAACTGTTGAAGATTTAAATAATGGTCAAAAAAGACGTATCAGTGTTGGTAAAACATTGGATGGTATGACTGTTAAAACAATTTCTTTGTATGACGGGGTTGTGTTGGTTGATAAAGACGGTAATACACAGGTGTTGAATATTACAAATGGAAAATAATTAATATGGCAAAAGAAATCTTGGAAAATTCAATCGTTTCAGATAAACCGTCTATTCCAAATGGGTTAGAGACGGCTGAATCCAAAGATATTATAGATTACCTGTTTGCAAATGGTAACCGGTTGTTGACAGCAACAGGTGCCATAATGGAATTGCCGCATGATACACAAAGTTTAATCGCATATTTTACCGGTGGTGAAATTATTATTTCACGTACACATCGTTATGATGGACGGGTGTTGGCTTTCTTGGATTTGTTAAAGCGTCGCGGACGTAAAATGCGCGAACCTTTTTATTCTGATCTGGGGTTGATTTCAAATATATATAAATCTAATGAAATGCGTCTGGGGGGTGGGGGTCGTGTGCGTTCGGATTTTGATAATCAGATGCAGAAAGATTTTGTTGATATTATCGCCAAGGCTGCAGCACAAAAAGTATCAGACGTTCATATCGAAGTTGCGGATCAGACAACTATTTTCTTTCGTATAGATGGCAGTATGCAGCCTGTTATGGAATATAACTCTCAATGGGGTGAATCTTTTGTTCGTGCGGCATTTGCATCATCTGATATGTCAAATGCAAACTATGCTCAGAATGAATATCAATCGGCACAAAAGGATGGACGTACGCCACTGCGTGGAACCAGAGATTTATATCTGCCAACGGGTGTTTTGGGCGTGCGTATGCAATTTAACCCGATTGCATTTGGCAGTCGTTATGTGGTTATGCGATTGCTGTATGATAATCCGTCCGAAGGTTTAAAGACAGAGCAAGAGTTTGGACCATATGAACAGCGCTTGTTGGCACGTCTGCGTTCGTTCCCAACAGGATTAGTTATTGTTGCGGGTCCGACCAGTTCAGGTAAATCAACAACACTGGTTCGTAATATGTCGATGATGTTGCGTGAACGAAATTATGAAATCAATATGATTACGGTGGAAAACCCAGTTGAACAAAAGATTTTTGGCGCACGTCAAATGCCGGTGGTTAATACAACAAATGAAGAACAACGTGAAGAAAAGTATGTAGAGGCATTGGCGGCTGCGTTGCGCAGTGACCCGGATACGTTGATGGTTGGAGAAATTCGTACGTTGGCGGCTGCACAACTGACAGTGCGTGGTGCGTTGTCTGGACATAATGTTTGGACAACATTGCATGCGAATTCTGCAATGGCGGCGTTAACCAGATTATTAGATTTAGGAATCGAGCCTTTTAAACTGAAAGAAGAAACATTGATGCGTGGTTTAGTGTCAATGCGATTGTTTAAAAAGTTGTGTCCGCATTGTCGTGAATTGTTATCTGCACACCCAGAACGTGGGGCGTATCGTCGTGTTGTAGATGCGTATGGTGATATTGGTCTGCGCCAGGTCTATCAACGTGGGGCGGGGTGTCCGCACTGTAATGGTACAGGTAATATCGGACGTATCAAAGCTGGTGAAATTATTATTACAAACAGTGAATTTTTACGTCTGGCGTTGGCAGGTAATACAGATGCAGCCGTGCGTTATTGGATGGAAGAAATGGATGGACGTACATTGAAAGAAGCGGCAGTGTCATTAATGTTGCAGGGAATTATTAGTGTTGATGAAGTAGAACGCTGGGTTGGACAGTTAGACCAGCCGGGGGTATACTGATATGAAAAAGCTGGAACTGTTATATGCAAAGATGATGTTCCGTTTAAATACGGAAAAGCGTATGGCGATTTGTCGCAAGTTGGCGTCACTGTTGCGAAATGATTTTACATTAATTGATGCGCTGGAACGTCTGGAAATGGTTGAATCAAAAAATGGAAAAAAACCAAACGAACCATTTGCAATCGTTATGCGTCAATGGCAAAAAAACCTGGAAAAAGGTATGACTTTTTCAGAAGCAACACGTGGGTGGGTGCCACAAAATGAAACACTGTTGGTGACATCTGGAAATTTATCTAATTTGGTGATTGCGCTGGAAAATGTTGGGCGTGTGGTTGATGGTATGCAGCGTATCCGGCGGGCGATGACAACCGCAGTTGTGTATCCTTTGTTTTTGCTGGCATTAACTTTTGGTATTATCATTATGGTTGGAATTTACTTGGTTCCACCATTGGCCGAGGTTGCAGGTAATTCAGTCGTATGGCGTGGGACGGCACGTTCTTTGGTGTGGTTGTCGGATTTTTCAATTCAATATTGGTATGTGTTTTTATTGGTTTTTGCTATTATTGTTTCGATTTGTTGGGTCAGTCTGGCAAATTGGACAGGACGTATTCGCGCAGTGTTTGATAAGTTCCCACCATGGAGTACGTATAAAATTCAGGTATCTGTTGGTTGGTTGATGAGTTTGGCCGCCATGGTCAGTGCAGGCGTTACAATCCCAGATGCAATGCGAATGTTAGCAGATAGCGCCAGCAGATATCTGCGCAGCATTTTAGACAAAGCATTAAGGTTTATTGCCAATGGTGATAATTTAGGACGTGCGTTGGAAAAAACAGGGCGCGGTTTCCCAGATGATGAAATTATTGGGGATTTAACAATATATGCTGATATGAACGGCTTTGATGAAAATTTAACCCAGGTTGCAAATGATTATTTAAATGAATCTGTGCGAAAAATGGAAAAGATTTCAAATACTTTAAACAGTTTGGGAATCTTATTGGTGTCGGCAATTATTGCATGGGTTGTGCTGGGGACGTTCCAGATGCAAGACCAAATTACATCCGCATTATCTTAAAAATTAAATCTAATGGCATATCTGTACGCAGTGCCGACAATTCGTGTAGCGTTTGTATACTACGTTGTCGGCACTGTCCATATCTGTACCATTATCTTTAATTTACCCCCACTGTTATAAGAGGGGGATTTTTCTTATACCATGAATGGCAGGTTTTCCAGTGTTCCTTCGGCAACACGGACATTTACATCAATCATCATAAAGATTGAATCAGGTGTGCACAGTTCGTGTTCGCGAAATATACTGTTGTCCAGCAGGTGGCTGGTGTTAACAGACAATTTTGTTATTAAATGGTCGTCATCAAGTAATGTGTAAATTGGACCAATGTCACGTGGTGTGTTTGAACCGATTTCGTGTTCGTTTTGTGGACAACGTAGACCGTCCATAATCGTTTTTACACGGTTGTCAATGTCACTGCGCGGGACGCCAACAATTTCTGGGTGCAACATTTGTATGTCTAATTCTGCCAATAATTTTAAATTTGGTGTAATAATCGGATTCCAATCAATGCCGCCAACGTGACGAGTGGTTATTGGGGTTTTTATCGGATTCGGTACCATGTATTGGGTCAGATTATTCCATGGACTGTGTTCAATTAATTTTTTTAGTTGTGGATGAAACTGCATGCGGATGTCTGCAATATGCTGGGCACGTTTCTTAGGATTAATCAAAATATCTCCGAAATATATCAATTTAAATTTCATATTATTTTTCCTTGGCTTGTTGAATTTTTATATGTTCTTTAAAATTTTCCAGTGCGTCAGAACGCAATCTGTATGGAAGAATTTTGTTTTTTGTAGAATGACTGTACCTGGAACAAATAACCATTGGACGTGGACCTGCCTTTATCTTGACGGTGGCTTTGCGAAGATACATTGTTTTCATTGCACGATATACAGTTTCTTCGTCTGTGTTTAATTTCTTTGCAACCTGAAGTGGGGTCAGGTAATCGGATTTTTTGGTAAAAGCTTCTGTTTCTGATGACACGATATTTTTCCCCCTTTTTCCTTGATAATTATACCAGAAATTGCTATGTTTTACACAGAAAAAAGAAAGGAAATATATATGGCAGTAAATAATGAATATACAGGTGATTCCATTAAGGTCCTAAAAGGGTTAGAGGCGGTTAAAAAACGCCCAGGTATGTACATTGGTGACGTGGGCGAAGGCGGAAGTGGTTTGCACCATATGATTTATGAAGTTGTTAATAACTCTATTGACGAAGCAATGGCGGGCTATGCGGATACAGTATATGTTTCGCTGAATGCAGATGGGTCGGCCACAATTCGTGATAATGGACGTGGTATGCCGTTCGATATCAATCATGATACAGGACGCAGTGCGTTGGAACTGATTATGTGTGAGTTGCACGCAGGTGGTAAATTTGATAACGAAGGCAGTGGCGCGTACAAGGTATCTGGTGGTCTGCACGGTGTTGGTGTGTCGGTGGTTAATGCCTTGTCTACGTGGTTAGAGGTTAAAGTTTGGCGCGGTGATAAAGAAGCGTTTATGTCGTTCGCAGATGGTGTACCAACATGTGATTTGAAAATAACTGAAAATAAATCAGGTATAGAACATGGGACTGAGGTTACTTTCCTGCCGTCGCCGGAAACATTTACAGGAACTGAATTTAGTTTTGATACTATGGAAACATGGTTGCGCGAACAGTCATATTTGAATGCAAATGTTAAAATTATCTTGGAAGATTTGCGTGGTGGCGAAAAGAAAGAACGCGAATTTCACAGTGTTGATGGGTTAAAGGGATTTGCAACTTATTTAGATAAGTCTAAGGAATTACTGAATAAAGACCCAATTCAAATGATTAAGCAATTGGATGATACGTATATTGAAATTGTTCTGCAATGGACAACAGCGTATACGGAAACGTCATTGTGCTTTACTAATAATATTCCAAACCGTGATGGTGGAACGCATCTGGCGGGATTTCGCGCAGGATTGACGCGTGCAATTAATAAATATATTGCGGAAAAGGGAACCAAGAAGGATATTAATCTGTCAGGCGAAGATTTCCGCGAAGGTTTGACCAGTATTGTTAGTGTGAAAATTCCAGATCCAAAATTTGGTTCGCAGACCAAGGATAAATTGGTATCCAGTGAGGTTCGTCCAATTGTTGAAAGTACCGTTTCTGAAATGCTGTATGAATTCTTGGATGAAAATCCAGCGATTGCAAAAACAATTGTTGATAAGATCATAGAAGCTGCAACCGCACGTGAGGCAGCGCGTAAAGCTCGTGAATTATCTCGTAAAAAAACAGGGCCTGAATTGGGAGGTCTGCCGGGTAAGTTGGCGGGTTGTTCAGAACGTGATCCGGCAAAATGTGAACTGTTTATTGTTGAGGGGGATTCGGCTGGTGGTACAGCAAAGCAGGGGCGTGATCGTAAAACCCAGGCGATTTTGCCATTGCGTGGTAAGATTCTGAATGTTGAACGTGTACGTTTTGATAAAATGTTGGGTTCGGATACCATTGGTGCATTGATTACGACAATGGGGGCAGGGATTGGTAAAGATGATTTTGATATTGAAAAAATGAGATATCATAAAGTTATCATCATGACCGATGCTGACGTTGACGGTCAGCACATTCAGACATTGCTGATGACGTTCTTTTATCGTCATATGCCACAGGCGATTGAACGCGGATATATCTATGTGGCAAAACCACCACTTTATGGGGTAAGTCGCGGAAAACAGCAGATTTATCTGCAAAATCAACGTGAAATGGATGATTACTTGATGGAACAGTTGGCGACCGATGGTATGATTGAAACCGCCACTGGGGTTCAGGTATCGGGTGCAGATTTGAAGCGTTTGTTGGGATTGGTGCTGGATATGCGTAATATCTTGCAGCCACTAAATCATATTGTACCATTGCGATTTGTAGAAGCGTTGGCATTAAATGGTGCATTTGAAAACGAAAATGCAGATGTTTTTGCAAATGTTCAAAATATGCTGGATGCCCAAGAATTAGAATTTGAACGTGGCTGGAAAGTGTCTGCGACAGACGCAGGAATTGAAATCACACGCACGTTGCGCAGTGTACGCGAGACATATTTGTTGCCACGTGAAAAAATCAACGGTTCAGAAATTCGTGCATGGCATAAGTTGGCTGGGCATGATGAACTGATTGAAATGTTCAGCAGACCAACTGTTCTGCGCGTAAAGTCTAAAAATCAGAAAATCTGGGGGGCATTGAAATTGCTGGAAACTGCATTTGAATATGCCAAAACAGGATTGAAGATTCAGCGATACAAAGGTTTGGGTGAAATGAATGCTGAACAGTTGTGGGAAACAACAATGGATCCAAATCATCGTTCTTTGTTCCAGGTTAAAATTGATGACGCAGCCAAGGCCGACGAAGTTGTTTCTATGTTAATGGGGGATGTGGTTGAACCGCGTCGCGACTTTATCGTAGAAAATGCGTTGGATGCAAATTTGGATATATAATATGAATATGGCGCGGGTTTCCGCGCCATGATTTTATATGTGGGGGCGACAATGTTTGAATTACCAAAGATTATTAAGCATGGGCCAAGTCAAAAAGATAAACTGATTGAAGAAATGCAGGCGTTGGAAAAAGAAATTCAGGAACTGACATCAAATGGTATTTCTGAAAGTCAAATTTGGCATAAGCGTGCACGAATTGATGCGATAAAAAAAGAAATTAATGCGTTGGAAACTAAACAATTTAACGCGGGCAGTGATAAACTGAATTCTATGATGAAACAACAACAAGGACAAACAATCAGCCCAGAAATGATGGTAACAGCAGGGGCAGAGCGATAGATAACAATGTTCTCGCGAAAATGGTTTTTTGATTTAGATTCACAATTGCGGGCGCGTGGGTTGGACAGTGATGCGCAATCTTTTGATGATATTTTAAAGAATCTGAAATCGCGAAAAATTTATCATGCAGATGAATTTGCAGGACATTGCGCATATGTGATTTTGGCGGGCGGGTTTTCGCAACAAACAGCAAAAAAAATTCATGAAAAAATTATGAATGTTTTGCATGGATTTGGTGCTGATTTCAATTTGTTAATTGAATTGTTTAATAATAAAAATAAAGTTAGTGCAATTTGTAAAATTTGGGAAAATCGTTGCGATTTTTGTGATGAATATTATAAATTAGAATCATTAGATGAACGATTGGGGTATTTGCAAAAACTGCCACATATTGGGAAAATTACCGCTAATCATTTGGCGCGAAATCTGGGCGAAGATGTTGTGAAATATGATATCTGGATTCAGCGTCTGGGGTGTGTTTTCGTGGGAAAAGACATGCCAATTGATAATGGGAATTTGTCGGCGGATGTCAAGGCGGCCTGTGATGATATGTTTGCGCATTTGGTTCGTGAAACAGGATTGCCACGGGGGTATATTGATGTGGTTTTGTGGAAATCTTTACAACAAAAATTAATTTCTGTGGACGCCTGCTTGCATACCAATTAAAGGATAAAATAATGGATGTAAAAATTGAACAATCGTGGAAAGATGCATTAAGTGCGGAATTTGACAAGGATTATTTTGTTAGGCTGACTGATTTTGTGCGTGGTGAATATTTGTCAGGCAAGACTGTTTATCCGGCCCCACAGAATATCTTTAATGCATTTAATTTATGTCCACTGGACCAGGTCAAGGTTGTTATTATCGGTCAGGACCCATATCACGAACCAGGGCAGGCGCATGGATTATGTTTTTCTGTGTTACCGCCAACCCAAATTCCACCATCATTGGTAAATATTTATAAGGAAATTGAATCTGATTTGGGGCGAAAATCTGTCACAAATGGTGATTTAACACATTGGGCGCAGCAGGGGGTATTATTGCTGAATGCGACATTGACTGTTCGTGCGCATGCAGCGGCATCACATGCGGGACATGGTTGGGAAGAATTTACAGACAGCGTTATTCGTGCGGTCGCAAAGCGCGAAAATATTGTTTATATGTTGTGGGGATCATATGCTCAGAAAAAGGCAACGTTTGTTGATGTTAATAAAAACCTGGTTCTGAAAAGTGCACATCCGTCACCGTTGTCTGCGTATCGTGGATTCTTTGGTAATAAGCATTTCAGTCAGGCAAATGAATATTTGGTTGGGTGCGGAAAAACACCGATTGAATGGTGATTGGTATTAAAAATTGTATGCCAGTCCAAAACCATAAAAAGCATAGGAATTGTTTTCTGGTGCGGTGTTTCCATTGGAAAAATGTTGAGCAAAAAATTCAATGCTGCTGCATTCTGATAATCGGTATGCGCCGCCAAATTTAAAGGTGAATAAAAATTTTGAACCGATGCGGTCGTTTTGTTGTGCCTGAAACCCGGCCCCAAGCCCGATAAATGTATACCATTTTTTTCCGAATGCTGGAACAATGTCCACGGACATTATACCAATTGGTATGGTGAATTTTTCCCAATCCCAACCATATCTTTGACCGTACCCAATTGTTTGTATTATATTTAATGATTTGCGTGCATGCAGTCTGAAAAAATTTGCGGGTTGGGAATATTGTGCGTTTAACATTGCAAATGGTACCCATTGCGTAGGGGGTGGTAACAGAAATCCGCCGTTTACACCGGTGCCGATGTTAAATACAAATTGGTTTTCGTATCCATTAAAAAATGGATTGGTTTCTGCGTGTATAGGAACCATGGTCAGGGTAAATAACAGGATATATAAAATTCTTTTCATGATATTGAATTGATTGATTTTGTGCTTTGTAATTTTATTAAAATAAATCGTCGTTTTTAATAAGAACAAAATCATTGTGTTTGTTTTTCTTGCATTTAAAAAAAAAGTTGTTATAATTTGTGGCGTTTGGCAGCGTAGCTCAGTGGTAGAGCAGAGGAATCATAATCCTTTGGTCGGGGGT
>JAEIGA010004330.1_pt1 | contig 21971 bp, 17 predicted proteins | sample 9270691 | NCBI WGS metagenome assembly JAEIGA01 (sample SAMN17057246, study PRJNA624740) | gut metagenome | biome: biome; isolation source: fecal sample | host: Bos grunniens | place: China: Xizang | collected 2019 | reverse complement strand
GGATCGTGCAGAGCCATCTCGATGCGCTCGTAGCAGTACTTGTCGTGCATGTAGTGGATGATGTTGAGGGCATCCACGTAGGTCTTGGCGAGCCAGTCCTGCATGTTGCTGAAGAGCTCCATCACCTTGTCGTACTCCAGGTACTCACCCTCGTAACGGGGAGCGGGCGGGGTCACCTGCTTGCCCTTCACCTCGTCTACGCCACCGTTAAGAGCATAGAGAAGGCACTTGGCCAGGTTGGCGCGGGCGCCGAAGAACTGCATCTGCTTACCAATGCGCATGGCGGACACACAGCAGGCAATGCCGTAGTCATCACCCCAGTACGGGCGCATCAGGTCGTCGTTCTCATACTGCACGGAGGAGGTCTCGATGGAAACCTTGGCGCAGTACTTCTTGAAGCCTTCGGGCAGGGCGGTGGACCACAGCACGGTCAGGTTCGGCTCGGGAGCCGGCCCCAGGTTGTACAGGGTCTGCAGCATGCGGAAGGAGCTGCGGGTCACCAGGGTGCGGCCGTCTTCGCCCATACCGCCGATGGATTCGGTCACCCAGGTGGGGTCGCCGGAGAACAGGCTGTTGTACTCGGGGGTACGGATGAAACGCACCATGCGCAGCTTCATCACGAACTGGTCCATGAGTTCCTGGATTCCGGCTTCCGTGATGGTGCCGGCGGCAAGGTCGCGCTCGAAGTAGATGTCGAGGAAGGTGGAAACGCGGCCCAGGGACATGGCAGCGCCGTTCTGTTCCTTCACAGCGGCCAGGTAGCCCAGGTAGGTCCACTGCACGGCTTCGCGGGAGTTTTCGGCGGGGCGGCTCAGGTCGCAGCCGTAGCTCTTGCCCATTTCAGCCAGTTCGGCCAGAGCGCGAATCTGTTCGTTCATTTCCTCGCGCAGACGGATGGTGGCATCGGTCATTACACCGGCTTCGCGGTCCTTCAGATCCTTGCGGCGGGCGGCGATGAGCTTGTCGGTGCCGTAGAGGGCTACGCGGCGGTAGTCGCCGATGATACGGCCGCGGCCGTAGGCATCGGGCAGACCGGTGATGATACCGGCAGAGCGGGCTGCGCGGATGTCGCTGGTGTAGGCATCGAACACGCCTTCATTGTGGGTCTTGCGGATGCGGCCGAAGAATTCGGCGGTGTGCGGGCACATCTGCTTGCCGTAGGATTCCAGAGCCTTCTGGGCCATGCGCAGACCACCGAAGGGCATCAGAGCGCGCTTCAGCGGGGCATCGGTCTGCAGACCAACAATCTTCTCGCGAGCCTGGTCGATGTAGCCGGCTGCGTGGGAAACAATGGTGGAAACTACTTCGGTGTCGGCATCGAGCAGACCGCCGGCTTCAATTTCCTTCTTCATCAGCTCCTTCACCTCGTCCCACAGGGCAATGGTGTCCTCAGTAGGGCCGGCCAGGAAATCGCCCTCGCCGGTGTAGGGAGTGTAGTTCTGCTGAATGAAATCACGGACGTTGATGGTATCCTGCCATACGCCTGATTTGAATCCCTGCCACGGGTCTACCTGGCAGGCGCATTCCTGAGTGCATGTTGTGTCTGTCATAAAATGATTCTTGTTTAGGTGAGAGACTCCCGGGAGAGTCATTGTGCCAACTCTCTACTAACGGGCATATTCTAAACCCGCGTAGCAGATAAGTCAAGGGGGATTCAGCGCTGTGCGGCGCTTTCTACGATGTTTCTTTTGATTGTTCTGGAAAGATTCTAATATATTTGAATGTTTTGTCAAGTGGAATAATTCTAAAAACAAGGAAGCATCCGGCTGGAAGAAAAATCCCGTCCTGCGTAAGGCTGGACGGGATAAGGGAAAGCGGCTATTTGCTGAGCCCCTGGGATTGGAGCAGGGCATCGGGGTTGGGGTCGCGCCCCATGAACTGGCGGTACAAATCAGCAGCAGACTGGCTGTCACCCTTGGAGAGTATGGCTTCACGGAAGTCGGTCCCCGTCTTTCGGTTAAGCACGCCTTCCTTGCTGAAGCGGGAGTAAGCATCAGCCGCGAGCACTTCGGCCCATTTGTACGAGTAATACCCCGCACTGTAGCCCCCGGTAATGCAGTGGCGCAGGCGGCGCATGATGGAATTGCCATGCTGAGTGAAACGAATCTGCCAGGGAGACAGGAGCTCACGTGTGGCGGCATCGAGGTCTTTGCCCTTGAATTTTTCATCGTAATTCATGTGCATTTCCAGGTCAAGCTTGGCAATGCAGAGCTGGCCCATGTTGTCCGTAGCCGGCAGGAAATAGCGGCTGGCTTGTAACTTCTTCACCAGTTCGTCGGGGATAATCTCGTTGGTCTGGTAATGGAAACCGAAGGTGGCGATACCCTGTGACTCCCATGCCCAGTTCTCGTTAATCTGGCTGGGCAGTTCCACAAAATCCCAGGCTACACCCGTGCCGGAATGGGCTTCCAGTTCCGTGTCGCTGAGCATGACGTGCATCATGTGCCCGAATTCATGGAAGAGAACTGTGGCATCATAGTGGCTGAACAGGGCAGGTTTATCTGCGGTGGCCGGCGTCATGTTGCCAATCAGACACGCCAGGTGAGGGCTGTGCGGCTTGTTGCCCTCTGCCGGCTTGCCATAGTTCAGAGGCATGACCCAGGCGCCTTCCCGCTTGGAGGTGCGAGGGAATAAATCAAGGTAGAATGAGCCGAGGTGGTAGCCTGTGCGGTCATCGGTCACGGCAAAGACTCTGACCTCCGGGTGCCAGGTTTCAATGACTGCAGGAGAGCTTTTCTCCCCCTCTTTCAGGCAGTCAGCCGGCAATTCCGTGAATGAAACGCCGTAGAGGTTAGAGAAGATGCTGAAAATGCCATCCAGCAGCTTATCGCATACGAGGTAGGGACGCAGGCTTTCTGTGTCCAGATTATACATTTCCTCGCTGAGTTCTCGCAGGTAGAATGAGCGATCCCACGGGTTGATGGCCGTTGTCACGCGCCCGGTGCGGCGGGTGATGAAATTCAGGAGCTGTTCGCATTCTGCATCAAAGGCTGGTTTGACTTTCTGCATCATGTCGTCCACAAACTTCAGCGCGTTCTTCCCGCTGCCCACCATGCGTCGGTGCGTGGTCATGTCTGCGTAGGTCTTAAAGCCAAGGAGTTCAGCGAGTTCACGCCGCAGTTCCATGATGCGGGCTACAATCGGGGCGTTGTCGTATTGCCCGGACCCAATGGTGCGGGCGCCGTCCCAGCAGGCTTTGCGGGTGGCTTCAACGGTGCAGTGTTTCAGCACTTCGTTATAGCTCGAGGCCTGGAGTGTAATGCGCCAGGCAGGTGCGGCATTCTGGTCGTGAATCACCTTGGCTGCTTCCTCGCGCGCCTTGTCCATCCAGTCAGCGCTCATGCCGGCGAGCTGGTCTCGGTCGGTAATGATAAGTTCCCAGGCGTTGGTGGAATCCTGCACATTTTTGCCAAACTGGAGCTGAAGCATGGACATTTCGTCCTCAATTTCCTTTTTGCGTTTCTTTTGCTCCGGGGAGAGGCCAGCACCCTGGTCCTGGAAGTTCTGGATAACCTGCTCCACGTAGCGTTGCTTAGCTGGTGACAGTTCCTTCACCCATGGCTGGGATGCAGCGTGGCGCAGTATGGTCCAGAGCTTGTCGTTTGCCAGCACTTCGGCCCCTATGGCGTTCCACTCAGGCATGAGTTCCTCCTGCACCTTGCGCAAATCTCCGTTGTCTGCCACTGTGGTGAGGTGATAAATGCGGTTCTGAACTTTGTCGAGTTCCTCCTGTGCGTGAGAGAGCGCAAGGAAAGTGTTTTCAAACGTGGTCTCTTCCGGCCGGAGGTTGCTGATTTGTTCAATCCTGTGCCGGGCCAGCACCAGGGCTGCGGCAGAGTCTGTGCGGGCTTGTTCCGGGGTCAGCCGCGACCAATCCGGATACATACCCTTATCATAAAAAGGGTGGGAGCCTTCTGCAATGTTCTGCAGAACCTGCTGCACGGTCGGCTGTGTTTCGGAAGATGCTGCCAGCGGCATGCCAAGCAGGGCGCAAAGAGACGTTGTTACGATTACCTGATTCTTCATGTATGCTATAATTTACGTGCACGCGCGCAAACATCTTTCACAGGAAACGGAAAAAGCTTGTGAAGAGAATTGAAATTACTACATTAGCGGTGTATCTGAAAATAAATCTGCGCTGAGTGAAAGTGTCTTAATGCTGCGCCTGTTCGTTGATGCCCATTCGCTTGCCCGGCAGGGAGATGCGGCATATGGTCTGCAGGGTGGTATGTGTCGGAACTGGTGCTCAGAAACAGGGGGATGAAAGCTCTGTCATAATTTACCGCTAATTGTTAACATGGGTTTTGCGTAGCAGACAAAAGCATTGACAATAACCAGAACCACGTGATAGAATCCGCGGCGCGTTTTATGCGCAAATTTTTAGCTAATACCAAATCATCATCATGTCTATTGTAAAGTTCTATAAGGAAGAGCACCAGGTGCCGTTGGAAATGCACAAGGTGCGTGTGGTGCAGAAGTTGTTCCTGCCCACGGTAGAGGAGCGCGTGCAGAAGCTCCGCGAAGCCGGTAACAATACGTTCCTGCTGCAGAATAAGGATGTATTCATGGACATGCTGACCGATTCTGGCGTGAACGCCATGAGTGACAATCAGGTGGCTGCTTCCATGCAGGCGGACGACTCCTACGCTGGTTCCGAGACATTCAACCGCCTTTCCAAGGTGATTGAGCAGGTTTTCGGCACCAAGCATTTCCTGCCGGCACACCAGGGCCGCGCCTGCGAGAACATTCTTGCCGAAACCTTCGTGAAGGAAGGCGACGTTGTACCCATGAACTTCCACTTCACCACCACCAAGGCCCACATCACCCGCAAGGGTGGCCGCGTGGAGGAGCTTATCACCCCGGAAGGCCTGGATCCGAATCTCGACCTGCCATTCAAGGGCAACTTCGATATTCCCCGTCTGCGCCAGCTGATTCAGGAAGTGGGTCCGGAGCATGTGCCCTTTGTTCGTATCGAAGCCGGCACGAACCTGATTGGCGGTCAGCCGCTTTCCATGCAGAATATGCTGGATGTTGCTGCCGTGTGTAAGGAATTCGGCGTGATGTGCGTGCTGGATGCATCTCTGCTGCAGGATAACCTGTACTTTATCAAGACCCGCGAAGAGGCTGCAAAGAACATGAGCATCGCTGAAATCATCCGCAAGATTGCGGATGAGATGGACCTCATCTACTTCTCCAGCCGTAAGCTGGGCTTTGCCCGCGGCGGCGCCATCATCTCCAACAACGAGAAGCTGATTCTTAAGATGAAGGCTTTCATTCCGCTGTACGAAGGCTTCCTGACCTACGGCGGTATGGAAGTGCGCGCCATGGAGGCTATGGCCGTCGGTCTGCTGGAGACGCTGGACGAAGAAATCATCAACCAGGGACCCATCTTCATCGAATACCTCGTGAAGGAACTTTCCGAATACGGCGTTCCCATGGTGAAGCCTGCCGGTGGTCTGGGCGCACACATTAACGCTTCTGAATTCCTGCCCGACATTCCGCACGAACAGTACCCCGCCGGTGCTCTGGCCACGGCTCTTTACATTGCCGGTGGTATCCGCGGCATGGAGCGTGGTTCCCTTTCCGAGCAGCGCAACCCCGATGGCTCTGAACACTATGCCGAGCTGGAGCTGGTGCGCCTGGCCTGCCCGCGCCGCGTGTTCACGCTTTCCCAGGTGAAGTACTGCGCCGACCGCGTGAAGTGGTTGTACGACAACCGCCACCTCATCGGCGGTCTGAAGTGGGACGAAGAACCCGAGGTGCTCCGCTTCTTCTTCGGTCGTCTGCAGCCGCTGAGTGACTGGCAGGAGAAGCTGGCCGCCAAGTTCCGCGAGGACTTCGGCGAAAGCCTTTAATCTCCACTGAGTATACAATATTCTTGTGCAAAAACGCCGGCAGAGCTGCCGGCGTTTTTTTTGCGTTGACGTGCCGGGTAATGAACGGTAGAATAGAGACATGAAACCGGTAAGGAATCTGTTGATGGTGGGGCTGTTGCTTGCGTCTGCATGGCAGGTGTGGGCCGATGGTTCATTTAGTGGACAGGCGTATCTGCCTGCCGAGGATTCTGCTGCTTCGGTGCAGAAAACAGTGAGCGAGTTTGTGAAATCCGGTTGGGATAAGGAAAAACTCGCGGATATGACCGCACATCCTATGGCCTTTTATGCATCATCGTTCTGCCTGCCCATGTGTGATATGAGCTATCTCCGGATGGCCATGCGTATAAGTAATCCGACCAAATCAATCGTTGTGCATTACACCGGGAATGTTTCTGCTCCGGAAACGGGTTGGTACCGTTTTGTCGGTGCAGGAGATGATATGCTTCTGGTTCGCTTGCAGGAGACCGATGTGCTGGCTGTTGGAAAAGGATGGGAAAAGATAAAGGATAGTGCCACCGCTCAAAAGGTTAAGGGAAACCGGAAACAGAAGCAGGATGACAATGCGACTGTGGTGTATCAGTTTCCCAAAATTCAGACATGGAATACCAGGCTGGGAGGATTCACCGGTGGCAGAATCTTCAAAGTAGAAAAGGGCCGGACCTACAAGATGCAGGTGTTGTTCGCAGATGCGGGCGATGCATCTGCTTTTTGTCTGTATATCGAGAAACTGGCAGCCCCAGAAAAGGCTCCGCATGGTAAAGTTGCATCATCTGAGGCGCCTCTGCTGCCTTTGTTCTCTACCACTACTATTCTGCCAGCGGTGGAGAATATGGCCAATGCCATTGCAAAAGTTACCCGGAACAAAATTGTTGAGATACCTCCATTTTCCAGAAAACCACAGCCCTGGGCTGTTTCTCAGGAGGAACCTGTAGATGATGCGCTGGAGTTGTACCAAAGCGGTTCGAAGCAGAAAAAGACAAGGAAGAAGAATAAGAAGAAGAGTAAGTCAATATAATCCGGAGTTTTACCTGAATCCTGCTGTATGAAAAGACTGTTTTATGGCATGTTGTTCATGTTGTCTGTTGCTTCTATGTCTCTGGGGGAGTCGTTGAAGGGGACTGCATATATAATTGAGGAAAAAAACAATGCACCATCGTCATCAACCGTGCGTTTGATGGAGGGCGTACGTAATTATGTAAAAACAGGATGGAAGCCATCCAAGTCGTTATCATGGACGAAGGTAAACGACACGCTGTCAGCTCAGACGTTTTCTGTTCCCAGTACGCTGACACGAACGATGCGTCAGAAGTTAGGTGTTTCTGATTTCGGGTCGCCACTCGTTCTGATATACCGGGGCAAAGTAAAAGCTCCTTTCAGCGGAAAGTTTCGTTTTATTGGAACAGGCGATGATGTGCTGCTGGTGCGATGGAATAGCAAACTTGTGCTGGAAGGTGGTTTAATGTTGCCCACAGTCGGCATACAGAGCGTTTCCAACAGCGAGTCGGATGTTGTCCGCAAACAGGCGGGGCGAGGGTTCGGCATCATGAAAATGCGAGGCGTCTCTTATCGGTATGCTGAGCTGGGCAGTATGACCGCAGGTTCTGTGATTACGGTGAAAAAAGGTGGTGAATACGATATCACAATCCTATATGGCGATTCGCAGGGGAAGGCGGGATACAGTCTGATGATGCAGCGGCTCAAAAATACAGGTAGTGCGCCCTGTGGATTGATTGAAACGCCGGTTATTCAGCAAATACAGCCATTCCGTGTAGGTGCAGCGCCGGTATCCAGCGGTGAGGAGACTGCCCGAAGCCATGATTCCGAGCATTCTGAGAGTGATGACGAAAGTCTGATCTGGGAGGTTGTGGAGAAAGTACAGGCGCCAGAGGCGAATTTAAAACAGAAGACGAAGAAAAAGAAGAAAGGTATCAGGGAATCCAAGCGATTCCGTGAACTGGAATGACATGTGCTGGTAAGCTTTTTCTCAATCTGCTGAGCTCAGACCCTGAATGAAATTCTCAACCTCCGGGTGCAGCCAGCCGGATGGCATGGCTGCACCTTGCCGGAGGGCCTCCCTGATGCCGGAGGATGTTGCCGGATGCAGACCGGTACAGATGAAGGAACAGCGCACACCTTCGCGAGGTTGAGGCGGCGTGTCGCGGTGATAGACGATAAAGTGGAGCAATTCGCAGAGGTAGTCGTAGCGAGCCCAGCGGTGCAGTTGTTCCCATTGGTCGGTGCCCATGAGCCAGAAAAGCTCAGCTTCGGGATGCTGCTGATGCCAGTATTCAGCAATGCGCCAGCTCCAGCTGGGGGGGGGGAGCTGCAAATCCAGCTCGCTTATTCGCGCCCAGGGTAACCCTGCTGTGGCCAGTTGCAGCATGCGCAGCCGCTGGGCACCATTGAATAAGGTGGCCTTGCCAAGTTTGAATGGAGAACAGGCCGCCGGAAGGAATACAACTTCGTCCAGCCCGCATTCACGCTGCGCCGCAGCGGCAATGTGCAGGTGCCCGGCGTGAACCGGGTCAAATGAACCGCCGAACAGACACGTTTTCATTTACAGACCCGTGGTGTTCTTGTAGGGCAGGAATCCGCCGATGGGAAGCTTGACGAATTTTCTTTCCTCGGGCAGACGGCGGTAGTGCTTAATGAACTCGGTGAGGTTACCGTAGTTGATGTTGTTTTTGGTGATGCCCTGGTGACCGCAGTTTACATTGATGTTGAAATGCAGCTCTGCGTGAAGATGCGCTGTGAACATGCCGTTGTTGGTGCCGATGGTGCCAATCTGGGCACCTCGCCCTACAAGCTGACCGAGACGGACATCGATACGGTCAAGGTGGGAATAAAGACTCTGGCAGCACAATACCTTGCCCGATTTAGGCTCTCTGAAGGCATGGCGCACAATGACGACGTTGCCCCAGCGTCCGCGTGCATCTGCTGCATAGGTTACCAGCCCCAGCCCGATGGAGTACACCGGATCGCCCAAATCACTGTTGCCGCCGCCGTTTCCGTTCCAGTCTTCACCCAGGTGACGGGGGGTAGCCAGTCGCAGTCCGCGGGATTTGTAGTAGCCCTTGCCATCCGGTTTGCCGACGGGGAAGTCAAAACCATCAGCAAGAGGCACATAAGCCCATTTCCCATCGGGGGTCTTCTTCGCCATTACTACAGCATCAGCCTGTGAACCGGATATGGCGAACACCATGGCCGATACTAGTAACAGGAAACGGAAAAGACGGAACATGCCAGCATGCTATCACATACACGCCCCCTCTGGCAAGCATCAAAATTGCCATGCTGAGTATTAGTTTTCGCGGATCGTGTCGTCGTCTTCCCATTCTCCATGCTGAATGCAGCGAGGTCGCTCACTTTCCGGCAACGCGTTGCACTGCAACTGGCGTTCCTGCAAATCCGGCCAGACCGGTGCCTGTGTATTCGTCGGAATCAGGTTGTTATCGAGCAACCAGCGTACATACTCTTCATCGTTGCAATGGTGAAGGTAATCACAGTGGGACGGTGGATTGCTATGATGGAGCAGCCGCCTGGCTTCGGGCAGGTTTCGGGCTTCATAGGCTGCATGCACGGCTTGCCATAAGGCAGCTTGAGGTGATGTGTTCATGCTGCCATCATGGCGCTTTTGGTTGCGTTAGTCAATGACTATTAGATTGCAGCCTGGTATATAGCGGTGGCTTCTTCTGCCGTGAGCGGGTGCACGCCGGGCAGGGTGGGAATGGCCGCCCCGCCGCCATATGTCTTGCATGCTGCAGCAGCCATGGCTGAAAAGTCTGCATCTGCCGGAATACCCAGCTCCTGCATGGTTTGCGGCAGCCCGAGCTCCCGATACCAGGCGCGCAGGCGTTCGATGCCTTCTTGCACAACAGCCGCAGTATCCCGCTGCGGTGTGACACCCATCACGTTGGTTGCCCACTGGGCGTAGATTCCCGGATTGTACGGCCAGACAGCCTCCATGTAGGCTGGCACTACGACGGCCAGCCCCGCACCATGTGGTACATCATATACGGCGCTCAGCTCGTGTTCGAGCGCATGGCATGCCCAGCTTTGCTCTCGTCCCAGCCCCAGCAGGTCATTGTGTGCCACTGTGCCGCAGAGCGCGAGCTGCCCCCAGGCGTCGGCGTTGCCAAGGTCGGTGTTCAGGCGGCGTGCCTGGGTGATGATGGTGCGCATGGTTGCTTCTGCCAGTGCATCGCTGAGAGCGGTGTCGTTTGTGTTGGTGAAGTAGCGCTCAAAAATGTGGCAGAGCATGTCGCACGCGCCGTAGGCCATCTGGCTGTGCGGCAGTGTCAGAAAAAGCGTGGGGTCAACAATGCTGAGCACCGGGCGCAGTTTCATGTGTTTGAACCCGAGTTTGCGGCCGGTTGCCTCATTGGTGAGCACGGTGTTGGGGCTGTTTTCGCTGCCGGCGGCAGGCAGGGTGAGCACAGTGGCAACGGGCAGTGGCTCATGTGCCGGCACAGAGCCTTTTCGTGAGTAGAGTTCCCATATGTCGCAATCGTTCGGCACACCTGTGGCTATTCCCTTGGCTGAATCAATGACGCTGCCGCCACCGACAGCCAGCACCAGTTTAACCTTTTCTCGGCGTGCTATTTCAATGCCCTTGCGTACCAGCTCAACACTCGGATTCGGCTTGACTCCACCCAGTTCTACGAATTCAATACCTGCTTGATTCAGACTTTTGCGGGTGCGTTGCAGCAAACCGGTGCGTTCAATGCTGCCGCCCCCGTAGTGTAGCAGGATTTTACCTGTGCAGTGGGGGTGAAGCAGTGTGCCCAGATTCAGATGTTCCCCCGGGCCATATACATAGTGAGTCTGATTTTGGTACGCAAAGTTCAGCATGGGGGCATTTTAGCATAACTACGGGGGCTCGTCCATGCAAAATGACGCCAAAAGGGGTTGCCTTTTATCCTCCATGCCTGTACAATCCCGCCACTTGCCATGCGGATGAATATCGGAAAATTCTTGATTTGTACTGCTTCCATTCTGGGATTGGTGGCATGCCAGCAGCAGGACCAGCAGCAGGATGCGCAACCTGCCACAGCAGTGGTGAATCCCGTTCCTGCTCCTGAACCCGTTTCTAAACCTAAGCCCAAAGTCAAGCCCCCGGTTAAGAAGCTGGATAAGAAGTCATCAACCACTCCGGCTTTGGTTGCTCAGCCTGTCAGTCTGCGTCCGCTGGGCAGGAAGGTTTCCCATGTGCCGGTAAAAGGAAAGTATGTGGCATTGACCTTTGACGATGGGCCGCATCCTGCTTACTCACGCCGGGCTATTAACATTCTGAACCGCTATGGTGCGAAGGGAACATTCTTCATGCTGGGGCAGAATGTGAATAAGTACAAGGGCATTGTGGCTGATATCGCTGCTGCCGGTCATGAAATCGGCGTGCATACATGGAGCCACATTAAAATGAATTCTGCCCCCATGGCCCGGGTGAATAAAGAAATTTCAAACACGCGCAACCTTATTGGCCGCATCACCGGCACGTATCCGCGTGTGATGCGTCCGCCCTACGGCGCTACCAGCAACACACTTGTGAATCACATGCATGATTCGTACGGGATGGCTTCCATCCTGTGGGATGTCGATACCCGTGACTGGCGCAAACCCGGTGTTGGTAAGGTCATCAGCACTGCTGTCAATAATGCGAAACCCGGTTCCATCATACTGGTGCATGATATCCACGCTTCCACCATCAGCGCATTGGAAGGAATTGTGACAGGGTTACAGGCCAGAGGCTTCAAATTGGTTACAGTTTCTGAGCTGATGCAGATTGCAAAGAAGGAAGCTGCGGAAGAAGCTGCTGCCAAGGCCGCTGCCGAGGAGGCCGCAAAAGCTGCCGCGGCTCTGCAGACTCAGCAACCCCAATCCACGGAACAGCCTGCCGCTGAGCCTGAACAACCGCAGGAACCTGTGGAGCAACCCACTGCACCTGCTCTTAAACCCGAAGACTTCATTCTGATCTGAATATGGCTGGAAAATCCACTGCAGGAAAGGTATATCTCATTGGGGCAGGTCCTGGTGACCCTGGGCTGATGACCCTCAAAGGACGCGATTTGATTGCTCAGGCCGACTGCCTTGTTTATGATGCCCTGGCTTCGACGTCTATGCTGGCATGGCTTAAACCCGGATGCACGAAGGTGTATGTAGGCAAGCGTGCCGGTAATCACGCCATGCCTCAGGAGGAAATTAACGCTCTGTTGGTAAGCTGTGCGTCAAAATACGCATGCACGGTTCGATTGAAGGGGGGCGACCCGTATGTTTTTGGCAGAGGAGGAGAAGAAGCCCTGGCTCTGCAGGCTGCCGGTGTTGCCTTTGAAGTGGTGCCGGGGGTCAGTTCTGCCATTGCAGGTCCTGCATGCGCCGGCATTCCGGTGACTCACCGCGACTGCTGCACCCAGTTTACCGTTTTTACCGGGCACGAAGGAGCGCATAAGCAGGAATCTACACTCGATATTGCCGGTATTGCCGCCGCCAGCGGTACTAAGGTGATGCTGATGGGGATGGCACGCCTGCGTGAAACATTGCAGGCTCTCATGGATGCTGGACAGGGTGCAGAAGTCCCGGCTGCTGCGGTGCAGTGGGCTGCCACCGGTCGCCAGAAATCAGTGTGCGCCACTGTTGCTACTCTGGCCGATGCTGTTGAAAATGCCGCTCTTGCATCGCCTGCTGTTGTAGTTATAGGTGAGGTTGTTTCTCTGGCTCCGCAGCTTGATTGGCGCGCAAAACTGCCGCTGTGCGGAAAGCGCATTGTGGTGACCCGTACCCGTGAACAGGCCAGTGACCTGAGTAGCCAGTTGGCGAGTCTGGGAGCAGATGTCCTGGAATTGCCCACCATTCGCATAGCAGACCCCTCCGATAAGCGCGATTTTGCCGAGGCTGTGGTAGATGCTCCACATTATGACTGGCTGGTATTCTCGAGCCCGAATGGTGTTCGCCGCTTCTTTACGGCGTTTTTTGCGGTGTATGAGGATATTCGCGAGATTGGCGGTGCACGCATTGCCGCTGTGGGACCCGGTACGGCTGCGGAATTGAAGAAATACGGCTTGATGGTGGATGTCATGCCTCAGAAAGCCGTGGCTGAAGAACTGGTGGTCGAATTTGACCGCAAGGGGGATGAATTCGGAGGCGTTGCCAATGTGACGATGCTCTGGGTGCATGGAGAACAGGCCCGCCGTGTGATTTATGATGAGCTGATGAAACGCCAGGCTATTGTGGATGAATGTGTGGCCTACAGTACAGTGCCGGAGACGGAGGACGAGTCCGGTGCACAGGCCCGCCTGCGAGAAGAAGGAGCCGATATCATTACGTTCACCAGCAGTAGTACGGTGCATCACTTCATGCAGCTCAAATTGCCGTTGCCCGCAGGCTGCCGCATTGCCAGTATTGGTCCTGTGACTACAGCCACCCTTGCAGAATATGGTCTGAAAGCGGATATTGAGGCGCCACAGCATACCATCCCCAGCCTGGTGGAGGCCATTAAAAAGCTGCCTTGATTCCCATGAACGCAGAGTTGCAGATGTGTTGCCTGGGCGTGAATTACCGCAACTGCCCGGTGGCGGTGCGCGAGCATTTTGCCGTGGGTAAATCGCGTCTGCCAGAGGTAAACGCTGCACTTGCCTCACTGCCTGCTGTTGAAGAGTGCGTGTTGCTTTCCACCTGCAACCGCACTGAAATTTATTATTGGAGCCACTCTCCGGAAATTGCAGAACCTGCTATACTGCAGCTTTTTCTGGGCAACACGCCGGATGCTGCAGCGCGGCGTCACATGTTTTCCTGTTGGCGGGGCGAAGATGCCCTGTTCCACCTGGCATGCGTGGCTGCCGGCCTGGATTCCATGGTGCTGGGTGAAACGGAAATTTTCGGGCAGCTCAAGGATGCTTACCGTGTGGCGCTGGAGACCGGTGTAACAGGGCGCTACGCAAACCGTGTATTTCAGCACGTTTTCACCATCGGCAAAAAAGTTCGCAGTTCATCTCGCATTACCAGTGGCCCTACCTCTGTGGGGGCTGCGGCTGTGCAGATGGCTCAGGAAATCCTGGGAAATCTCTCGGGAGCGAACGTGTTAGTGGTGGGTGCTGGAGAGGTGGCCCGTACGACGGCGCAAAGCCTGCGTTCCCGTGGCGCTGAGAGTATTTTTGTGGCAAACCGCTCGTATGACCGCGCAGTGGAACTTGCGGGACAGGTGGGGGGCAGGGTCATCCGCTTTGCTGAGTGGATTCCGTATCTCGAGAATATTGATATTGTGATAGTGTCCACCGCGTCCCCGGCATATGTGGTGTCTCCCCCGGTGCTGGAGCAGGTGCAGATGACGCGCCAGCGCCCGCTCTTCCTGATTGACCTTTCTGTACCGCGTAACGTAGATCCCGCTTGTGCTCTGGTGGATGATGTCTGCGTATATGATATGGATGCCATGCAGCAGGCAACTGCAGCAACCCGCCGCCAGCGTGCCGCAGAGATAGCGGATTGTGAGCAGATGATTCGTGCATGGCTGGCTGAGCATGCTTTAGATTTGTTGACAGAACGCCGTGGCGAGGAGGTTGTTCGTTGATTTTTTTTGAACGGCACGGTAGTTCCTTGTATCAAAATATCTGTTATGTCCGATAAAAAACTTTGCGACCCGAGTTGGTGGCGTCTTGGCTGGATTCCTTATGTGGTCCTTGTGCTGGTGGCAGCCGCTGCAGATTTGTGTTTTCCGCTGGTGCAGTCAGAAGGCTTGCGGTATCTTGGCATTGGAGCTGGTATCGGGGTGCTGCTGTTCATGACAGCGCTGCTGCTGCTGCGCAGGGATTTTAACCGCAAGGAGCAGATTTTTCTGGCATCTCTGGCCCTGGTGTCCATGCTGGCTCTGCTTGTAAGCGGTAATCATGTGGGGTGGCTTCTGACACTTACCGTGCCCTTTTTTGTTATTATATTGGGAACAGGTGCACCTGCTCCCGTTGAGCAGGACGTGGAATATCGCACCTGGTGGAGCTTCTGGCGTGACCGCCGCCATCACTTGAAAGGCGGTTTCTGGCGCCGCATCCTGCCCATGACTATCAGCATTATTGTGGGGGCAAGTTGTTTTATTGCGTTCCTGTGCATTTTTGCCAGTGGCAATCCGGTAGTGCAGCTCGTCTGGGAGAGTATCACAATGTGGTGGAACCGCATTATGGATTACTTGCAAATCAGCTGGGATTTCTGGGTGCACGCTCTCATATGGGTTGTCGGTATTCTTGTTTTTGGCCTGTTCACGGTGCAGCGTCCTGCCTCTGATGCTGTGCGGTTGCCGTTGCCTGCTGCTGAGGAGGTCCCGGTTGGACGCAGCATGCTGCCTCATTTGCCGCTCATGATTCTGCTGGGCGTAAATCTGGCGTTCCTCATTGCCACGAGTACCGATATTGCGTTCCTCTGGTTCAAACGTGTGCCGGAGGGCGTTTCCCAGACGGATTATCTTTACGAAGGCGCCGGTGCCATTACCTGGGCATCTGTGCTTGCCGCTGCCTTGCTCATATACTTCTTCCGCCGCCGTGGCAGTGTGCGTCGCACGATTGTGGCCCGTAGCCTGGGGTATGTGCTTGCAGCACAGACTCTTCTGCTGGCTGTCAGCGTTTACGTGCGCCTGTACAATCAGATTTCTGCCCATGGCTTTACGCCGCTGCGTGTTATGGCCGCTGAGTCCATGTTACTGGGCGTGGCCGGGTTGGTGATTCTACTGTGCTACATGAGCTGCAGTGGTGGTTTCCTGCGTTATACCCGTGTCTGCATTGGTACGCTTGGGATTATGAGCCTCTGCTTCACAATCAGTCCGCCAAAGGCGCTTTCCGGAGATTTGAACATGCGTTACGCTGCTGCTCATCCGGAGTGGACATTTACGCTGGATGATTTTAAGTACGGTTGCTTCAGGGTGCAGGACAATCTGGCCTTTGCTGCGTATGTGTACGAACGTCAGAAAAGCAGTAATGCAGATTGGAAGGATGTGGCGCTTTCTGAAGAATACCACCGCCGTGTGAATCTTTTCTCCAACCAGCTGAAGGTGGCGGCTCTGGCTCTGGAGCGCCGCAGCACTTCCTGGACGATGTTCACCTTGCGTGATCAATGGGATTGCCGTGCGGCCGAACACATACTGGGTCGCCCATTGAATCCCCATGCGGTTGAACCTGTGCATTGAGCATGGTTGTTACGCGTATATGTGACATGCAGTTGCCTCTGGCGGGAGAGTGGTGGACGTTGTATGAAAGCGCTTTTCCCGCCAGTGAGCGTCGCGGTAAACTGCAGCATGCTGCCGCGCTGCAGGAGGCTGCATTTCATTGCCTGCACCTGGCAGATGCTTCCGGCTTTGCCGGGTTGCTGGCATATTGGCAATGGGAGAAACTCTGCTACATTGAACACCTGGCCATTGTTCCCTCCCGCCGTGGGCAGGGGCTGGGACATCGCGCGCTGAAACTCGTTCCCGCTCCCGCTATTCTGGAAATTGAGCCGGTGGTGGATGCGTCGACTGCCAGTCGTCTCGCCTTTTATGAGTCATGCGGATATACGCGCCTGGTATACCCTCATGTGCAGCTTGCCTACCAGCAGGGGGAGGCAGATATTCCGCTGTGGCTGTTGAGCCGACCGGTTCTGGACACCCGTGCACTGGCAGAATTTGAAAGTCTGTATCACTTCGGTCCCATGCGCTACCGCGACGGTGCTTGACACTGTGCGGTGCGCCATGTATCATAGCGCTGTATGAAACGCATCGGCATTTATGCAGGCAGCTTTGACCCGCCCACCAGGGGGCATCTCTGGATGATTGAGCAGGGTGCTATGCTTTTTGATGAGCTGGTGGTTGTGCTGGGAGTCAACCCGGACAAGAAAGGATTCCTCAGCGAGTCTCAGCGCATGGATGCCCTGCGCGGCATGCTGGCAGGAGGCCCGGGAAATGTGCGGGTGGAGAAGATGCAGGGCGGTTTCCTGGTAGATTTTGCCCGCAGGCTGGGGGCTACCCATCTGTTGCGCGGGATTCGTAATACTGTGGATTTTGAGTACGAAAAATCCATGGACAGGATGAACGCCCGCATGGAACCGACCCTTCGCACTGTATACCTCATGCCTCCGCCTGAGCTGGAGGAAATCTCCTCATCCTTAGTGCGTGGATTTGTGGGTGTACAGGGCTGGCAGCGCTGGGTGAAAGAATGCGTGCCTGCCAATGTATTTAACATCATTGCCTCTGCGCAGAAAGAATCATGATATACTGGGATAACAATGCCACGACTGCTCTGGCTCCCGAGGTGCTGGATGCCATGCTACCCTATCTGCGTGAGAATTTTTACAATCCCTCAGCTGCGTACGGTGCTGCCAGAGCGGTGCGTAAGGCTATCGACACTGCGCGCGAACAGGTTGCCGCCCTGGTCGGGGCGGATGCCTCTGAAATTATTTTCACTTCCGGCGGTACTGAAGCTACCAATGCAGCGCTCGCGCAGTTGAATCACGTGCTTACCCTGGCAACTGAGCATCCTGCCACACTGCGTACGGCCCGTGGGGATGCCGCCCCTGTGCTGGCAAACGGACAGGCCGATTTGCCGGAGTGGCGGGAGTTGCTTCCCGGGCATGATGGCGCCAGTTTCGCCTGGGCGAATCATGAAACCGGCGTGATTCAGCCGGTGCGTTCATTGGCTGCCGCGGCGCACGATGCCGGTGCGCGGGTGCATGTCGATTTAGTACAGGCTGCCGGCAAGTGCCCTATTGCTCTGCATGATTATCCTATTGCCTTCGCGTCTCTTTCTGCTCACAAACTGCATGGTCCCAAGGGGGTGGGCGCATTGTACGTGCGCACGGGCACGGCATGCTCGCCTTATCTCACCGGTGGAGCACAGGAGGATTACCGCCGTGCCGGTACGGAGAATGTGGCGGGTATCATCGGTTTTGGTAAGGCTGCAGAGCTGGCCGTACAGGCGGCTGAAACGTATGCACGGCTTGCAATGCTGCGTGAGCGTTTTGTGAATGCGCTGTCTGCCGCTGGAGTTGAGGTCTGTATCAATGGTGCTGCCGCTCCGCGTCTGCCACACGTACTCAATATGCGCGTGCCTGGCGTTCCGGCAGAGTCTCTTTTCCTGTTGCTTGAGCCTGCAGGATTGCTGTGTGCTACCGGTTCTGCCTGCACCAGTGCGGAGCCGCATCCCAGCCACGTGCTGCTGGCTATGGGACTGTCCGATAAGCAGGTACGCGAGTCGTTGCGTTTTTCTCTTTCCCGCTATACCACTGCGGAAGAAGTTGACGAAGCTGCGGATATCTTTATCCGCGCCTTACGCAAGGTCCGTTCTGTGCAGTCCAGTATCACCGGACCGGTCATGGTGTACCGCTGATTTTTTATGAGGTATAAAGCTATGTGGTTCATCTGTATTGTATTGCCGGTTTGTTATCAATTTATGAGCAGAGGTTATTATCTGGCAGGCGTGGTTATTCTTGTGGCAGTGGCTGCAGGCCTTCTGCTGGCGTGGTGGTATCGCCCGGGAAATTCTGAATATGGCAGGATGATGCAGTACGCCGTGGAGGATTACCAGCCGGAGGAAGCCCGCAAAGTAGTTGCGGGAATGGCTGCTGATACGCGCGCAGAATTCCTCAAATCCACGGAGCTGTTATACGCTGCGCTGCATAAGGGTAATATGCAGGGGGTCGCGCTTCTGCTGGAACTGGGTATGGATGTGAACGCCTTTCTTTCTCCAGGCTTCAGTGAAACCAGTTTGTTGCAGACTTTCTGCGTGGAGGCGGAACCCGACATGCGAGCCATTCGCTTTTTGCTTGAACATGGTGCTGCTCCGGATGCCGGTATTTCGTTCCCGCCTATGATTCATGCGCTCGCATGGGGGAATGATGAGCTGGTGCAGTTACTGCTCCAATACGGTGCTACGCCGGATGGTAAGGGGACAGGTATCAATCCTTCCGGGAATACTCCGCTGCATTCCCTTTGCGCACAGCGTGGCGATGCGGATAAGGCCCGCACCCTGAAACGCCTGAAAGAACTGCTTGATGCCGGAGCCGATGTGAATGCCCTTACGACAGCGGGTCATACCCCGCTGGATGTAGCTCTGGAGCAAAAGGGTGATGAAGATAACCCCATGGATGGGACAAATGGTGCCATGCCCCTGCAGCAGGAGGTGATAGCGCTGCTGCAGGAACGCGGTGCGCTGCGTGGTTGCCAGTTGCGCTGCCCGAAACCCCGCTTCTGCGGGCGTGTGCTTATCAATGGTGCATTGCCCGATGATAATCAGGTCCGTTACCTCTGCCGCGGGGAGCGCGCCGCCAGGGTTGAGCTTGTGAATCATGCCTGGCAGGGAGAGGGCCTTGGTGCTCTGGTGGATGAATCCGCCCTGGATGATGAGGAGAAACGGGCTGCTTTGGCTCACACCTGCTATATTGAGCTGACCATGGAGGCAGAGGGTGCTGTGCCGTTTGAGTTGGCGCAGCGCTATGTGCACACACTCTGCTCGCTGGCGCAGGTTGGTGGTTGTGTGGCGCTGGATTTCGGGCGCACGGTGGTAGCTCCGCGATTTGCTGCGGTCCTGCCAGAGCATCCGGAGGCCTCGCTGGGCGTGTTGGTGCAGGGTAAGTTTCAGGATAGGGGGCAGGGGGTGCAATGCCTGGTGACAGAAGGATTGGAAGACCTTGGCTTTCTGGAGGTTGCCTGCTTTGATACGGAGCGTGGTGTAGGAGTTGTTCAGCAGGTGGTGCTGCCCATGATTCTGCTCTATGGCACATGCATGGAGCATAATCACCGTGCATTCATTACGCCGCAATTTTCGATTGTTGCGCGTTGTGAACACATGAGCTCCTGTGATAATACCGTGCTTTCCATTACTCTCGATTTCACGAATTATCGTGATTGAATGGTAGATGCTCCTCTGTAAAAAATGAGCTGCAGAGTTGATGAAAACTTGCCAGCATCGGCAAGTTGGTGCATAATTGTACCATGCAGATACTCCGCCGCTTTATTCTGGGTTCGCCCTTATTTCTGCCTTTGGTGGCAGTACTGGGGGCAATACCGGGTGGGTGGTGGTGCGTAGTTCCGGGGATGGCTGTTGTACTGGCTGGTGTGTGTCGTTTGTGGCGCATAGCCTGTTGTGTGTTGCTGTGTGCTCTGCTGGCCGGGCTTCATACCGGCCTGGTCGAGAAAAAATCAGCAGAACTCCGGGAGCGCGTGGAAGAGCTCGAAGTGGTTGAATTGCGAGGGACTGTGGAGCGGGTTTTGCGACGGGGTTACGTGCTGAACACCGGGTGGAATGGGGCGCGGGTGGTGTTGCGTGGTAAATCGCTCAGTACTCCCGGCGATGTGGTGCAGGTGCGTGCAGCAAGGCAGGACCTGCGGCTGCCGGGCATCCCTGGTGTGTTTAATCCGGAAACTTGGATGCGGGGGCAGGGGTATGCCGTATCCCTGGACCTGGTTGAAGAACAAAAGCTCGGGAAACCTCTTTCTTTGCGTACGGTGCAACACTGGGGTCTGATGTTGCGTGAGAAACTGGCAGCCCGGCTCATGCCGCCAGGGACGGCAACTGACCCCGCCCGGCAGGTGTTATGTTCCCTTGTGCTGGGTGATAAAAGTGGTGCAGAAGCGGAAACCATGGAGGTCTTTCGTTACGGTGGCTGCCTGCATGCATTTGCTGTGAGCGGATTACATGTGGGGCTGGTATCGGGCATCTTCTGGCTGTTGTTCCGTATTCTGCGGGTGAGACCGGTGGTGATACGCCCGCTGATACTGGCTGTTGTGGGTATGTACGTGCTTATGACCGGTTGTGCCGTGCCGGCTATACGCGCATATCTGATGCTGGCCGTTCTGTTGTGTGGTTATATGCTGCAGCGGCGCGTCCGCTTGTTGAATACCTGGAGTTTCGCAGCTTTGCTGATTTTGCTGGCAGACCCAAGCCAGTTGTACAATGCCGGTTTCTTGTTATCATTCGGGGTGTATGCTGTGTTGTGCCTGGCGCTGGCGCTCTGCCTGGAAGAAAAGGCCTGGTTTGGCCCGGATGATTATATACCTGTCACTTTCCTGACTCCGTGGGAGCAACGTTGCCGCCATCTTGAACTGTGTATTCGCGGGGCTGTGATTGTTTCGTTGAGTGCATGGCTGGTTTCTGTTCCCATTACGCTGGCGTTTTTCCATTCTGCCAATACAACGGGTTTTCTTACAAATATCGTCATCACTCCTATCCTCCCTGTAGTGATGTTCTGCGGGCTGTTGCATCTCTGCCTGGGCGGAATTCCCTGGCTGGGCGTTGTGTCAGGTTGGCTGGCGCAGAAGTCTGCTCTGGCGTTGCTGTCCGTAGTGGCGTGGTTCGCTGAGTTGCCATATGCGTATTTGCCTGCGCAGCAACCTGCGCCATTGAGCTCCCTGCTGGTGCAGGGTACGAATTATGGTGGCTCATTCACTATGCTTGGCAACCATGGCTTGCTGATAGACTGTGGAAATGGTTTTACTGCAGAGATGAAGACTATTCCCACCCTGTTTCATGCAGGGTATACCCCTGCGGTGCTGTTGATTACGTCTCCTGCCGCAAAAAATGGAGGCGGGGTTGATGTGTTACTGCGTAAATGGCCGGAGTTGCGTGTGATTCATGCGAATGAATTACCACCCGGTGGCTGCACCTTCGAAACGCAAGCGGGCAAATATACTGTGTTCATGCCTCCCATGGATGCCTTCCGCCGGCCGGCATCTCATCATTGCCCGATTGTGTTATGGGAATCTCCGGAAGGAAAGGTGCTTCACGTGGGTGATGCCGCTTATGGCACATATGCTGCCATGCCGGAATCGGCGTTATTTGCTGACATAACCATATTGGGCAAAAATCCTTGTGCTCCGGTTCCTGTTCCGGAAAACGGCAGGTCTATTCTGCTGCCTAATCGCGCACATGCATCATTGTCTGCTTTTGCTGTGCCTCCTTCCGGCCTGCTCTGGCTGCATTCAATCAAACAACAACAACAATAGCACGATTGCTGTGAATTGCAAGGTTAAAAGCGACATAGAAGGAAAAAAGTCGTAGTTAAGCGGAGATTCTGTTAAAATGGTAAGAATAGACCTTGGAAAGTTGCCATGCGGAGCTACCATCATGCAACTTTCTGGGGTATTTATTCATC
>JAEIGA010004329.1_pt1 | contig 21978 bp, 19 predicted proteins | sample 9270691 | NCBI WGS metagenome assembly JAEIGA01 (sample SAMN17057246, study PRJNA624740) | gut metagenome | biome: biome; isolation source: fecal sample | host: Bos grunniens | place: China: Xizang | collected 2019 | reverse complement strand
CGGCATATAAGGGGTGGAGAAGCCACACGCCAAAAGTACCTTAAAAGGCGAAGAAATACGCCCAAAACAGCATAAAATAATGAAAATTACGATATTTTAGTGAATTTTTTTACTTTTTTCGCTAAATTGTAGCAAATAAAAGGTTATTTATCAATATAAAAATAGGGAAGAGTCTTCCCTATTTTTGGCTTTAATTTCAGCCTTTGATTTTTGATAATTTGTTTTTTGGCCTGTTAACAGTAATATTATATACGAATTTATAAACTATTTCAAGTGTTTCCTTTTATTTATTAAATCGAATATTTAATTTATAGATGTGGTGGTCATGTGTGTAAAATATTGGAGTTCATTGAATAGCGCAAACAGCACAAAAAGAATATGGATAAGATGTAGGTCTGTTTTAAGTTAAATTAGCAAACGTTAATAATCGGTTATTCCTAATAGTTACAAATAATAACATTTATTTTCTCGTTTGATTTAAAAATGCGAAATGAGCGGATTGGTCATAAAAACAACACTTATAAACAAAATAAGCATTAAAAGTTAAAATATATGCTTATATTAGGCTTTTTGGCTACCCTCAATTATACAAAATTTTGATTTTGTATAATTGGATTATAATTTTTAGGGTCACCTACCCTTCTTTTAATAATACCGCTTTTTCTTAAAATGCCATTTTGCTGTTTGAATAACTTTACCGATTGTTAACATATAAATATCCATTACACTTGCTTTTCTTTTGAAAATATGGTATAATATTCCCGTAATATAAAAATCGGAGGATTTATTGATTATGAGAATGAGAGTTCTTACACACACAAACAAGGGTAAGCTTCTTACAATTGCAGACGAGGTTACAAAGCTTATCGAAGCAGATAAAGCTACAGATGTAATTCCCCCTGCATATAACTGCGACGGCGAGCGTCTTGTTGTAATCGTAGCTACCGCTAAATCTAATATGCCTGAGGCGTTTTGTAGGTTTGCAAGATCCCTTAAGAAAAGCGTTACCGCTAACGTAGCATTTATTATTGACGGTACTCCCGAAAATGCTGCTTCTATCGTAGAGATGACAAAGACTAACGATTCCAATGTAATCGACGATAACATTCTTTACGTAAAGGGTGGTCTTCCTTTCAAGTTCCTCAAGAAGGTTTCCGAGGAGGAGATGAACACTGTAAGAGAATGGGTTAAATCCATCAGAGCTGCAATGAAATAATTCCCCACTCTGCTTGTTCGCCTTTTGCGGCGCATTAAGTAAAGGAATATTCCTATTGCTCTAACATAAAAGGAACAGGAGTTTAAAACCTGTTCCTTTTTTTGCTTTATAAAGTTATATAAGGGTTTCCCGAAGTTTTCTAACGCCTTCTTCGATAGTAAGTCCCGTTTTGAATACGCTTGACGTTCCAACGACGAATATATCAGCTCCAGCTTCGTACATTTTCGGTACGTTTTCAAAGCTGCAATTTCCGTCAACCTCGATTAAAACATTGTCAAGTCCCCGTTGTGAGAGATACTTTTTCATTTTTCTGATTTTCTCAAAGCTCGTAGGCACGATTTTTTGACCTGCAAATCCGGGGTTTACAGACATAATAAGGACCATATCAAGCTCGGTAATAATTTCTTCAAGAACTGAAATAGGAGTTGCGGGATTTATCGCAACGGCTGCCATTGCTCCCTTCTCTTTTATCAGTGTTATTACCCTTTGAACGTGCGGTGTGCTTTCGTAATGAATGGATATAATATCTCCTGCCTTGACGTCGAGCTTTTCGATTACGGTTTCGGGCTTCTCCGTCATAAGGTGGAAATCGCAGGGCATATTGGTAGCGGGTCTGATTTTGTTAAGGAACTCCATCGGCATCATTAAATTGGGGACAAAATGATTATCCATAATATCGCAGTGTAAATATTCTATTCCCGACCTCTTGATTTCTTCAAGAGAATTTCCGAGATTAAGAATATCAGCGCACATAATAGATGCCGAGAGCATCGGAGCCTTGGTTAATCGGAGCATAGGGGGAGCTCCTTTTATTTCTTTCGGAACGAATGCTGCGCCGTAAAGCGGTGAAAATTCAGCCAATTCCGCCTTACGTAGCTCAGGCATTTCCCCTGCTGTATAGCAGTGTGCTTTTATATATTCTATAAGTGGATTAAGATATAAATCTTCTTGTGCGGAAAGTCCGCCGCTGAACAGGATACAGTCAGGAGATAGCAGATTTATGATTGATACAAGTCCGCCGCCAAGCATAAGAATAGCCTCATTTATTGCCCTTACGGCATCGCTGTTTTCTGATTTTGCTGCATTGAATAAATCGTGCGCATTCTTCCCTTCTCCAAGAATTTCAGCTGCGGTTATATCAAGTCCGCCGCCAGCGCAGTATTTTTCAAGACAGCCTCGTTTACCGCAGCCGCAGGGCCTCCCGTTTTCTTTTACAGGAAGGTGCCCAAGCTCACCTGCTGCGCCAAGACTTCCAGAGAAAATTTTCCCGTTCATAACAATTCCTGTTCCGATTCCCGTGCCGAGGGTTACGCAAACGAGGGTTTTATATTTTTCTCCCGAAGCTATATACTCTCCGTAAGCGGCAGCTCTTGAATCTTGAACAAGAATCACCGGAACGGATAATTCTTTTTCCAAATCCTCGGCTAACGTATCGGTCAGTATAGAAATATTAGGAGCTTTAATTATTTTTTTACCGTCTCCCGACACCGTCCCCGGAATTCCTATACCACAGGCGGTAATATCACTAATGGAAATTCCATTAGCACTGCAAAGCTCCAATACCGTACCTTTAATGCTTTCAGTAATAGAGTTTACCGCTTTTACTGCTATTTTGCGGAAATCTACAAGCTTTTTGCTATCAAAATCCAGAATACCTATGTTAATTTTAGTACCGCCGATGTCTATACCAATTCTGAACATAGTTTAATCTCCGTTCTCAATGGCTGATATCATATCGATTCTTGCTTGATGTCTGCCACCCTCAAATTCGGCGTTTAAGAATTCGTCTACAATCATTTCCGCTACAGACTGACCTACAACTCTGGCGCCAAAGGCAATAATATTAGCGTTGTTATGCTGTCGCGTGAGTCTTGCGGAATAAGGCTCGGAGCAAACAGCCGCCCTGATTCCCTTTACCTTGTTGGCGGCAAGGGATATTCCGATACCGGTTCCGCATATAAGAACTCCTAAGTCACATTCACCGGAAGCAACAGCTCGCGCTACTCGCTCACCGTATATAGGATAATCTGTACGCTCTGGGCTGTCGGTTCCGAAATTTACCACCGTGTGCCCTTTATTTTCAAGGTATTTTGCGATGTGCGCCTTTAATTCGGTTGCAACGTGGTCGTTTCCAATAGCTATTTTCATAATTCTTCCCCGCTGATTAACCGTTGATTATATAAGGCTCAAAATCAGTGCTTTCAAAATCTACAAGAGCCTTCATATACCTGCCATACTTGGTTTCAAGCTCGCCCTGAGCATTGTCAAACATTGTAATAGGATATATTTTGGTGGGAAGACCTTTGAAATTCCAAGTGCCGTCACTGAGCATTCTGACAGCTCTCTGGCAGCCGATTATGCTCATATCGGTTTCCCTTGGGTGTGTGCTGAGGCAATCGATTGCCTTTACGTTAAGCTGCTGAACGTCAACCAAGCGCTTTCCGCCTGTGTGGTAAGCGCCGATACAGAGCTGACCGCACATTCTCGTCATATTTATAGCGAGGTCGAGGGATTCTGAGGTTTCGCCCCATTCCATAACCATAGAGAATCCACCTGGCTCACCTTCAAAATTAAGACCGCCGCCAACTGTGTAGAAATAGTGAGCAGGAAGCTCGTCGGGAGTGTAAATTTCGTCTGCTCCGCATCTTTTTGCATCTTCAAGGGACTCTCTTCTGATATCAACCGCAACAACATATGCGCCTCTGAGCTTAAGAAGGCTTATAGCCCCGCAGCCCATATAACCGCAGCCTACAACCGCAACCTTTTCTCCTATCATATGTATTCTCGCTTTGCTGACTGCACTGATTAAGCAGGAGAGAGGCTCAAGGGTTGCGTCCTCGTCGGAAATATTATCGGGAATCTTGAACACCATACCTTCGTCGGCAATTACGTATTCGGCATTTCCGTTAAAAAGACCGCTGACTCTGTCGCCAACTTTAAAGCTTTTTACGTCGGCTCCTACGGCATAAATCGTTCCTACAGGCTCGTGACCAAAGGTTGCGCCTTCTTTTGCAACGGACCAGTTGTAATGCTCGGACATACAAACGCCGCAGTACTTAAGCTTTACAATCACTTCGTTTCCTTTTGTGATTTTTGGCATTTCGACGTCGATTAGAGTGCTTTTTTTAGGTCCTGTCATAACTAATTTTTTCATAGCTACACCTCATTTTTATAGATTTACGTTTTAATAATATCATTATCTACAAAATTTAGGAATGTATAAAAGCACTAAGAATATTGACAAAACCGACTTTTTATGTTAAACTCTTTCGTAAAGGAGGCGGTGGGTTATGCAACTTATTGACGTAAACGAATCAACCATAATTTCAAAATTTAACCCTCATTTTCACGAAAACTATGAAATAACACTGGTGTTACAAGGGGAAATGAAGGTTAATTTGGGCGAAAAAGTTATTGATGTCACTGAGGGGGATATTATGATAATCCCGCCCAATACACCTCATTCAGGTTCCGGCGGCACCAATTATATGGATATATATTTGAAAGCCATAGATATGGATTTTTACGACAGTGCGATAGTTCACGACCACGACGGCAGTATGCGGAATATTTTCTTAATGCTAAAAAAAATTGTCAGCGAAAAGGAAACTAATTTCGTTAAGATTGCAGATAAGCTACTGGACCTTCTTTGCGAATACATGAAAAAATATCTCGAAAAAGATTTTAAGTATGATTTTGTTGTAAAGATTAAGAACAAAATTTACGAAAATATACCTAATGCAAAATTCAGCATCTCGGAGGAGGTGCGTAATCTTGGTTTTAACGTTGACTATTTCAGGCGATGCTTCCGAGAGGAGCTTTTATGTACCCCGCTTGAATATATGACCAAATTAAGAATAGAACGGGCAAAAAAGCTTTTGACTCAAAGAACCTTTGGCAGTGTTGAGAAGGTTGCGGGGCTTTGCGGCTTTGCCGATTGCTTTTATTTCTCAAAAATATTCAAAAAATGCACAGGTTTGTCCCCGAGAGATTACAGAAAAGCTGTCATAAACGAATACTAAAAAACGCTTTTACTTAATTTGAATTGCAAAAAAAACAAGAGAGCTTCAATGTGAAGCTCTCTTGTTTTTATTGAATGCGTATATTTTATAACGAATTACTTATACTTACGCTTTCTTGCTGCCTCAGACTTCTTTTTACGCTTAACGCTGGGCTTCTCATAATGCTCTCTTTTACGGAGTTCGGAAAGAACACCGGATTTAACGCACTGTCTTTTAAAACGACGAAGCGCGCTGTCAAGAGTTTCATTTTCTTTTACTCTGATTTCTGCCATTTCTATTTCCCCTCCCTTCGCTCTGCAAAGAGATATAATCTCAAAATATACTCGTTTAAGTAAAAAACTTACCGAGCCTCGTACATTATACTCTATTATAGAATATTTGTCAAGTGCTTTTTTCCAATATTTTATATTAAACGAAAAAATTACGTACCTTTTGCACTGGTCACAGTATTTTTAAGAAGCATAGCAATAGTCATAGGGCCGACACCTCCGGGAACCGGTGTAATCATAGATGCGATAGGCTCTACTTCGTCAAATTTTACGTCACCGACAAGCTTCCCTTCTGAGTTTCTGTTGATGCCCACGTCGATAACTACGGCGCCCGGCTTAACCATATCAGCGGTAAGGAATTCGGCTTTGCCTACGGCGCAAACAATTATATCCGCTCTCTTACATACCTCGGGGAGATTTTTCGTTTTTGAGTGACATATGGTAACCGTAGCGCTCTTGTTAAGTAAAAGCATAGCCATAGGCTTACCTACGATGTTACTTCGACCTATTACTACACATTCTTTTCCCTCGACCTCTACGTTATAATGAGCAAGAAGCTCCATTACACCGGCAGGTGTGCAAGGAAGAAAACTGTATTTTCCTTCCATAATTCTACCAACACTGTCGTGTGAAAAGGCATCTACGTCCTTTTTTGGAGAAATCGCCTCAATAACTCTTTCGGAGGAAATATGCTTAGGAAGTGGGAGCTGAACAAGTATTCCGTGGATATCATCGTCACGGTTCAGCTTATCTATTATATCCAAAAGCTCCCTTTCTTCTGTTTCCTCGGGTAAGGTTATCTGATGGGGCTCTATACCTGTTTCCAAGCAAGCCTTCTGTTTGTTTCTTACGTAAACAGCGCTCGCAGGGTCATTTCCTACGAGAATAACAGCAAGGGCTGGCTTTATTCCCTTATCGGTTAGTTTACTTACCTCTCCCTTTACCTCTTCTCTTATCTTGCTTGATACAAGTTTACCGTCAATACGAATTGCCATAACAAATATCCTTTAATAATTTATATAGAATAGGTTTTGTTTATAACGTCAGCTATTGTTACCGAACTTAATTTTTTTGCAAGGTCAAAGCTGATTTTGTCAAAAATATGATGATAAATACAGGCAGATTTGTCACTGTTCATAGAACAGCATTCACTGTTGTCAAGACATCTCACGATTGCAATAGGCCCATCAATAAGCTCTATTACCTCTTTAAGCGTTATTTTTTCTGCGGGGATTTTAAGCTTATAACCACCCTTTGCGCCTTTTGTTGAGGATACAAGATTGCCCAGCACAAGCTTGCGAAGAATTTTTAATGCAAAGCGCTGTGTAACTGAGGTTTTTTCGGATATAGTCGCAGCATCTATAAGGTCCGACCTCTCCGCAATAACCGTCAGTATTCGTAAGGCGTAATCCGATTCAAGTGTAATTCTCATTTTTTCTCCCCGAATTTATTACTTTAGAATTATATCGGCTCCAAGTAAAAACTCAAGAGCCGATATAAAACCTATTATGTATTACTTTTTATTCTTATTATATCTGTCAAGCTTTGCGTGGATTTTCTTTGACTGGTCAAGAAGCTGGCTGATTGTGCGGTCGTGGTTGAGAGTGTCAATTATGTATGCAACGTATTTGCACATATTAACCTCAACGTACCACTCTCTCGAAAGAAGCTCAGGAGTTCTGTAAACAAGGTTTGTTGTGAATATTTTTGTAAATACTCCGTCAGCGTAAGCCTTGTCCATATTTTCAAGACCGTTGCAGAACAGACCGAAGGTTGCAAATACGAATATACGGCTGGCGCCCTTATCCTTAAGCTGCTGTGCAACGTCTATAACGGAGTCGCCGGAGGATATCATATCGTCGATAATGATAACGTCTTTTCCTGCAACGTCACGTCCGAGATACTCGTGAGCAACTATGGGGTTTTTACCGTTAATTATTACGGAGTAATCACGGCGCTTATAGAACATACCGAGGTCAATTCCCATAACCGAGGAGTAGTACATACATTTTGCCATTCCGCCCTCGTCGGGAGAGATAATCATAAGATTGTCGGGATTAATATTGATATCGTCATATGTGTTGAGAAGCGATTTTATCATCTGGTAGGAAGAGCGAACGTTTTCGAAACCGCTTAAAGGAATTGCGTTCTGAACTCTGGGGTCGTGAGCATCAAAGGTAATAAGGTTTGTAACACCCATGTTAACCAGCTCCTGAAGAGCAAGAGCGCAGTCAAGAGATTCTCTGCCTGAGCGCTTATGCTGTCTTCCCTCGTAAAGCATAGGCATAATAACGCTGATTCTGCGAGCCTTACCTCCGATAGCGCCGATTACACGCTTTATATCCTGAAAATGATCGTCGGGAGACATGGGAACGGTCATACCATACATATTGTAGGTTATACCGTGATTGAATACGTCTGCAATAATATAAACATCATTACCGCGCAAGGACTGGTGAATGCTTCCCTTTCCTTCTCCGCTTCCGAATCTGGGACAGGAGCAGTCAACAAGATATGACGTTTCCTGGTCATGGCTTCTCCATTCTTTTAGGTATGAATCAACCTGAGCGGTGAAATCCTCGCAACCTCTCATGCCGATAACGCTTAATTCGCCAAATAAATTTTCCTTCATCTCAACACTCCAATACATAAAATTAAAAAGTTCACTGGGATAAGAGTTAAGTATCAACATTCTCCAAAAAAACATAGTATGCTTGTGAGATACGAACTTAACACAACTATTATATACTATTAAAAACTTAAAGTCAAGAAAAATTACATTTTAGTAAATAAAAAACGCATTTTGTTTAAAATAATTTAGCTTTCTGTTTTTTTGTTATTAAATTTTCACAACATAAAGGAGATATTAATGAATTATAATTCAAATGGTTATTTTAAGGCGAAAGCCTTTGTAGCTTCTGAAGCGTTTCCTGTATCAGGCGCCGTGGTAAGAATATATGAAGGAGGAGAGTCAATATCCGGAGCCGATTTTTCCTTGCGTACCGATTACGACGGTATTACACCTACGATTTCCTTACCTGCGCCCGCAAAGGCTTATTCTCAATATCCAAATTCTCCCGAACAGTCTTATGCGGTTTATAACGTTGAGGCTACCGCACCGGGATTTTATTCAAAAAAGCTGACTGACGTTGCGGTTTTCTCGGGAGTTTTGACTATTTTACCATTAGAAATGGTTCCGGATGCGGGTATCTCGAGAGACGTCAATCCACCTTACAGTACTAATTTTTCAATGATTACCGAAAACGAGGAGCTTGAATAATATGCCAACTACACCTACAATACCGGAAACTATAACAGTGCATCTTGGCGCCCCCTCCGAGAATGCTCAGAACGTTACGATTGGATTTGCGGATTACATAAAAAACGTAGCATCAAGCGAGATTTATCCGACTTGGCCGGAGGAGGCTTTAAGGGCTAATATTTTAGCTCAGATTTCGGTAGCTCTTAATAGAGTTTATACCGAATTTTACAGGAGTCAAGGGAAGGATTTTGACATCACCTCCTCTACAGCATACGATCAATCCTTTGTATACCAAAGGGATATATATGACACCGTTGATAGGATAGTTAATGAAATTTTTAACGATTATATAAGCCGCCGTGATGTCATTGAGCCTTTATTTGCTACATTTTGTGACGGAGTTAAGGTTCAGTGTAACGGTCTTTCTCAATGGGGGTCTGTTGAACTCGCCAATGCAGGCGAAAGTTATTCCTCTATACTCAGAACCTATTACGGTCCTGATATACGGATAGTTGAAAATGCACCTGTAGAAAACCTTGGAGGGACAGCGCCTCCTGTTCCTTTAAGACGCGGAGATACAGGAAGGGACGTTGAGAATATTCAGATAAGGCTTAACAGGATTTCTGTAAACTATCCTGCAATTCCTAAAATAAATCCGCCTGACGGCTTCTTTGATTTGGACACCGAGGACGCCGTAAAACAATTCCAGATAGCCTTTAATTTAACTCCTGACGGTATAGTAGGTAGAGCAACCTGGTATAAAATACAATTTGTTTACAATGCGGTAAAACGGCTTTATGAGGTGAATTCCGAGGGAATCAGGTACTCTGAATTACCGCAAATTTATCCCGGAACGTTAAGCAGAGGCGACTCTTCCCAAGGTGTTCTTATTTTACAGTATTATCTGGAATATATTTCCCTTTTTGTTCCTACGGTTCAAACGGTGACACCTGACGGAGATTTTGGTCAAAACACAGAGGCATCTGTTTTATCCTTCCAGAGAACATATGGACTTGAAGAAACTGGAGTAGTAGACCGTTTGGTATGGAATTCCATACAAAATACCTATTACAATATTCTCGCATCTATAAATTTCGAGTTCAGAGAAGGCGCGACTCTCCCCTATCCCGGTAGGATTTTAACTCTTGGTATTGAAGGAGAGGACGTACGCGCATTACAGGAATATCTCAATTTTATATCTAATGCTTACTTGGAAATCCCGAAGATTGAGGTTGACGGCGTTTTCGGACCTGCAACAGAGCGAGCTGTCGGTGAATTTATGAGAATTTTTGATATTCCCGGTGTTAGCGGAAGGGTTAATGCTCAGGTTTGGCGAGCCATTACCGACGTCTACGAAGATTTATACGTCGGTGGTTTTGTCAGAGAGGGGCAATATCCCGGATATATCATTGAATAGGAGATGCTTTATGTACAGATTGGAAGATAGACCTGCGGCAATTCGTGAGGTCCAGCGTTTTTTATTGATTGTTTCACAAAACGACCTTAGTATCCCACACATAACGGTAGACGGAGTATATACCGAACAAACTGCCGAAGCGGTAAGAATATTTCAGCAGTCGAGAAATATAATTCCTACCGGCTCGGTGGATCTCGAAACCTTTACTTTATTATTTGGTGAGGCAAATGAGTTAATGGCAGAAGAGGAACGAAGACGAAGGGTTATTGACGCCGAAGGCTTTCCCCTAAAACTGGGAGATTCCGGCTCTGACGTTAACGGATTAAACACGATTTTGCGAGAGTTATCTGAATATTACAACAAAATAATTGTAAAACCCTACGGCAGCTTCTTTTCAAGAGATACATATGATGCTGTTATAATAATGCAAAAACAGCTTCTTGAAGAGGAAAGCGGACTTGTAAGCATAAAATTTTACGATAAATTATCTGAAGAGCTGAATGCCAGAAAAAAATTCAACATAATCTGAATTACTGTCTAAAAAATTGTCCTGTGGTTATAATTTTCTAATAATGACGTTTTCATATAAAAACGAAGAGGAAGGCGAAAATATGAGTAACAATTTTACGGATAAAGCAGAAAAGGTACTAAACAGTGCTGTAAAAATAGCAGAAAACTATGGGCACACTTATATAGGGAGCGAGCATATATTAAAAGCTCTTTCAGAGGATGAGCTATCCTGCTCATACGTTATTTTGTCAAAATGCGGTGTAAATTCAAAATCTATTGATGCGGCCATAAGAGAATATTCGGGAACCGGGTCAAGGAGCACATTGTCTCCCAAGGATATGACACCGAGGTGTCGTAAAATAGTGGAAAACTCATATAAAAATTCTATCAAATTTTCTTCTTCAAAAATTGGTACTGAGCATATTCTTTTAGCTGTTCTTGAAGAAAAGGACAGTGTTGCTAACCGAATTCTTGATTTTTTGGGTACCGATACGGTGGCACTAAAAGATGAGGTTCTCACCTTCCTCAGAACTACTGAAAAAAGCGCAGAGGTTTTTGATAAGAAAAACAGCGGTCTTCCCTTCCTTACGCAGTACGGCAGAAATCTTAACAAGCTTGCAAAACAGAATAAGTTTGACCCTGTAATAGGCAGAGGAAGCGAAACCGAAAGACTAATACGAATACTTTCAAGACGAACAAAAAACAACCCTTGCCTTATAGGTGAAGCAGGCGTCGGTAAAACAGCGATTGTAGAAGGGTTAGCTCAAAGAATCGTTAAAGGTGAAGTTCCTGAATTACTTAAGGATAAGCAAGTATATTCCATAGATTTAACCTCTATGGTAGCAGGAGCGAAGTACCGCGGTGATTTTGAAGAAAGAATTAAGTCTATAATAGCTGAGGCGTCCTCTCACCCATTCGTAATACTTTTTATAGACGAGATACACACGATTGTAGGCGCAGGAGCTGCTGAGGGAGCGATAGATGCGGCTAATATTTTGAAGCCTGAGCTTTCCAGAGGAATGATACAGCTCATAGGCGCTACAACGCTTTCGGAGTATCACAAGTATATTGAAAAAGACCCGGCGCTTGAGCGGCGCTTCCAGCCTCTTATGGTAGAGGAAACTGATGCGGAAGCTACAGTTAATATACTAAAGAATTTGAAAGACAGATATGAAAAGCATCATAGAGTATATATTTCGGATGAAGCTATTTATCTCGCTGTTAAGCTTGCGGAACGCTACATTCAAGACAGAAAGCTACCCGATAAAGCTATTGACGTTATAGACGAGGCTTGTGCAAAAGCAAGTGTTAAAAATTGTGTTACAAGCGATAATTGCGGAAAAAATGACCAAAAACAACAGCAGAATATGTTTATGTTAAACACTCCGGAAACTAACGAGGAGCTTGAAGCTGCGCTTAAAATTCATAAATATACCGAGTCGTACGCAAATTGTTCGAACGCTACGGAATACCGTCCCACTGTCAGCGCTGATGATATAAAAGAAATTATAACGGAGATGACAGGAATCCCAATTAGCGGAGTGCGTGAAGAGGATAACTATGCCGATTTAGAACTTCGGCTTATGAAAAGAGTAATTGGTCAGGATGAGGCGGTAAAGCTTCTCTCAGATGCGGTTTTGAGAGGAGCGGTTGGAATAAATAATCCTAAACGGCCGAGGGGAACTTTTCTTTTTATCGGCGAGAGCGGTGTAGGTAAAACAGAGCTTGCGAAGGCTATGTGCGATGCTATATTTTACAGCGAAAAAAGTCTTATTCGGTTCGATATGTCTGAATTTTTAGAAAAGCACTCTATATCAAAGCTAATAGGCTCCCCGCCAGGATACGTAGGATATGAGGAAGGAGGCGTACTGACGGAAAAGGTCAGGCGTCATCCATATTCCGTAATTCTTTTTGACGAAATAGAAAAGGCATCCGACGAAGTGCTCAACCTTTTGCTACAAATAATGGACGACGGAGCTTTAACGGATTCCACAGGGCGTCGGGTTGATTTTAAAAACACTTTTATAATTATGACCTCAAACGTAGGCTCGGATAATTTGAAGAGAGTTGGTAGGTTAGGCTTTTTTGAAGACGGGGTGAATTCTGCCGTAACAAAACTTAACGATGCGCTTAAGGAACGGTTCAGACCTGAATTTATCAACAGAATAGACGAAATAATTCCCTTCCGACCTTTAGACGTGAAAACCCTTGAAAAGATCGCTGAAAAGAACCTGCTTGGGCTTAAATCAAGACTGAATTCTATTGGTGTCGAATTTGATTTCTCTGATGGCGTGTTATTTTATCTTGCTAACAAAGGTAAGGTTTCCGGATTTGGAGCACGACCTATTTCACGTCTTATCACAACCGAGATAGAGAACGTAATATCTAAAATCTTAATGAGGGACAAAAGCCGTAGTATATATATATCGGTCGATGGTGACGGGAAAAATATTGTTTTTAAAAGCAAAGACGTCACCTCTGCCAATGTGTAAGCTTTTTTACTAAATTAAAATCACACGCACGAATATAGAACAAATAGAGTTTTATAAAAATATGCACCCCGAAACAAATAGACTTTCGAGGTGCATATCATTTTTTGTTTGTTTTTAGTTATCCTTTAACAGCTCATAATAAACCTGAGATAAAATTCAACGGTTTTGCTTATCGTTTCCAAAGGGACTCTTTCGTTATTGCCGTGTATACATCCGCGCTCTTCGTTAGAAAGCGCCATAGCTGAAAATCTGTAAACCTTATTGCTAACTCTTCCCCAATGCCTTGAATCACTGCAGGCTACCATAAGGTAAGGAGAAACAAAGGCTTCGCTCCAAGTTGCTCTGACAGCGTCTGAAAGTCTTTCCCATTCGGGACAATCAACAACAGAAACTACGGAAGGGTTGTTACCGTTAATTACGCGTAAGGATATGTCCGGGTTGCGAATTGTTTTTCTGACGTACTCTACGGCGCTGTCAACAGTATCTCCTTCAATGAGCCTGAGATTTGCAACCATTTTTGCCGTCGGAGGTATTACGTTCATTCCTTTTGAGCCTTCCATTTGCGTAAATGCGCAGGTTGTTCGCATAAGAGCGTTGATTTCTCCACCTTGCTTCTTGCCAAGCATATTGAGAACCGGGGCAAAAAGCCAAAGGTTTGCGAATATCATACGGTAAAGAAATGACGAATGTCTTGCCATTACGTCAAACATTTTAGCGGTTGCGGTCGAGATGCGGAATTTGAATGGACGGTTCTCCACCATAGTACAAGCCTTACTGAGTATTCCAACAGGGGTGTGCGGTTTGGGAGAAGATGCGTGTCCTCCGTTTCCTGAATATGAAAATTCAAGATTAAGCATACCTTTTTCGGCAATTCCTATAACAGCTGCGGATTTTTTTACACCCGGGAAAACGTTTTCTACAACTCCACCGCCCTCGTCAAGCACAATACCGGGGGTTATATGCTCCTTCTCGAAGATATCAACTATCATAGGAGCGCCTGTACCGCTTATTTCCTCATCTCCTGCAAAGGCTAAATAAATATCGTTCTCTGGAACGAATCCTTCGGATATCAGTTTTTCAAGAGCCTGCATAGCTCCGTTGAGTGTAATTTTGGTATCAAGAGTGCCTCTGCCCCACATAACACCATCTTCCACCAAACCTGAAAACGGTGGCTTTTCCCAGTTCTTCTCTTCTACGGAAACTACGTCAAAATGCGCCATAAGAACGGTGGGAGCATCGGATTTTTTACCTGCGTATTTGTATAAAAGCCCTCTGTCACCGACCTCTTGATAGGTGCATTTGTCATATATATTAGGGAAAAGCTTAGGCAGAAGTGCTTTAAACCTTCTGAATTCTTCTTCGTCTTCAAGTGACTTGTCGGCCGAAGATATAGTTTTGCATTTAATCATTTCCGATAAATCGCCTATAGCTTTTTCGGAATCAAATTTTACCTCACAAAAATTCTTATCTTCGGTTTTTTGAGGTTTAAATCGCAGAGTTCTTATAATTACAACAGCTATTATAAGGACGAGCAAAGCTATAACGGATAAGATAGCGTATTCCATTATTCCTCACCGTCCTCTTCCTCGGTTGCTTTTGCGGTTGGCTCTGCTCCTTCGTCTTTTCTCTCTTTGTTATAAATTACTCTCGCATAAATAAGAGTAATGACCATACTCACTGGAATCATAATTCCAACCATGCCGGAATTGAGATAAGGAACGAATACAAAGAGTATAACCATAAGGCTCATAGGTAGGACGGCAATTTTAAAATACCTTGATATATAAACCACTCCAAGTGCGCCGAAAAGCGCAGGAAGAACGTTATCAAAGGCAGGAGCGAGAATGTTGCTCTGGAGTATCGGCATAATTGACGATAAAAGTAAAACCCCAAGAGCTATAATAATTATAGTGACTATGGAAGATGTGGCAATTGCTATGGTAGATATAACCTCACCCTCGTCACTGTCAGCCTTTACGTTAGCCTTCTCCATACAGTCGAGGGCGCAAGGTACCTTTAAAGAAGAAAGATTGCCTGTTACAAATCCAAGGTATGTTCCGCCGACGCCAAGCATAGGAGTATAGGTAATAACCTCAATAATTCCAACAGACCAGAAGGTTATTGCTATAGGATAAAGAGCGTTTAAAAACGTGCCTAAATCCGGCCATGCAGAGAAAACAACAGCTAAAATGAAAGGAAATGCTAAAATTACACTACAGGTTATTAAAGCCCATATTCTTCCGTATCTATGCATTTTATCAATATATTTCATTATCCGACCTCCTTAAGTGATTATAAGAGTTATCGGTATAGCTAAAGCCATACTGCCGAGCATCGAAATTGGAAGAGCATAATCGTTAAGCCACTTCCAATTCAGCTTTTTTAATAAAATACCGCAAATAGCCATCAGACCTGCGGAAATAGCCATTACGAACACGGGAATCCAATGCTCAAGCTGATAATGGAACGCAAGTTCGCCGTTTTCAAATACAAAGCCTATGTTACATACAATATAGCCGAGGAAAGCGGATAACATTCCGACGAACATACTTGTCATAAGCAAATCCATCCATTTTTTATCCTTTTCCTTGATTTTGAGCATACCGCCTGTAATCTTTTTACAGGTAAAGGGAGCGAGAATAAGACTTGCCGCTATACCAAAGGTCATAACAAAAGCAATTGTTACATATTCTTTAGCGGTAAGGTTTGTCCACGAAACCTCGGTGAGTCCCATAGATGTGAGTGCCTGCTGCGCTGCGGGTAATTCATATGTTACAGCACCAATAACAGAGAGCCTGAGCCAAGGTAAGGCTACTCCGAGCATATTTACAAGAGATACAAGTCCCATGAAAATCGCAATAGCAGGGGCGATGGTAAAAAGCGCAGAACGCTTTATTGTCGCATTAAGATCAGTCTTTGAAATACCAAGCTCCAAGCCTCGTTTATATGCTTTTATGAGGAAGAATATAGACTGTGCTACCACGACGCCTATAACTATCGCAACCATTATGAAAATAATGGGACTGTTTGCGGAAAACTCCATATTAAACCTCCATACAAATTTGTTAAGTTGATATGATTTTAACACTAAACTTAAAAATTGTCAATAACACAAAAACACAAATCCGATACATATATTATCATATTTAAATATATTTTTATTTTCTATTGAAAAAGTCACTAAAATAATGTAAAATAAAATATCAGATGAATTTATGGAAAGGTGGTGGATTTATGTCAGCATATCTTGATACTTGTATATCCGAGCTTAACGGCATTGGAAAAACCAGAGCAAAGCAGCTTGGTAAAATGGGTGTAAATACTATAAAAGATCTGGTTTATCTTTTTCCAAGAGCATATGAGTGTCGCGGAGATACAAAGCTTTTGTCCACCGCTCCTTTTGATTTACCCGCTCCGTTTATTCTTACTGTGGGAACAACGGTAAAAACTGTTAAATTCAGAAACAGACTGACTATATCAAAGTTCAAAGCCTTTGACGATAGCGGCACCGTTGAGGTTGTTTTTTTTAATTCCCCGTTTATCAAGGATGTTTTTCACATAGGCGATGTTTTTCGCTTTTACGGAAAGCTCACATTTTCCAAAAAGACTCTTCAGCTTCAAAGCCCGAAATACGAGCAATATGATGAGTCAAAACCGTTAGCCGATATAGTCCCGGTCTATCCTCTCACAGAAGGCATTTCTTCAAAAATATTGAATAAGATAATGCTCTCGGTCATAGATATTGCTGCATCTGAACTCAAAGACCCTTTGCCCGAGGAAATAAGACTTAAGCACACGCTTCCGACTCTCTCGTATGCGATTAGAAATCTGCATTTCCCCTCTGACGAGGCTGCACTTTCAAGTGCGCTTCGCAGGATGGCTTTTGACGAGATGCTCTTGTTTGGGCTTGGTATAGCCATATCCTCGCGCTATAAAACAAAAAGCGGTGGTATTCCATTTTCCCCTTGCTCTGTTCAGCCTTTGGTGCAGCTTTTACCCTATGAGCTTACAGGCGACCAGAAAAAAACGGTAAATGAAATATATAAGGACACGGTCAGAAAAAATTCCGAAGAGGATATTTCACCGATGGCAAGAATCGTTGTTGGTGACGTTGGCTCGGGAAAAACAATATGTGCTGTAATGGCGATGTATATATGCGTTATGTCGGGCTACCAGGCAGCGCTTATGGTTCCTACCGAAATTCTTGCCCGCCAACACTATGACGATATATCTGAGATGTTCGGGCGGCTCGGAATAAAAACAGAGCTTCTTATAGGTGCGACTCCCCAAAAAGAAAAACGCCGCATACATAACGGACTTTCAACGGGAGAAATTAAAGTAGTAATAGGAACTCACGCCCTAATATCTGAAAGAGTCGAATTTGAAAATCTTGGTCTTGTAATAACGGACGAGCAGCATCGCTTCGGCGTTGCACAGCGCTCACGTCTTAAGGAAAAATCGAAAAATGCTCACCTTCTCGTAATGAGCGCAACCCCTATTCCCCGAACTCTCGCTCTCACTATGTACGGCGACCTTGACGTATCGCGTATTACAGAGATGCCTAAGGGCAGAATGCGTGTTGATACGTTCGTGGTAGACGAATCGTACAGGGCAAGAATATACGATTTTATTAAGAAGCAGGTGGCGCTTGGCGGTCAATGCTATATCGTTTGCCCTTCTATCGAGCAAAAAGAAGAGCCATATACAGTTTCGTTTGAGCCAAGCTCCATATCGTCCCCCTTTGCGACATCACCTTATTCAGACTTAAAAAACGTAACCGACTATACAGAAGAATTAAAAACAGCCCTGCCCGAGCTTCGCATCGAAACCCTCCACGGTAAGATGAAAGGCGAAGAAAAGGACTCCGTTATGGATTTATTCCAAAAAGGCAAAGTCGACGTGCTTGTGTCTACTACGGTAATAGAGGTAGGGGTGAACGTTCCCAATGCGTCGCTTATGATAGTGGAAAATGCGGACAGATTCGGTCTTTCTCAGCTTCACCAGCTACGAGGAAGAGTTGGGCGCGGTCAAAGAAAATCCTATTGTATTTTGGTTTCCGATTCAAAAAGCGACAGCGCTAAGGAGCGCCTTGAAATTATGCGCACCACTTATGACGGCTACGAGATAGCTGATAAGGATTTATCAATGAGAGGCCCAGGTGATTTCTTTTTGGAAAAATCGAGCCAAAATTTCAGGCAGAGTGGTGGATTTACGTTTAAATTTGCAAAGCTTTGCGACGACCACACTTTATTTGAAGCTGCCTTTTCCGAAGCAAAAAGAGTTATCACAGAGGACCCGGAGCTTCGCCGAAACGAGAATGTTGCGCTGAAAATGCATCTTGACCTGTTATTCTCTGCTGACACCTCGTATATCTCTTAGCTTATTAATTCTTTTTGTTATCTTTAGACACTTTGAAATGAAATTAATCGAAAGGTTTACTTATGAATAATCAGCCTTTAGCAGACAGATTACGCCCGAACTCCTTCAGTGAAATAGCGGGTCAGAGGCATCTGGTAGGCGAAAACGGGATAATTAAAAAGCTTACTGATGCAGGAAGAATACCGAATATGATTTTTTATGGACCACCCGGTACCGGTAAGACCACTATAGCAAATATTATTGCTAAAGCCTCTGATATGCAGCTTTATAAACTTAATGCTACCACCGCATCGTTAGCAGACGTAAAAGAAGTTATTGCCTCCACCTCAAATATTTTCTCTGAGCGCGGAACACTGCTTTATTTAGATGAAATTCAGTATTTCAATAAAAAACAGCAGCAGTCCTTGCTTGAGTTTATGGAAAACGGCAGCATTACCCTTATCGCTTCCACAACTGAAAACCCTTATTTTTGCGTTTACAATGCCCTGCTTTCCCGTTCTTCCGTCTTTGAATTTAAATCTGTTTCGGGAGATGATTGTATACCTACCTTACATCGGGCGATAAATCTTTTGAACGAAGATTTCGGCACAAAGGTTGCAGTTTCAGATGATATCCTCCGAGCCATAGCAAATGCTTGTGGAGGTGACGTGAGAATGAGTATCGGCATTCTTGAAAACGCCTATTATATTTCTGCGGGTGAGATTACGGAGGATACCGTAAGAGGACTTATTCCTTCTGTTGTAGGTCATTTCGACAGAAATGGTGACGTTCACTACGATTTACTTTCCTGTCTGCAAAAGTCTATACGAGGCTCCGACCCCGATGCTGCGGTGTTTTATCTTGCAAAGCTTTTAGCTAACGGGGACATTCTTTCTATTTGCAGAAGACTGATGGTTATTGCCAGTGAGGATATAGGCTGCGCATACCCTATGGCGCCTGTGATTACAAGGGCCTGCTGTGAGAATGCAAAGGATATAGGTTTACCCGAGGCGGTTATTCCACTGGCGAACGCAGTTTGCATACTTGCAACTGCTCCTAAATCCAATTCGGCCTATATGGCATATCACAAGGCGCACGAGGATATGGAAAAAGGCTTCGGAATAGAAATTCCCGAGCATCTTCGCTCTCCCTTGTTCAAGGGCTATAAATACCCTCACGAATACAAAAATCACTACGTGAAGCAGGACTATCTTCCCCATGATTTAATTGGAAAGCATTACTATGAGTTTGGCTCAAACAAGACAGAGCAAACGGCAAAGGCGTATTACGATATGATTCGTGCTGAAGCTAACAAGGCTTAGTGAGCCAATACTCGCAATTTTGACAAAATTGTTTAATACTTGACAAAATATTAATAATTTGTTATAATAGACGAAACATATGTCTTTATTTTAAATTCTCATCGGAGATTGTTGTTATGGTATATCATTTTGTCCTCAATCCTATGTCGGGCAAGAATCTGAAAAAAGCAAAAAAATCCATAGAATCGATGACTAATAAAATTCGCGCAGCCTGCCAGAAGCGTATGCTGAGCTACCGCATATATTACACCACCAGCGCAGGAGATGCCACTGAGTATGTACGTTCTATGATAAACAGTACTCAGGACAGGCAGCGTTTTATCTGCGTCGGCGGAGATGGAACTATTAACGAGATTGTTAACAGCGCTCCTTCTCGCTCGAACATTGAGTTTGGCGTAATTCCCCACGGCTCGGGTAACGATTTCGTTCGCAATTTCACTAACGTCGAATTGTTTTCAGATATTGATGCGCAGCTTGACGGAGAAACCGTTTCTCTTGATTTAATAAAGTGTAACAATACCTATTGCGTCAATATGATAAACATAGGTTTTGATTGCTCGGTAGTAAAAGAGGCCGCAAGACTTAAAAAGAGTAAGTTCTGCCCTCCCGGATTTTCTTATATGATGGGAGTTATGATTGCTCTATTTAAAAGATACGGTACTAAAATGAAGATTATCTTCGATGACGGTGAGGTTGTTGACGATACCCTTTTGCTTACCGCTATTGCCAACGGAAAATTCTGCGGGGGCGGATTTAAATCTAATCCCGAGGCGCTTCTTGACGACGGTGTTATTGATATAGCAATAGTTAAAAAGGTTTCCCGTCTGACATTCTTAAGCCTTCTCGGGTCCTATAAAAAAGGAACATATCTTGATAACCCCCGAGCTATGAAATATATTGATTATAAACGGGTTTCTCATTTTAAAATGGAATTTGATAATCCGGTACCCGTTTGTATTGACGGTGAGATTATGGGCGCTAAAACTCTTGATTTCTCTGTCGAGAGAAATGCTTTTAATTTCGTCGTACCCAAAGGCTCAAGTCTAAAATACAAAACTCAGGAAACTTAAGTTTATGAAAATTTTTGAGAAAAGACCGCTTAGCTTAATACTATGTATTATGCTGGGTGGCTTTTCTCTTTTTGCTTTTTCTGACATTGTTTTTAAAGCTGTTCTTATAATTTCCGCATCTGTTTTTCTTGCTGTAATACTCATTGTAAAAGCTCTTCGCGAAAAAATTATGCTGAAGCTTTGTATCTCACTGCTCCTCGCATCTTTTATATTTTCATATTTCTATTTTGATGTCTGCTTTTATAAAGAAACAGAGGATGAGGGTGAAATAGTTGCACAAGTGCAGGATATAGAGGTAAAGACCTACGTAAAGACACTCACTGTAAGAACGGAGTCGATAAACGGTAATAGTCTTAGCACAAATCTTATAGTTTATTGCTACGACAAGGATACGTATATACCCGTAGGCGCAAGTGTTAAATTTACAGGAAAAATTGAAGCTTTCCGAGAAGAAGAAAATTTTGATTTTGACAAATACTACACCTCCCGCGGTATAAGCGGATTTTCGGAATGCGAAAAAATTACAATAGTTGAAAAAGGACAAGAGCCACTTTCGTATAAGCTTAAGCTTGTAAGGCTTTCGATTTCCAAATACATAAATGAGCTTACCGACAGCGAATCAGGTGGCCTTCTTTCCGCACTTTTGCTTGGTGAGCGTGAGCTTATGGAGGATGGGCTAAAGCTCGATTTTACTCGAATGGGAATTACACATATTCTTGCCCTCAGCGGTATGCATATAGCCTTACTTGTCGCAGCAATCGGTGTAATTCTTAAGCTATTAAAGATTGACAAGCGTATAAATATTATAGTCTGTATTATTTTCTGTTTAGGCTTTATGGCCCTTACGGGCTTCCCCTATTCTGTATGCCGCGCAGGTCTTATGCTTATTGTGTCTTCTTTTCTGTATCTTATCACAGGTTGCAAGGATAATATAACCTCTCTTTCCATAGCCACCTCGATAATAGTTATTTTAGAGCCGTATGCAGTTCTTGATGTCGGGCTTTGGCTTTCTGTTTTCGCTACCTTCGGAATACTTATAT
>JAEIGA010004328.1_pt1 | contig 21982 bp, 13 predicted proteins | sample 9270691 | NCBI WGS metagenome assembly JAEIGA01 (sample SAMN17057246, study PRJNA624740) | gut metagenome | biome: biome; isolation source: fecal sample | host: Bos grunniens | place: China: Xizang | collected 2019 | reverse complement strand
GCAGCAAAGAAGATGATGCCGACTCCGAGTATCCTCACAAACATTTTCCTGTTGATGATATGGCTTTCAGGATTGCGCGGCTTATCATACAATACAGTTCTGTCAGCCGGAAGCGATGACAGGGCCATGGCTGCGAAAGTATCCATGATGAGGTTTACCCAAAGCATCTGAGTAACAGTCAAAGGCGACTCCAGACCTATGAATGAGCCAAGCAGCACGATAAGACATGCACAGAGGTTGATTGTCATCTGGAAGATGATGAATCGCTGTATATTCAGATAGAGGGAACGTCCCCACATGATGGCCTTGTTGATGCTCGAGAACGAGTTGTCGATGATGGTGATATCACTGGCCTCCTTTGCTCTCGAAGTACCGTCACCCATGGAAAGACCCACCTGGGCCTTGCTCAATGCAGGTGCATCATTTGTTCCGTCACCTGTCACTGCCACGACCTCTCCATTGGCCTGAAGCAGGGTCACAAGACGTGCCTTGTCATCCGGACGTGCACGAGATATGATCTTGAAGTCAGGATTGCGCAGAAGTTCTCTTGCCTGCTCATCGCTCAAAGCCGCGAATTCAGTACCGGTAATGGTCATATTTCCCTCTCCCGGTCCAAGCAGACCGATCTGTCTTCCGATTTCATTTGCGGTTCCAGGAGTATCACCGGTTACGATGATGACCCTTACGCCTGCATTGTCCTTACACATCTCGATAGCTTCCTTCACATCATCTCTGATAGGATCCGCAATACCGACTACTCCCATAAAGACAAGTTCACCGTCCTTCTGAGAACATGCGAAAGCTAAAGTTCTCATAGCCTTGGACTGATAGAAGGCAAGAGTCTTATGGACATGTTCCTTTGTCACATCTCCGGCTATTCTGTCACACATCTCAAGCAGAATCTCCGGGGCACCCTTGACAAAGCGCATGCTGTCCTCGCTTCCCTGCTCCAAAGCAGTCGTCTGCATGTATTTGGTCTCAGATGAGAAAGGGATCTGCTCCAAAACCTTGGTCTTCTCCCTCTGCGAGCTATAGTCAAGACCGTTCTTATGCAGCCACTTCAGAAGTGCAACCTCTGTCGGATTACCTATGCAGTTAAGCTTGCCGTCACTGTCCTTGAAGACTTCCGCTGTCGAATTGACTGCCATATTCTTCTTTATCAGTTCCAATTCTGCCTCACCTCCATAAAGGTCTGTTTCCATGACAGTCATCTTATTTTTAGTGAGAGTTCCTGTCTTGTCAGTACATATTACAGTTGCCGCTCCCATGGTCTCGCATGCATGAAGCTTACGGACAAGGTTATTTTCCTTAAGCATTCTGCGCATACTCAAAGCAAGACTGACAGTTACGCTCATAGGCAAGCCTTCCGGAACTGCCACTACGATGAGTGTAACCGCAATCATGATGGATGCAAGAATGAATTCGGCAATCTCGATGAAGTTTGCTCCATCAGCAAAGCCTCCGCTGACTGTATAGAAAATCAGTCGTCCGACAACAATAAGTGAAGCTATGATGAAACTTGCAGTGGAAATCCATTTACCCAACTGCGCAAGCTGCTTGTTCAAAGGTGTTTCCTCAGTAGTTCCTTCCTGAGTTATGGCAACACCCTTTCCTTCCTCCGTATCCATACCGATAGCGGATACACAATACACTGCATTACCTTCAATTACAGTTGCGCCTCTGAGAAGGAAATTCGATGCATAGGTCGCATCCTCATCAAAATCAGCCTCAACAGCCGTCTTGTTTGCATACAGTTCTCCTGTGAAATTGGATTCATCTACACGCAAGGAAGTAGAAGTAAGAAGATAGCCGTCAGCAGGTATCTCATCTCCACTCTCCAGCTTGACTATATCACCCACAACAACATCCTGTTTAGGAATGTTATGCCATCGCGCTGATGATCCTTCATGCTTTTTTCTCAGTACCTTGACCGGTCTTGAGTCCTTGACCTTGTTAAGGATCTCAAATTCCTGTTCAGCCTTGAGTTCAAAGAAGAAGCCCACTCCAGTTGCAAGAAGCAAGGCTATGAGAACACCGGAAGGCTCGATCAGGATAGACCAGCCCTTAGCCATATATATGACCTCATAAACTGCTACAAGTACAGAAAAGAAGAATACTACAAGCAGGACTATGATTATAGGGTCCTTGAATTTCTCGAGATACAGTTTCCACAGGGGATCTCTCTCCGGAGGTGGTATTATATTCTTTCCTGTTCCCTCCTTTACAATCTGAGAATCCTCGCAGAGGGCTTTCATCTTATATGACATGTCCGTTTATTTTAATTATATTATTTGATAAGTCTGAGACCTATACGCAGTCTCTCCAGGTCTACAGAAACAACTGTAACCTTTACCTGCTGACGCAACTTAAGGACTTTTGACGGGTCAGCCATGCCTTTGACACCCATCTGAGAGGCATGAATCAGACCATTCTGCTTAAGTCCTATATCGACAAAGGCTCCAAAGGCTGTGATGTTTGTCACGATGCCCGGAAGTTCCATACCTGTCTTGAGATCCTCAATGGTACGGATATCATGAGCGAACTCAAATTCCTGGGCAGTCTCACGTGGGTCGCGTCCAGGCTTGCGCAGCTCGTTGAGTATATCGTTGATTGTAGGGAGTCCGAAATCACCCTGTACATATTTAGCAGGATCGATCTTGGAACAGAGTTCAGCATTACCTACAAGTTCACGAGTGGATACACCAAGGTCACGGGCCATCTTGTCTACGATATGATAGGCCTCGGGATGTACGGCTGAATTATCCAGAGGATTGTCTGCTCCATGGATACGGAGGAAGCCGGCACACTGCTCGAATGCCTTGTCTCCCAATCTCTTTACCTTAAGAAGCTGCTTACGTGAAGTATATGCACCGTTCGCAGTCCTGTACTCGACGATATTTTCCGCCAAAGACGGACCGATGCCGGAAACATAGCTCAGAAGATAGCTGCTGGCAGTATTAAGATTTACTCCGACTGTATTCACACAGCTTTCCACTGTATTGTCCAAGGTCTCATGCAGGAGGTTCTGGTCAACATCATGCTGATACTGTCCTACTCCGAGAGACTTAGGATCGATCTTCACAAGTTCGGCAAGCGGATCCATAAGACGACGGCCGATGGATACTGCTCCCCTGACTGTCACATCGTGATCAGGAAATTCTGCACGTGCAACTTCCGATGCTGAGTAGATTGATGCACCATCCTCGCTTACGGTGAAGACACGCACACCCTTTGGAAGAGGTACTCTCTTTATGAAGTCCTCAGTTTCTCTGCTGGCAGTTCCACTTCCTATGGCTATGACCTCTATAGAGTATCTGCTTACCATATCGCTGACAGCCTGAATGGACTTCACCTTCTCATTTGCTGGAGGATGTGGGAATATGGCTTCATTGTGAAGCAGATTGCCCTGCTCGTCCAGACATACGACCTTGCAGCCTGTCCTGAATCCTGGATCGATTGCAAGAACCCTTCTCTGGCCTACAGGTGGAGCAAGAAGAAGCTGACGAAGGTTCTCTCCGAATATTCTGATTGACTCGATATCGGCCTTTTCCTTTGCCTCCTTGAATACTTCGTTAGATATTGATGGCTCCAGAAGACGCTTGAAGGAATCGTCTATGGCCATATGTATATGCTCTGCAAGAGCTGCAGAAGGATAACGTCTTTCCTGACAGAAGTCATAATAGAGTTTCTTTCCGCATTTCTCGGCATCGGCATCTATCTTTACTGATATATATCCTTCATCCTCGGCTCTGAGGATTGCAAGCAGACGATGCGGAGCTATACGCTCTATTGACTCGTTATAGTCAAAATAGATCTTATATTTCATGGCCTCGGGACCTGTAGCCTTCTTTGTAGCCTTGGTCACGAGACGACGTGTCCTGAATATCTGGCGAAGTGTTTCACGTACAGATGCGGTTTCGCTCAGACGTTCTGCAATGATGTCTCTGGCACCAGCAAGCGCGTCATCTGTATTAGCGACCTTGTCAGATAAATATTTCTTTGCCTCTACAGCAGGATCGGCAACTGCCACCTGATACATCTTGTCTGCAAGCGGCTCCAGGCCAGCCTCCTTTGCTATTGTAGCACGGGTTCGACGTTTCGGACGATATGGAAGATAGAGATCTTCAAGCTCACGTGCATCCACACTCGAGAGTATCTTCGAGCGTAGCTCATCTGTCAAGGCACCTGCTTCAGATATGGTCTCGATAATGGTCTGCTTGCGCTTTTCCATCTCGGCAAAGACATCTACCCAATGACGGATCTCCGCTACTGCGACTTCATCAAGTCCACCTGTCCTTTCCTTCCTGTAACGGCTGATGAATGGTATGGTGGCTCCCTCGTCAAAAAGAGCAGCACAGTTTTCAACTTGCCACTCCTTTACTTCTAATCTATCTGCTATAAAACTGATATAAATCTTTTCCATATTAGTCATGCGAAACCTGTTTCAACTGATCACGGTAAGCCGAGAAGATCTTCGACTTTGAAACAAAACCCACGTATGTCCTGTCATCTTCCACAACCGGCAGATTCCATGCTCCCGTCTGCTCGAACTTCCTCATCACACTGTCCATCTTCTCGTTCACATATACATAAGCCGGAGCCGACTTCATGAAATTGAAGACATGCTGAGTCTTGTACAGATCCTTCTTGAACATATCCCTGCGGATGTCCTCAAGTGAGACGAAACCCTGGAAATGATTTCTGGAATCCACCACAGGGAAGATATTTCGTTTAGAATTTGATACAACATCGACCAGTTCTCCAAGAGTGGCATCAATCTTCACCGTATGGAAATCAGCCTCAACGAGATCGTTGGTCTTCAGAAGAGTCAGCACAGCCTGGTCACTGTCGTGAGTCAGAAGTTCTCCCCTCTTGGCGATTCGCTTGGTATAGATCGAGTACGGTTCAATAGCCCTTGTTGCCGCATAGGAAATGGTTGATGTCAGGATAAGAGGAATGAGCAGTTCATATCCTCCAGTCATATCTGCGATAAGGAAGATTGCTGTCATTGGAGCCTGCATTACACCTGCCATAAGTCCAGCCATACCCACAAGCACGAAATTCTGCTCAGGAACTACCGCTCCTCCACCAATGAGATTGATGGTCCTGGAAACTACAAAACCAGCAATGGCACCGATGAAAAGTGTAGGACCGAAGGTTCCTCCGACTCCACCTCCAGCATTTGTAAATGACATGGAGAAGACCTTGAGCAGAAGGACTAGCAGGAAGAATACCGGTACCATCCATGCACTTCTGAGGAAGAAGGCAAGTATGGTCTGTCCCTCGAGGTCAATTGTACCACCGTTCAGCAGTTCATGAAGATATGTGTATCCCTCACCGAAAAGCGGAGGGAAAAGGAATATCAGAAGTCCGAGGCAGCTTGCAGAAAGCACCCATCTGAGCATTGGTCTCTGAATGCTCTTGATCTTGTCTTCAAGCCAGAGTGTCATCCTTGTGAAATATACCGAAAATGCCGAGCAGAAAAGGCCCAGGATCACATAGAACGGGATATTTCCTATTTCAAACGGAGACAAGGTACACTCGAAAGGAGGTGCTCCTCCAAGGAAGATATATGATACTACCGTTGCAGAAATTGTTGATAGCAGCAGCGGAAGTATTGAAGTCATGGAAATATTGAAAAGCAGGATTTCTAGAGTGAAGAGGACTCCTGCCAGAGGAGCCTTGAATATACCTGCTACCGCTCCGGCGGCTCCACAACCGAGGAGTATGGTCATATTCTTATATGACAGGCCCATCAGACGTGCCACATTCGATCCGATTGCCGCTCCTGTATATACGATAGGTGCCTCGGCTCCGACCGATCCTCCGAATCCGATGGTTACCGAAGAAGCAAGCATGGATGACCACATATTGTGCGGCTTGATCTTGGATTCATTCTTGGATACGGCTACAAGCACCTTTGTCACACCGTGTCCGATATTGTCCTTGACCACAAACTTCACAAAGAGCATGGCGATGAGCATACCGATACCCGGATAAACCAGATAAAGGAAGTTATATGCTTCACCATCGAACCATGAAGTAAGGGAATGATGTATGAATTCAATTGCCAGTTTAAGGGTTACTGCAGCCAGACCGCAGGCAATACCGACAAATAGAGAGAGAACCATCATGACATCACGCTCAGACATCTTCCTCAGAAGCTGCCTCAACGGTGATACGATCCTGCTAATTGTTGCCTTGACTCTCATGAGATACCCAAAAAGTTTACAAATATAGGGAAAACTTTTCTCTTATATACGAATATGCCCCTGCAAAACTTGCAGGGGCATATTCATTTATGTCTTGGATCATTATTCTCCGTCTGAACCGTCATCCTCACCGTTTGAATACTGAGAGATGTTGTCATCTGGAATTGTCTCTCCATCGTTTCCGTCATGGTCATCACCATCCTCACCATCAAGCCAACGCTCGATATCCTCTGCATCATCTGTCTTAACCTTTATCTTGACAAGGTAGATAGCCGATGGTATCTCGACTGTCACTGCATAGAAATTAGTTCCATCCGGCTTGTCATACTTCACCAGATCTGGAAAATAATCACTATATCCCTTTGGGTACTTCTCTGCAAATGCCGCTGCCAACTCCTCTGACATGTTCTCATAGCTGCACACAGCTCTCTTCTTCTGATTAGGTGCCATATTCTTTTTAAATGGTTTAGTATTCAGGATTTGATTTCGTGGTGCAAGTATAGGACATTTTTTTTGAATAGGACAATATAAATCGCATTTTTTGCGAAAAAAGTTTTCCACATCAGATTAATTTCAGAAAAGCATTTAAATTTGTAACAAGCAAAAGCATTATAGACCAATGGGAAAGAGAAAATTCGACACATGTTTCTTCGAAAGATACGCTCAGATCACTCTGGAGACGCTTCTGGGCCCATATTACTCGGCTTTAGTGAATGAGGACAGACCCGACCTTCAGATGCCGGACAAAAGTCTGGGAATCGAGGTGACCAGGGCTATGGAACCGAAGAAGAATGTCGCGAATGACCTGCTAAAGGAAATGGCAGGACTCGAGATCAAGGAGGAAGACAGGGAAGATATCGGACGTATCATCGAAAGCGGATACGGCTACGGTCTTCAGGAGGGCAAGTACATCGGTAGACTTGAGTATGAATATTGGGCCCTGGCCCAGCCACTGCGCAGAATCATCGAAAGCAAGGTAAGCAAGGTGGCTTCCGGCTTCTACGGAGATTTCAAGGAATATGGTCTATATATCTTCTGCAAGGACAATCTGAGCGAAGAGGAAGTCATCCTGACTATGGAATATACGAGCGAACTGCAGAGGAATCTGGACATCAGATACTCAAAGATGTACCTCTCTCTTATCGACAGGCTTTATGTCTGCGACCTCAGCGATGTTGACAGGATGCTTCACAAAACAAAATGCACATCCTACGAGATAAGCCGTAAGATGTGCAGGGATTTCTTTTTAAATTCTCTGGACTACAGATTTGCAGTGCGTGATGCGACTTCAGCTGCAACCTTGGCATAATCCTCAGTGCTGTCCGCGAAAAGGATAGCTCTTGACGAGTTGATGAGAAGACCGCCATGGTCGTTTGCGCCATGAGCTATTACCTCCTCTGCCGAACCGCCCTGAGCACCTACTCCAGGTACAAGGAAGAAGTTGTCCGGACAGAAGCTGCGGAGTTCATCAAGCTTGTCAGCCTTGGTAGCTCCAACAACGAACATCATGTTGTCAGGAGTAGAGATCTCCATCATTTCCTCCATTACAGCCTGATAAAGTGGCTTGCCATCCTTCTGTGCAGTCTGGAACTGATATGCAGAAGCATTTGAAGTAAGTGCAAGAACGATAGCCCACTTATCCTTATACTCAAGGAATGGAGTAACGCTGTCCGCACCCATATATGGAGCGATTGTTACAGCATCAAAGTCCATTTCTTCGAAAAATGCCTTTGCATACATCTTGGCAGTGTTTCCGATATCTCCTCTCTTTGCATCTGCAATAAGGAAGATCTCAGGATAGTGAGTACGGATGTAGTCTACAGTAGCATCAAGAGCTCTCATACCGTCGATACCATAGCACTCATAGAATGCAAGGTTAGGCTTGTAAGCTACGCAATGTGCAGCAGTAGCATCTACAATGGCCTTGTTGAACTCAACGATAGAACGTGCCTTACCCTTGAAAAGTTCGCCTTTTACAGCCATTTCACCTTTGTTGGCAAGTGCCTTCACATGTTCAGGCATCTTATTGTAATCTACGTCCAGACCTACGCACAACATGCTCTTCTTGGCCTGAATCTGCTCGAATAACTGTTTTCTGTTCATAGCTTAATAATATCTGTAAAATAAAGCGATTGCCTCCATACCTGCGAAAAGCTGCTTAAGCAGATAGCTTTCATTTGGAGAATGAATTGTATCTCTCTCAAGACCGAAGCCCATAAGAAGCGGATCGATCTGGAGAATGCGCTGAAGATCGGCAAGGATAGGAATGGAACCACCTCCGCGTGACGGAACAGGCTCAACTCCATAAACCTCTGTCATAGCCTTTTCAGCAGCCTTGTATGCTGGTGAAGATATAGGGATAAGGAAACCGTTTCCTCCGTGATGAGGAGTTACCTCCACCTTCACATAATCAGGAGCGATAGCCATGAAATGCTCGGTAAAGAGTCTTGTGATGGTCTCGCTGTCCTGGTTAGGAACAAGTCTCATGGATATCTTGGCATGAGCCACTGACGGAAGCACTGTCTTTGCACCTTCGCCTGTATATCCGCCCCAGATACCGTTCACGTCAAGGCATGGACGGATACCTGTACGCTCAAGGCATGTATATCCTTCTTCTCCCTTGACCTCCTTGATATCAAGGAACTCCTTGTACTCATTTATATCGAACGGTGCACGTGAAAGTTTTGCTCTGTCTTCATCAGAAAGCACAACCACATCATCATAGAAGCCCTTCACTGTGATATGACCATCCTTGTCGATAAGAGATGAGATCATGTCACAAAGCACATTGATAGGGTTTGCTACTGCTCCACCGTAATGACCTGAATGAAGGTCTTTGTTAGGTCCTGTAACCTTTACCTCAACATAAGAAAGTCCACGCATTCCGCAGTTGATCGAAGGAACAGATTCAGAGATCATCGTAGTATCAGATACGAGGATGATGTCAGCTGCAAGTCGCTCCTTGTTCTCTGTCGCCCATGCTGCAAGAGATGGACTTCCGATCTCTTCCTCACCCTCAAGGATGAACTTGACATTGTGCTTGAGCTCACCGTTACGTACCATGAACTCGAAAGCCTTGATGTGCATGAAAAGCTGACCCTTGTCATCATTTGCACCGCGGGCATAGATGGCTCCGTCACGGATTTCCGGTTCAAACGGATCAGAATGCCAAAGCTCGATAGGATCTACCGGCTGTACATCATAATGTCCGTAGACAAGGACAGTCGGAAGTGAAGGATCAACCATCTTCTGACCGAACACGACTGGATGACCGGTCGTAGGATATACAGCAGCCTCGTCCGCACCTGCTTCCATAAGCAGCTCTACAAGCCTTTCAGCACAACGCTGCATATCAGGCTTATGCTGCTCGAGCGAGCTCACAGAAGGTATTCTAAGGAGCGAGAAGAGCTCCTCGAAGAACCTTTCCTTATTAGTTTCAATGTATTGTTTCATATTGTGTTATGATTTTGCAAGTTTTTCCTTTGCGTACTCGAGGCTAAGGTGGAAACTATCCATGTCAGATGATGGAGCATCATACATGGCATCAGTCATGATAGCCTCGCAGATTGATCTCAGACCACGCGCACCTAGCTTGTTCTCGATTGATGTATCGACGATGAGGTCAAGTACCTCCGGATCATATGTAAGCCTGATACCGTCAAGTTCGAACATCTTCTCATACTGACGCATGAGTGCATTCTTAGGCTCAGTGAGGATTCTCTTGAGAGCCTCTCTGTCAAGATGATCGAGATATGTGATGACAGGAAGTCGTCCGATGATCTCCGGAATTAGGCCGTATGAACGGAGATCCTGAGCCTCTACATATCTGAGAAGATTCTCCTTGTCTATCTTCTGCTTGTTTGATGCACCGAAACCGATAACCTGAGTATTGAGTCTCTGAGCGATTCTGCGTTCGATTCCTTCAAATGCACCGCCGCAGATGAAGAGAATGTTCTGGGTATTCACATGCAGGAATTCCTGCTCAGGATGCTTACGTCCTCCCTTAGGCGGTACATTCACCACGTTGCCCTCAAGAAGCTTAAGCATAGCCTGCTGTACTCCTTCACCTGAAACGTCACGGGTAATGGACGGATTGTCACTCTTACGTGCAATCTTATCAATCTCATCAATGAAGACAATACCTCTTTCTGCCTTGGCCACATCAAAATCAGCCTCCTGCAGGAGTCTTGTAAGAATGCTCTCGACATCCTCACCAACATAACCAGCCTCAGTCAGCACAGTGGCATCCACGATAGTGAACGGCACATTGAGCATCTTAGCGATAGTCTTGGCTATCAATGTCTTACCTGTACCGGTAGGACCTACCATAAGAATATTCGACTTCTCAAGTTCGAGCTCGGCTGTCTTGTCAGAGAGATTGTTGTTTACCCTCTTATAATGGTTGTACACGGCAACAGAAAGAAGCTTCTTGGCTCTGTCCTGACCTATGACATACTGATCAAGGAAAGCATGGATATCCTTCGGCTTATACTGAACCTCAATAGTTCCAAGTTCCTTGGCAGTCGAGCCCTCAGCTTCGCGAAGATAATCGTCAGCGAGCTTCACACAGTCAGAGCAGATGCAGGCATCAAGTCCCTGAAGCAGCATAGGAACTTCCTTTTCGCTCCTGCCGCAGAACATGCAGTATCTTGTCTGTTTCTTGGCCATATCCTACTTCTTCTTTCTGAGAATCTCGTCGATCATACCATATTCGAGAGCCTCCTGAGAGTTCATCCAGAAATCACGGTCTCCGTCCGCATAGATCTTCTCAAGCGGCTGACCTGAATGCTCTGAAATGATAGAATAAAGCTCCTTCTTTGTCTTCTCGATCTCCTGAGCTGCGATGAGGATGTCAGAAGCCTGTCCTCTTGCACCGCCGAGAGGCTGATGTATCATGACCTTGGAGTGTGGAAGAGCTGATCTCTTTCCAGGTGCACCTGCACAAAGGAGAACAGATCCCATAGATGCTGCCATACCTGTACAGATTGTAGCTACATCAGGCTCGATGAGCTGCATTGTATCATATATGCCAAGACCGGAAGAAACCACTCCACCCGGTGTATTCAGATAGAGCGAAATATCGCTGCTGCTGTCATTTGATGCAAGAAAGAGAAGCTGAGCCTGAATGATGTTGGCAACATCGTCATCGATCGGAACTCCGAGGAAGATGATTCTGTCCATCATCAGACGGCTGAACACATCCATAGAAGCCACATTGAGCTTGCGCTCTTCGATGATGGTCGGATTGATATAACCGTCAATGACAGACTCATACCTATGGAGGGTCATCGAGCTGATGCGATGGTCAAGTCTTGCGTATTTCTCAAATTCCTTATTCATATAAAGCATAAAAAAAGGTCGGCTTTGCGAGCCGACCTATAATATTTGAAATTAATTCAACTCGCGGAATTTCTCGACTGAGATCTTCTTCTTCTTGAGAGTAACTACCTCGCGAACTGCTGCAACAGTCTTCTCGTTCTCTACCTGATCGAAGATACGACGGCTCTGCTCCTCCTGTGCAAGGATGTTCTTAGCGAATGCCTCGAGCTGCTCCTCCGGTACATTGTTCATACCGTACATAGCGAACTGGTATGCAGCAAGACCCTTAGCGCTTGCAAGGATATCCTCGTCGTTAACAACAACCTCGTACTTCTTCATGAGGAAGTCGCGAACCATCTGCCACTTGTAGTCAGCGATGAAGAGGTCCCACTCCTTCTCGATGTCCTCCATAGAGAACTTACCGTCGTTAACAACATATACCCATCTCTTGAGGAACTTCTCGGCAAGTGTAAGGTTTGCCTTCTCAACGAGGTATGTCTTAGCATCCTTAGAGAAACGGAAATCAGCCTCCTGAGCGTACTCAGCACGGATTCTCTCCTCAACCTTAGCATCGAACTCCTCCTCAGTCTTAACACCGAAGATCTTCTCGAAAGTCTCCTCAGTAAGAGGTGCGTTCACGAATGTCTTGACATTCTTTACAGTCATCTTGAACATTGGGTCAAGGTTAGCAAGCTCATCCTTGTTTACCTTAAGCATAGATGCACGGTCAGTCTCGTTAACGAAAGCCTCGTTTACGTTTACATCAAGAACATCACCAGGCTTAACACCTACGAAAGATGCTCTTGCAGCCTCAGCTACGTTACGGAGAGCTACATATGTACCCTCAACCTTAGTCTCGCCCTGCTCGAAGTCAACGATGATGAAATCCTCCTCCTTAGCAGCCTCACCCTCCTCGAGGGAACCGTACTGACGGAGAAGATTCTCCTTCATCTCGTTCTTTGCAGCCTCTGTTACAGTGATGGTGTAGTAAGTGATCTCATCATCCTTTGAGAGCTCGAAAGAAACCTCAGGGTTGCTTGCGATGTCAAACTTGAAAGTAAACTCGTTACCGTCAACCCACTCGTGGCTTGCCTGCTCCTCTGCTGGAAGCGGCTCACCGAGAACGCGGATATTGTTCTCCTGGATGAAGTTGTTGAGACCCTCTGAAATAGCATCGTTAACTGCATCTACAAGAGCCTGCTGGCCATACATCTTCTCTACGAGAGACATTGGAACCATTCCCTTTCTGAAACCCTTGATTTCAGCATTCTTTCTGTAACCGTTGAGTTTCTTCTTTCTGTTGTCTGAGTAATCCTCCTTCGCTACAGAAAGAGTAAGTTCGAGATTAAGATCGTCGATTCTGTTCTGTTCAATTTTCATATTCTTGTATTATTAAATTTCAAATTTATAGGCTTAATCATCGGAGCGCCCGACAATTAAGCCTGCAAATTTAGTCATTCCGCGCGACATTTCAAAATGCTATTTCGCGGTATTTTCCCGTCTCTTAGGATATGCGATTCTCGAATGGTACATCTGCTGGAGATAAGTCTTTATCTCTGCCTTGATGATATTAAGCTGATTCAGGGAAATATGAGCCTGAGACAGCTGACCCTCACTGATCTTTCCGTTGACGATTCTCTCCACAAGTTCGGAGATACTTTCTGCATTGTAGTCCTTGAGACTTCTCGAAGCGGCCTCGACGGCATCACATATCATCAGGATGACCTGCTCTTTTGTGACCGGTTTCACGCCATCATAATAGAAGTCGGCCACATCGTTCGGATCGCCTCCGTCATTGAGATACTTTGTAAGGAAGTATCCTGTAGATGTGGTACCATGATGACTCCTGATAAAGTCCATCACCTCTCCAGGAAGGCCATGTTTCTCCGCAAGAGCAAGACCGTCAGATACATGCTTGATGATTTCCTGCGCGCTTTCCTTAGGTGAGAGATCTGCGTGATATCTGACTCCTGCAGTCTCATTCTCAGTAAAGCACTGAGGGTTTGCTATCTTTCCTATATCATGATAAAGTGCACCTGCGCGTACCAGAAGCACATTGGCATCGATGGATCTTGCCGCCGCATCGGCAAGGTTCATTACCTGAAGCGAATGCTGGAATGTTCCCGGAGCCTTGTCTGCAAGCTTCCTGAGCAGCTTGTTGCTGGTATCACTCAGTTCCACAAGCTTTGAGTTGGAAACAAGAGAGAATATCTTTTCAAAAAGATAGACAAGTGGATATCCTGCAACTGACATGAATGCAGCCAAAGCCATATTCCAGATCACATGGTAATTGCTCAATCCGTTCGGATCATCGATCAGACGGAAAGCCGCCCATACAAGTACCATCACGACAAAGACGATAAAGGCAGTTACAAACTGCAGCCAACCTCTGTTGAAGTAGCCGAATACCTGCATACCTACAACTCCTGCGATAAGATACATCATGAAGATCTCCATTCCGTTAGGTGAGAAGATAAGCATAGGAAGCAGGCTTATGATATACACAGTAAATACCACACGCTTCTTGAAAAAGGCAAGAAGATACAGGGATATGAGCGTGAACGGAACCATATAGAACAATGAGGGATCCGTACGGGCTACCAATGAGCATGCGACAAAAGATGCCGCGAAGATCATAAGCAGATAGAGATATTTGTTATATCGCTCGAAGATCCTGCTGTTGCAATAGAAGATTGCAAGGAAGAGTACAAGTACGAGAGAAAAAGCGATTACCACGGTACCGCCCCAGTGAAGTGCAGCAGGACCTGAGTATCCCACATTAGTCTCATATTCAGCCTTATATGAATTAAGGATCTGTTCCGTCTCAGCAGTAACGATATCACCCTCAGACACGATGAGCTGTCCTGATCGTACCACGCCCTGAGTTCTGGATATATTGTCAATGCTTTCCTTATGCACCCTTTCAGTAGTCTGCGCATCGAAAAGATGATCAGGAGCTATCACACCGTCCAGGCCGGATGCAGATATCAGCGAATCCACCTTGGCAAGCTGGCATGAGGTCATTACTGCAGAACGGAAAGTCCTCTGAGCCTGATCGAGGGTAAATACCTCGGATGCAGGAATCTTTGAAGCCCTCTTTCCAATCTGGACATAAATGAGGTCATCCTTTCCAAGCTCCATCTGCTGGGAATCCTGTCCGTTGTTCTCGGCAAGGACGCCTTTCGAATAGATGTAGGTAATGACATCGGATATATCCTTACGTGCATGTGAATACGCACCGAGCTTAGCTGAAGCTACCTTCATTTCAGCCTCATATGCTACACGTGGATCCAGTCTGAAATATGGAATCATCTCCTCCTCAGCAGCTTCCCTTTCCTCCATGAGCTGAGTCTCTGTCTTGAGAATAGGAAAATCGAACTGAGCAGTAAGCGTCTCATACATCCAAGGTGCACCCTTCTTGTAATCATAATTGAATTTCGGGCTGTGAGGCATCAGACACACCATCAGCAGGAAAAGCAATATGAGAGGGAAATATACCTTGAACTGTTTCGGGAAATTCAATTTCTCCATATACAAAAATATTATGACTGCATTTTAGCAATATAGGGGCCTCAAGCCTGCCTGAGCCCCCTATAAAACCATCTGCAATGTTTTATGCGTCGATATTTGCGTAATGAGCATTCTGCTCGATGAATTCTCTACGAGGCGGCACATCATCACCCATCAGCATTGAGAATGTACGTTCAGCCTCTGCTGCATTCTCGATAGTGATCTGACGGAGAAGTCGCTTCTCGGGATCCATTGTAGTGGACTGGAGCTGCTCTGCGCTCATCTCTCCAAGACCTTTGTAACGCTGTACATATACACCCTTGTCTGAGCCCTTTCCAAGAAGGAGTGTAGCTTCCTTACGCTGAGCCTCTGTCCAGCAATAGATTTCCTCCTTACCCTTCTTTACAAGATAGAGTGGCGGAGTAGCGAGATATACATATCCGTTCTTGATAAGGTCGATCATATAACGGAAGAAGAATGTCAGGATGAGTGTCGCGATATGGCTACCGTCGACATCGGCATCGGTCATGATGATGATCTTGTGATAACGGAGCTTGCTGAGGTTCAGAGCCTTGCTATCCTCCTCAGTTCCCACGGTCACACCAAGAGCTGTGTAGATATTACGGATTTCCTCGCTTTCAAACACTCTGTGCTCCATAGCCTTCTCCACATTGAGGATCTTACCTCTAAGAGGAAGGATGGCCTGAGTGATACGGTCACGACCCTGCTTTGCAGTACCGCCCGCAGAATCTCCCTCGACGAGGAAGAGCTCACACTCCTCAGGTTTTCTTGAAGAACAGTCAGCAAGCTTACCAGGCATACCGGCTCCGGACATGACTGTCTTTCTCTGGACCATCTCACGTGCCTTACGAGCTGCGTGACGGGCAGTAGCGGCGAGGATAACCTTGTCTACAATCATCTTAGCCTCCTTAGGATTCTCCTCAAGGTACTGCTCGAGAGCTGCCGCTGTAGCCTGTGATACGGCTGAAACAACCTCACCATTACCGAGCTTGGTCTTTGTCTGACCCTCGAACTGAGGTTCAGCTACCTTGACAGATACCACAGCAGTAAGACCTTCACGGAAGTCATCTGCTGCAAGGTCGAACTTGAGCTTTGCAAGCATACCTGCCCTGTCGGCATAGTTCTTCAAAGTTCTTGTAAGACCCATCTTGAAACCCTGAAGGTGAGTACCACCCTCTATGGTATTGATGTTATTTACGTAAGAATAGATCTTCTCTGTGTAGCTTGTATTGTACTGGAGAGCAACCTCGATAGGAATGATCTTGTCTGTCTCAAGGTAGATAGGGCTCTCGATAAGTCTTTCAGCACCACCGTCAAGATACTCGACAAACTCCTTAAGACCGTCCTTAGAATAGAATACATCGCTTCTGTAGTGTGATGTCTCAAGCTCGTTACCGTTCTCATCCACGTCAGGAACAAGATTTCTCTTATCGGTAAGGCTGAGGTGGATACCCTTGTTGAGATATGCCAGCTCACGAAGACGGGCTGCAAGAGTATCATATTTGTAGATTGTAGTTACCTGGAAGATTTCAGGATCCGGATGGAAAGTCACAGTAGTACCTGTATCATCTGCATCGCCAACAACCTCAACCGGCTTATATGGCTTACCCTGTGAATATTCCTGAACAAAGACCTTTCCCTCGCGATGAATCTCCGCCTTCAGATAGTCAGAAAGTGCGTTAACGCAGGATACACCGACACCGTGAAGACCACCGGAAACCTTGTAGCTGTCCTTGCTGAACTTACCACCGGCATGAAGGACTGTCAGAACGACCTCGAGAGCCGAACGGTTCTCCTTCTCGTGCATGCCAGTCGGGATACCACGACCGTTATCCTTTACTGTGATTGAATTGTCTTCGTTGATATATACTTCTATGTGTGTACAGTATCCGGCAAGTGCCTCATCGATACTGTTATCCACTACCTCATATACAAGATGATGGAGACCTCTTTCACCGATATCACCGATGTACATCGAAGGTCTCTTTCTCACCGCCTCAAGGCCTTCAAGGACCTGAATACTGTTCGCGGAGTACTGCTCCGCCGAGACGTTGTTTGCTATTTCTTCACTCATTATATATTATCTTAATAAACGGACAAATTTAACAATTTTTCTTATAATTTCAAACGGACACCTGCCGTAAAGTTGATACCTCTTTCAGCATAAAGAGGGCTGTACTGAACTGTCATATTCAGAAGATTTCCGCCTCTGAGCCATACCGCCAGCTTTCTGCTTACAGCGTACTCAGCTGATACTCCAAGATCTGCAAATGCAGGAAGGACCATATAGTTTTCGTTACCTACAGCAGCCTTTCTTGCAGTTGAGAACACGCAATCTACACCGGCAAATACACGCTTGCTCCAGTTATATTCAAACTCCACATCACCTGTAAGAGCTGCTGGCGCAAAACAACCGGTAGCAGTATCAAGACCCATTGAGTAATTATAGTTCACAGTTCCGTCGAAAACGATTCTTTCAGCATGCCATTTCCAGTCAAGTCCCGCAAAAAGCTTTGAATATGAGGCATATCCATAAGCCGGAAGGCAAGCAAAGGCTATTCCTGTATTCGCAGGCTGCACAGCATCAAGAAGTCCTGAAGCATAAAGAGTATAACCTCCATAGATGTCGTAAGTGAATCTTCTTGAGATACGTCCGTCGAAACCAAGCTTCAGAGCCACTCTTTCCACTGTCGCATCAAGAAGTCCGAAAGCATATTTATTATCTACCACTGTACGATTATATGCGAACTCGGGAGCGACAAAGTTATTTCTCTCAATCAATGAAGCATATGTATCAAGCGTATTGCCGCCGAGAGCATGGAAATAGATGGCAAGTGCCTCTGGAACAGCAGAATACTTGATCTTCACAGCAGGATAGACCACCTGTTCCTTGGCATTATAGCAGCAAGACTCAGCCAATCTGAAGATCTTTGCAACCTTCACTCCGAGATCAATATTCCATGCACCCTTGTTCATCACATAATGAGGAGCGAAGATAAGCTGACTGACAGCAGCATCAAGTGCTCCGGAATATCCGAGATAATCGAGCCCCACATCAAAAAGCACACGGCTTGAAGATGAAAGTGTAGGACCAAGTACCGCATCAAAAGAGAAATCATGCTCCGACACGGTGCTGAGCTTATCATATCTGTTATCAAGCCTGTCGTTTCCATATCTGTAGTCAATTCCTACATCGTAATGGAAATACTCTCTGAATCTTGGCTTTGCCGCCATATTGAGCTTTACATCCAGGGCATTGTAGAATCTACCCTTCTCTGCCTGCTTCTGATCCGATGATACGCCGAAATATCCGAGATCGAATGAAAATGCAGACTTATCCCAATCATATCTACCGTCAACTCCAGCCTTAGCACTCATACGGTATCCGTTCCAGAGTTCTGTAGTGCCGTCTGATGCAGTTGTCTTGTCAAGAAGATATTCCTTCTGAGAACCTTCTGCAAGCTGTGGAGTTATGGTACGATACTTTCCGAAATATGCACCATAGTCAGCATATACATTCATCTTGAAGGCTCCGTCCTTCAAAGGTGACCATACAAGCGCCATCTCAGGATAAAGAGTATATCCTGCACCAGCCTGAAGCCAGAAGGTAGGCATATCGACAGCGGATGAAACAGGCTTCAGCAGAAGCTGATAAGGCTTGAATTCATAAGATCCCTTATAAGGATTCTCAAAGACATCATAGTCAAACTCAAGATTGAACTGCTTTATCGAATCCGGAACAGACATTTCAATCGCCGGCTTGTGTACATCAAGAAGCTTACCCTCATAAGCCCTGTTCACGACTACTGTCGGATCAAGATTCTGAGCATTAGCGCTAAGGGAAAGTGCGGCAAGAGCTGCCGCTACGCTTGTTTTCAATATATTGATCTTCATAATTCTATCATCACTAGTTTTGACCCGCAATCATTTCTTCAAGCTTCTTGAGACGCATTCCCACATTGTCAAGTATGTCGTCTCCACCTGCTGAAGGCTGATAACCGTCCCTTACACTTTCAAATGTTGCCTTTGCCTGCTTGAGTTCGCCATTCTCCACGAATGTATCACCGAGAACTATGAAGCTCTTTGCAAGCCAGTAAGTCTGAGGGGATCCGGCCTCTGAGAAAGCATATACCTTTTCCGTAACCTTCTCGAATTCACCCTTGTCGTAGCTGTCCTGAATCAACAGATAAGCTGCTTCGGCACCATAAGCGCCCTTTACATCAGCAGCGAGCTTCTCAAGAATCACGAATGCCTCATCTCTTCGGCTGCTTGCAAGATATGATTTGGCCTTGATATACTCAGCCTCCTGTCTGATCTGTGCATCAGAACTTTCATGAGCGATGATATGGTCAGCATTCTTCAAAGCCTCACTCCATTCATGGCCACGGAATGCAGAACGCATCATACCGACAAGTGCAGTGTACTTATTGTTTTCGAGTTTAGCTGAATTATGGAGAGAAGCATATCCGCCATAAGCATCATCCCAGCGCTCGAGGTCGTATGATATCTTCGAGAAGTTGAGCATAGAAAGCTCTACAAACGAACCCTCGCCATCTGCTATCACCTTCTTGTAGAAGTCACAGGCCTGCTCAAGCTTGCCAAGGTTTCTGTATGAATCCGCCATGTAGAACTCGGCCTTGTATGCATTCTTTCCGAGAGGATACTTATCGAGGTACTTCTGGAGAGACACCACAGCCCTCTGATAGTTAGCAGAGAGATAGAGCTGCTCAGCCGAGTTGAAATAGATAAGTTCCTTCTCATCAGCAGTCTTGCTTGCACCCTTGCCGATGTTCTCTATATATGCGATATACTCTTCAGGCTTATCCTTGGTCTGATAGATGGACTCGATAGCGAGAAGCGCACTTTCAGCATAACCCGAATTCGGCATTTCCTCAACAACAGTCTTGTAGTAACCGAGGGCCTCATTGAACTGAGACTGGTTACGTGACAGCGATCCCATCTCGATATATGCCTGAGCCACAAAGTTACTGTCCTTGACTTCCTGTGCAAGTTTGTTGAAGCACTTGAAAGCATTCTCAGCATCCTCCTTGATAGCGTATGAACGTCCGAGTTCGAAAAGTGCATCTGCATAGAACTCAGCATCTACAGATGCATCCATAACCCTTGAAAGGATCTCGATCTTCTTGTCAGCCTTTTTGTCAAGGCCGTATGAAATCGCAGACTGATAGTATGGATAGATGTCATTTACATCAAAATAATCCTTGATCACGAGATCGTATGAAGCATATGCGGCATCATAGTCCTTTGCGATGAAGAAGCAGTCTCCCTTTCTCTCAAGAGCTTCTTTTCTGAATTCAACCTTTCTCTCTGAAAGATATTCATCGAACCACTTGATTGCAGAAGGATAGTTTTCCTCGTTGAAGAAGCAGTATGCGATGTTGTATGGAATGAGATAAGACTCCGGTGCGCCATAAAGAGCAGAAGTATTGTAAAGCTCCACGAAGATCTGACGAGCCTGAGAATACTGATCGTTCCTGTAATAGCACTCGGCAAGCCAGAAACGTGCAAGCTGGTTGAAGCGGCTTCCACGCTTTGAGTAGTATGCCGCAACCTTGAGACAATCTATCGCCTTTCTATATGAACCGCTCTCTATGAGCTGACGAGCACGCAGATAGTTGGCTTTCATATAGTTGTCAGTCATATCCTTATCAAGATCATCGATCTTGTCGTATGCATCCACAGCTCCTGCATAATCGTGATTATAAAGAGCAGCCACAGCTATGTAGCTATTGATCTTATCGCCCTTCTCCACAGCAGGATACTTTGCTAGGTAATCCTGGAATACTGAAGGGTCATCATTAAGGTCGAATGCGAGCTTGGCATAGTTGAAGTGTGCATCCTCAGACATGGCAGCATCATAAGACACCATGGAAGCATCTTTGAATGCCTGCATCGCAGCTACCTTGTTCTTTGTCTGGATGTAGCTGAATCCAAGGTGATAGTTTGCTACCTGACCGATAGAATCGGTACGCATGGTAACCATGTTGTAGTTATCGATGGCACCCTTGTAGTCCTGTACCGCATAAAGAAGCGAACCGCTGTAGAACCAGTCAGCTCTTGTCCTGTCTGAATCCGGCTTGGTATTAAGGACATAATACTTCTTTGCATTTTCAGTGTCGCCAAGCACGAGATACGACTCGGAGATGATACGAGCAAGGTGAGCCTTGCGCTCCTGAGGTACACTCTCGTACATGCTTGCAGCATTAGCTGTCACGAAACGGTAGTCCTTCATCATGAAGCGGCACTCCATGATGTACCAGTTTGAGTTTTCGGTAAATCTTGGGTCCAATGCAGATTTCTCAAACCACCCGAGAGCGGAATGAAAATCCTTCATATCGTATTTTATATAACCGAGTACGTACTGAGCCGGAGCAGTATAGTCAGACTGCGGTCTTGTAGTAAGTTCAGTGAATTTATCAGTAGCTGCAGAGATTCTGCTGTTCTCAAGATCACAATATGCCTGACAGAAGAGGAATTCATCAATCTGATCGCTATAGAGTCTCTCACGCTTGATCATCGAATATTCGTCAGCAGCAGCAAGATACTCCTGCTTATCGAAAAGATTGGCGGCATGTGCATATCTTATCTGCGGAACGAGCATTGAATGAGGATTGCTCTTAAGGAAATCATCCATCCTTCCCTCATAGCCCGGAACATTCATCAAAATATCGCAAAGCACTGACCAACCAAGGGGATCAGCAGCCGAAGATTTCTCGGCAGCTTCATCAAATAATGTGCGCGAGCGGACCAGCATTCCATCCTCATACAGTCTCAGAGCCTTCCTGACCTCATCAGCCTTGACAGGGCTGACAGATATTATGGCAGAACACAGAGCCGCCGCAAAAGTCATCAATTTCTTCATCTTATTCCGTTTTCGGATTTTTCATTATAAATAACCT
>JAEIGA010004327.1_pt1 | contig 21986 bp, 40 predicted proteins | sample 9270691 | NCBI WGS metagenome assembly JAEIGA01 (sample SAMN17057246, study PRJNA624740) | gut metagenome | biome: biome; isolation source: fecal sample | host: Bos grunniens | place: China: Xizang | collected 2019 | reverse complement strand
TAACCGCCTCGGCCGAACAGGCCGAACAGCAGGAACAGGATGATCCAGGCGCCCCAGTCGCCATTGCCGCCGAACATACCGCCATTGTTGCGACCGCCATCGGTCACAGCAGCGATATCAGCGAGAGTGTAGGAATTACCGTCCATAGAAGTCATACTCCTTATGAGATAGATTTATAAAACCGTGGCCACGGGTTTTACCATTTGAATTGGCTTGAAAACTGGCTTGCCATCTGCTGCGCCTGGTCGAGCTGCGCTTGGGAGATCTGGCCGGACTGCAACAGCTTGGCGATTTCCTCATGGGGATTCTTGCCCTGCATCTGCTGCATGAACCGACGGAAATCATCCATCATATTAGGCTGCCGGTTGTTGCCGAATGTCTGAAACAGAGGGTTAGGCATTTTCAGAAACCTCCTTTGCCGCCATAGAGCGGACGAATTGCTCGAATTCCGCTCTGGTCACATAATCGGGTTGCGCCTGAACCTGTGCAGGCTTGGCTCCGACTTCCACATACTCAAAGGTTCGCAAGGTGGGCATTCCCGTGTGGTCAGCGGACTTGATATAAAACCGCTGTTCCTCGGAATCCATGAGCAGGACGGAAGAACCGGGGGTAACGAACCATGACTTTGCGCCAGTTTCGCCCTGTACCCAATTCAGACCACCGCCGGGAGCCGGTGCGCTCCTGAGCTGGGTGAGCTGATCCTGGTACTGCCAGGGCTGACCGCCATAATACTGCGGATATGGAGATTGCCCGTTGTACTGGTATGCCATTGCAACGCCTCCTCTTGTTTAGGTGGCCTTATTATCTCATAACGAGTATGACTTCTACAGTGACGAGAAGTGTTTGAAAAGGTGCAGAAAAGTGGTGGGAAAGTGATATGTGGTGGAAAGTGTTACATTTCCTTGGTGATCTTCTTGTTGACTTTCCGGGAAATCTGTTTCACAGAATCAAGGCTTCTGTGCATCCGTTCTGCGCATTCGTCCAGGGTCAAGCCCTGCAAACGCAGCTCGAACAGCTCATTTTCATCCGGCGTGAAATTGCAAACCGCTTGGAGGTAGTCAGCCTCCGACATGGTTAACTCGCTGATAATCAAGGGCTTTCACCTCGCTCCCAGTAGTAAAGGGGCATCTCCTGCCCGGAGTCCCAGGTATCAAAATAGCATCCGTCTTCCACGCAGACGATGTGCCCATCAGGACACAGCAGGAACACGCCGGACGGGTTATCTCTGCAGAAGTCCTCCACAGTGATGTCCTCATTGATAGGCCGTCTGCGGAAGCCCTGCGCCCTCAGATATGCGCCCCAAACACGATTGGCAGAGGGCATATCATGGAGATCATAGCCGTAGACGCATAAGGCCAAATAAACCTCGCTCCACGGCTTCCCGGTAGCCTTGCAGATAGCCCGGACGGTGCAGTCACCGACACGGATGCCGTCCGGGTTGGGGTTGAATTGTCGGAATCGGTCACTCGCCATTGGCATACCTCTTCGCCGCAGCCCTCGCCTTTGCCGCCTGGCTTCTGCCCCACTTTGCAATGGTCAGTCGTTCGGACAGGCGTTTGAGGTCGTTCTGCTCGCAAAATTCATTGTAAGCGGCGTTCTGTTACGCCAGAAGTGCCGCTTTTCTTTCGCATGTCCGAGTTAGCTTCTCCACAGCTTCGGGCGATTCTGCCTTGCTGACAGCTTCCTGCAAGCCCATGAATTCCCGTTTGGTCTTGCGGATTCTGCGTTCAAGGGTTCGCTGTCGCTGTTGGATCTCGTAGGCTTTTTGATTCTCCTCGGAGTCGTAGTCCTCGAAGGGGTTATGCATCCCCTCGAAATATGGCCCGAAATTGTGGCGGCAGTTTGCACCGCACAATCCCGTTACGGTTCCGTATCCGGTAGCCTCGACGAAATCGGGATACTTGGGATCGTTGCCGCTCCGGCTGTAAATCTTGCCCTGCCATTCTGCGTGCTCCGGTCTGGCTCCCAGATGAGAGGACACCAGAACCAGATCGACACCCATTTCGTCCATCCGTGCAAGCTGTATCCGGCCTGTGGCCTGAGATACACCTGTGCGGATACAACGGAGTGTTGCCGTTTCAATGGTATCGGTGTGCCCGCTCGGATACTCCACGATAACACCGCCCGAAACAATGTTGTTCACAGCCTCGACCAGAGCCTCAGAATAGGACATTGAGCCAGATGCTACCTGAGTATAGGCATTATCCATAGCCCGGATAAACGACTGCTGAGCCGCATTGGCGAATGTCCCGGTGAAGTTTTCCCAATCGCCCACGGTTGCCTCGTAGGTGGATTGCATCAGCCGTATCAGATGCGGTGATTGTTCCAGAGGTGTCGGAGACAGCCCGGCGGCACGGTAGATAGAGTCGTCATACTCCAGCGCCTTAACTCCGGCATCTTCCATGGCTTCTGCAATCTCCGTCTGCATCAACCCGGTTTTCTGGGCGATTTCCTTTTGGATATCCTCCAACAGATAGCCAGCATCTTGCAAGGTCTGGATTTGCCACTTGCCACGGGCGGTGAGGATGTAACCGTCACCACGATCCAGCCGCAGGACGATTCTATCGACTATCTGTTTGATAGCGGATTGATGGATTCTCTCTGCGATCTCCTCGCCGCCCTCGGAGATTTGCAGGAGGTATTCCGGGGTTAGCATCGGCCCCTCGCCAGATAAACAGGGCGAAAGTGGTACTTGTAGCCGTTGCCGCTCATGCGATTGCACTTATGCGACTTTCGCTCTGCCCTCGGAAGTCTTGCTTTTTTTCGCCAGTCAATCTCGATTTCCGCTTCTTCACGCAAACCAATAAAATATTCGAATGCCTGTCGAAGTTGTTCTGAGGCTGTGTCCGCCGCTTCTAGGAGTCTGTCGATTGTTTCTTGAATATTCATTCTCCGCCTCCAAACAGTGCCGGGGTCTTAGGCTCGGCTTCCTTCACCATCGCCTTCGCTTCCTCCTCGGTCAAGCCCTCGAACTTAACGAGATACAGCCATTTCGGAATCCATCCGAGGGTGGCGTAGTGCTTCCAGTTGGCTTTATCCTCCTCGTAGGAGTATGTGATATCACCAAAGTCAAACGTCAGCTCATAGGCTCCGTGAGGGGCATATCCGTACAGATCTGCAAATGCGTTCAGGGCATGGCATAGTGCAGTGATGCACTTCTCCAGCTTATCCCGGACATCCTTGATAAACTGGATGGTTCTCTGGTCATCGGATTCAACCTGTGTGGCGGTGATTCTGCCTGTTTTTTCGTTAAAAACGAAATGTCCGTTAGAAAAACCGACCTTGTATCCTATCACACCGAGCAAAAAGTTGATACCCTTGATGCGCTCCTCGGTGTTGAGTGTGGGGTTGATTTCCTGATAAAACATCTCCTGCCCGTCACCCTTGACATTGCGGACATACCTGGGGAGCTTCAGATCCCGGCGGCGCATCTCGAATGCAGCTCCGGTCTTCGCCACCTTCGCTCCGGTTGCAATCAGGGCATCAGAGTCAAGCAGGACGGTTCTCTGGCTGTCGAAAATCTCCTCGGAGTTGCGAGAGTAGGCAATATCCAAATCTCGCAGTTCCTGCACAGCCTCCGAGAATATGGGGAGTCCGGCAGGAGATCCCATGTCAATGTTGTTTGCACCGGGGGTGCGGAATACGGCGAACAGCGGATGTGGGTAGGAGATTGTAGCCTCCTCCTGCATTCCTGCCCAGGGAGTCAGCGCAATATCAATGCGCTCATCCGTGGAGTTTCTGGATGCACCGACAAAACAATGATTATCGATTGCGTACAGGCCAGAATCGAGGAATCGGTGATATTCCAGTTTGGTATACCACTTCTCGCCCACCTCCACGGAATCAGTGAACACAACACCATCGATTTTGCCGTCCTTGTGGTGCGTGATGGCGAAATCGCCGGGAGCGTACATCTCCACGGAATCGCCGTTAGGTTTGAAGATGATCGTGCCATAGGCGCATCCCTGCTCCACCCATTCACGGAGCAGGTCGTAGATCTTGTTAATCTGCTCATCCAGCCACTTGCCACGGGCAGAGCCGTCCACATGGATTCCGGTGCCCATCATAACGAGCCGGGCCACCTCGGCGCATACGGATTTTGCAAAATTAACGGTGTCGATATTGTCATCTGCATCGAGCCAGGGAGGATTGCCCTGGTAGATGTTGATGCACTCCTGCACCCATCGATCCATCTGGTCGGAGGTGATAGGTTTAACATCAAATTCGTCCTTGATCTTGCTATTCGTGAGCATTCCCACCCACCTCCTGATTGTTGATAAAAAACTCATGCGCTATTCCCTCGCTTGTTGAAATGCGGCTCGTAGGCATAGCGCAGAGCCGATATAGCATGGTCGCTTCCGTCGGGATAGCCCGTAATCACATTGCCGTCCTTATCACGCTCATACTCATAGGTTGTGATTTCCTTGTGTGCGTTGGGTGTCCGGGCGGGATCGATGACCAGCGTCCGGGATTGCAGCCACTTAAATCCGTACTCCACAGAGCCGGGGCCTTTAACAGCTCCCCTGGCAGCAAGTCCTGCGCTGCGGTAATCGCCCACAGATTTCGGCTCTGCGGAATCGCAGATCATACCGTAGTCATCATATCCATGCTCTTTGATCCATGCAGCGGTCTGCTCGTTGCTCCACTTGTTGACATACAGCTCGTCGAGCAGATAGATTTTCTCCCGCGCGGAATCATAGTAGGTACGCAGGAATGCATACTGATCTGGATACCAGCCCCAGTCAACACCCTGGAAAATGCGATCCATCCGGGAAATCTCGTCATCGGCAATGGCGCGGATCTCCAGCTTGTCAAACACATTTCCCCCGGCTCCGTTGGGGATGCCCAGATACTCATGCTCATACGCATCCGGGTTGACTTCACGGAGGTGTTCTGCATCCTCCAAGAATTTCTTTCCCAGCCATTCCGGGGGAGCTTCCTGGTAGGTGGAGTGATGGATGACTCTGTTGGGATTTGGAATCAGCTTCTCCCGATTGACCCAATTGTCTTTGGATTTCGGAGGGTTGTAGCTGGAGAAGTCCCAGGACAGGTCGCCGCCACGGAGAACGGACTGGTTCACGGATCGTTCAGCTTCCGGGCCTTTCATCTGGTCTTTTTCCTCTTTCCAGAGGATGCCGATATAGCCAAATTCCGGCTTGATGGACTTCAGCTTGGTTTCATCGTCCAGGCCACGGAAATAGATGGTCTGCCCGGTTTTTTTGTAGCGGATTTCAAGTGGGCTGACTTTATACTCAAACTCATCCGTCAGTCCCAACTCATTGATGGCCCATTTCATACCGGCGTAAACGGAATCTTTAAGAGTTCCGGCTACCTGTCGGGTAATACAGGCATGGACATTTGGATTATTTTTGATCAGCTCGACGATCTTAAGGCTCCAAAAAGAGGACTTCAGGGAGCCTCTGCCGCCCTCCAGAACATAGGCGATATTGGGTTGGATGTTGCGATTAAGATCAACAAAAGCCCTACCAACTACCCGTGCAGGCAGTTCATAGGGCTTTTCGTCTTCGGTTTTATCATCGTCCTTGCCGATGATATCCACGATCACGGCTGCGGCTTTAGGGTTTCCTTCGATGGCCTTCCGGGTCAGCCCGGCAATCATCGCCATCTGCTGGTCGATATCCTCCGGGTCGATGCCGTCAACGGAAAGTTTGTTCCATGTTTCGGTGTCCGTCACCGGCTTGGACAGGTACAGGTCAGCGGCTTGTTTTAGGGATCGTTTCCGGCGGCGGGAGACTCCGGAGCTGATGCCGCCTTTTCTGCTATCTTCGCTGTGTTCCTCTCGACTTCTCCTCGAGTTGACTTCATGGATCGGCATGAGATTCTGTTCATTCGCCACCGTTCACCACCTCTCAAAATGGGCATAAAAATTCCCGGAGAAATCATAGATAACTCCGGGAAGCATTTAGTTATAATTATCAGTGTACCAATTATATCATGGAAACGAAAATTTGTCAACTTTTTTTCGCAGAATCTCAAAAAAGCGCTTGACATACCACGGGTTCCGTGGTATTATATAGGCACAAGGATAAACCACCCACACAAACCAAGGAGGAAAACAAAATGACTAAAACTTTCACCATCGACAACACCGAGTACACCGTCACCCCCTGCACCGCCATTGCCCTGGATGATGTTTCCGAGCAGGAAGCCCTGCTGGTTGAGAACACAGCCGACTCCGGCGAGATGTTCCAGAAAGTGGTTTTCGGCTACGAGATGCCCGAAACCGTCGATGACTTTGAGGCCATGTGCGAGGATTCCATCGCATGGGAGTCCGACCACGAGGTTCTGGAAACCGTCGAGGTTTGCTAATATGCCGAAGAGACTGTGCCGCAGGTGCGGTAAGAAATATGAGGGGAGCCACGGCTCCTCTCTTTGCCCTGTGTGTGTAAAGGCCCAACGGCACACAGGGAACATAAAACAACGAACCTGCCGGACTTGTGGGGTTGAATTTCCCGGCGGCTCCCGTGCCTACTATTGCCCGGACTGCCGAAAGGAACGGCAGAAAGAAGCGAGCAGGCGATTTAATGCTCGCAAGGCCGCAGGGAAAACGAGGACGATCGGCTCCACCGATCTTTGTGCAGTGTGTGGGAAGCCGTACATTGTAGCCAGCGGGCTTCAGCAGTTTTGCGAGGACTGCCAGCTCCAGCGAAAACGAGATGATGCGCTTGCCCGGTATCACGCCGATCCTGATGCTGCACAAAAGAAGCGGGAACGCAGAGCCGACGGGAACCCTGATGCCGAGTGCCTGATCTGCGGGAAAACCTACAAGCAGTCGGGGCATTGGCTAACCTGCTCTCGGGAATGTTCTCGCATCCATGCAGAGAACCTAAAGATCCAGTGGATCAAGGAAAATCCTGAACGGAGATCTGAATTAAACAAAAATTGGTATCGCCGTTACTTTGAATCCATGAGTGCAGAAGAGTTCGCCACCTATCGTGCCGATAAAGCCGCCGCCGCCCGAATGAGATACCGCAAAAATAAGGAGGCCTAACTCATGCCCACCAACACCACCCCCGAACCCCTCACCGTCCGTGAGATCTGCGCCGCCGCCCACCTCACCCAGGCCGCTCTGGCCGCCCGTTTCGGCATCCCCAAGCGCACCGTCGAGGATTGGTGTCGGGGAGTCGCCAAATGCGCCCCCTACATCCGCCTGATGATGTGCGAGTGTTTGGGGCTGATTGAAAAGTAAGAATATTACACCCTCCCATAAATCGGGAGGGTGTTTTCATTTCTCGATGCATCCCAGAACAAACTCACGCAGAACCGCATTCGGGGTTTTCCCCTGCTCGGTGCAATATCGCTTGAATGCTTCCGCTTGTTCTTTTTTCAAGCGACAAGCAATGCTTGCAATGTGTTCTTTCTGGTATTTTGCAGATGCCGCCTTTTGTGCTTCACTTGCCATTTTATCACCTCCTGTGCCTGGATTATATCACAAGATTATATGATTTACCATATACAAAATAACTAGATTATATGGTTAATCATTGTGCAACATTCCATCTTGATATATGGTTAATCATATATTATAATAAGGGTACAAACAAAGAGGAACACCAAACCGAAATAAATGGAGGAAATAAAATGAATAATTACATGGTTATGACGATGGACAACGGCAAGAAAGAAAGAAGATATTACAAGACCGAACGCGGCGCCCGGCGGTTCTTTGAATCCTGCGGCAGCGCAGTCCTCTACAAGTACAACCCCAACACCTGCTACTTCGAGGAAGTAGACGCCATCTAAACCACCCACCAAGGGCCGGCAACCCCGGCCCACCACTTAAAAGGAGATAAACATGAAAAGGGTTTTTACAGCGAAGCAGTTCACCATTAAGTGCGAATGGTATGGAAGCAGATTAGAGGGCGGCCCCGATTGGTGCTATCGAGTTTGGTGGAACGCACCCAACGGAAAAACGGTACCGATGTCCGAAATCTTCTTCAAGAAAGAGGACGCAAAAAAGTTTGTCGCTAAGACCTGCAAAACTTCAAATGCACTTTACGCGGAGCGAGAAAATGACCCGGAAGCGTTCGCCCGTAAATACCAGAAATCCAACTAAACCACCGCACCGGGAGGGGCAACCCTCCCGACCACAAGAAGGGAGAGAACGCATTGAAGCAGTTCCGCATCCGTGGCACATGGTACACCGTCAAGGCTTCCTGCGTCAAGCAAGCCCTTTTGAAACTGGTGGACAGCGATGGCGATTTCACATATACCGCCCATTGGTACACCCGGAGCAAGCGCAAATCTTGGGCAGAATTTGAAACTAGCTATGGTTACAAGGGCGTTATCGAAGAGGTTTGAACTCATAAAAATCCCCCATCCCAAACCGGGACGGGGGATTTCTTTTTAGCCGTACATGGCAATCGTAAACTTCCGCAGGGCATCGTCACGCATCCGGTAGACCGTGGACTTGTCCAGACCTCTGGCATTGGCGATGCGTTCGACCGCTCCCCGCTCCGGGTGGATGTAGCACCGGGACAGGATCTCGTTTTCGTCATCGCCTAAGACCGCAAGACCTCTCTCGACCCTGGCGGTAAATGCTACAACCTCTGTATATTTCTGGAACAGGCTTTCCCGCTGCACGATGTTATTCAATGCCTTGTCATTGCCGCCACCGCCCTGCACAGCGACCTTATCGGCAGACGGGGAACCGATTGACACGAAAGCGGATTCCAGCTCACGGAGCCGCTCCGGGATCGTGGTCATGGCTTCCTTCTTTGCCGGGTAGGTTTCCAATTCCTCGATTGCGAGGAGCCTCCAGATATCTCTCAACCTTTGTTTCCTCCCTTGATAGGCTTGCTGTAGTCGATTTTCTTCACATAGGGATACCGCTCGTAGAAGGGTTGCAATTCGTCCTTCCAGATCTCATGCAGGGCGGCATCGAGCTTTTCCTGCTTGTAATCGGCTTCCGGATCATGGGTGAAGGCAACCTGGTACTCGTTTGCAACCTCTACCGTTTTTTGTAGATTCTCTTCATCCTGGTAGTGCCTACGGTATCTTTTTTTCATGACCTCTGGCATACGGAGTACGACCTGGATGTAATCCCACATCCGCTGCATACCCATCTCCTCGCCGATCTCGAAGGCGGATTGCATCATGGCTTGCTGTTTGGCGAGGTAGTTATTCGTTTTTTTAGGCATTGGCGACCTCCTCGAACGGCTGTCCGCATTCGGGGCATTCCGCATACTCCTCCATTCCGATGACCGCCGTGTTGCAGCGCTTGCAAACCCGATGGTTGTTGCCTGCGGTGTGCGTGGCTGGTGCTTTGCCCTCACCGTCCATCTTTGCGCCGCAGTCGGGGCAGCATCGATAGCGCACCATCACGACCTCTCCGCACTCAGAACATTCGCCCAGGTTTTTGCCACGCTTTTTCCTCCGCCCATGCACCACCGGGGCGGCTTCCACGGTTTCTGTACTGTCAAGCACATTTTTGATTGCATGGAGCAGAACCGGGTCGGAATAGATTCTTTGTGCTTTCTTCCACGCCTTTTCGGTATCAATCAGCCGCATTGTCAGACCTCCTCTCGCCATAGGAACAGTAATCGTCGCCGTCAACCCTATTCGGGGATTCGCCGGACTCGTAATCCCAGTGCCAACAATAGCCACACTGGCAATTAGGGTGCGCCTCGTAGGATGTGCACTCCTTACACCGCACCACATCAACCTTGCTGTCTTCCTGCCCCGTCAGAATCCAATGGACATCCAGACCGGCTTCAGCCATGAGAGACAGGAGATAGGCACGGGGTTCGGAGTAGGCGTTTTTCCAGTGGCTCAAATTAGGCTGGCTGATGCCGATACTCTTTGCATACTCAACGATCCCGACACCATTCTGGTCGGCACGGTCGAAGATAGCTTTATACGCTCGTTCGCCGATAGTCACCGATAACACCTCCCACTCTTTCTGTTGCGGAACTCGATGCGGTTGACCACATCGTAACCAGCCCAGGCGGCAATCTGCCGGATCAGCTTGACCAGATAGGAGACTTCCAGCTCCTCGGCGGTCAACTCCCGTTCGACCTTCTTTGCGGTCGGATCGGGGTATTTATCACGGTTGGGATTTACACTCATTGCGCCACCTCCACAGGACGGTAGAACTTGGAATCGTTCCACGACCACTCTCCGTCCTTGTAGATCAGAAACCGGGCGCAATTGTCAACGGCGTAGACCGTGCGGATTTCGTGGGAACGGATAGAAATTACAGGGAACATAGTTAATTCTCCTTAATTACACGGCCACAGCATCTTCAAGCTGTGCCATAGTCGCAATCTTCTTACCACACCATTCGGGCATATTGGCTCTCACCAGAGTTTCAGCCAGAGGGGGGCAAACCGCATTACCGCACCGGGCGACCTGATCGGTCTTCTTGTACTCGTTGCCCTGCCAGTCCCTGTCGATGATGTAGTCAAAAGGGAATCCCATAGCGTTGTACAGTTCACGGGGCATCAGCATCCGCAGAGTGATGTCGTGGATGTAGTAAGCAACGCCACGGATGATCAACAGCAGGACCTCGTCCTCTGCCAGACTGTATCCGCAATGCTCGTTCAGCAGGTCCCGGACCTGGGACCAGTAGCCCAGATCCTTCCCGGAGTCGGCCTTGACAAGCACCGTGCGGCACTCGGCAAAACCGCCGGAGCCGGACTTGGCGCAGACCGTGGGGAGCGGGTCAGCCGGAGAGGTTCCGACCTCATGCCCCTTGAACTTGACCACGTGGGCCGCTGCAACCCCCTCGTGGCCATGGCTCGTGATGGTTCCAACGGGGTCCTTGATGTCAGAACCGATGGATGCATTTCGGAACTCGCTGACATGGGCCATAACCAGAGCTTCCCGGTCACGGGAAGTAACGGTGTGGAGTGGCTCGGTCAGGTCAAGGGGATTGCCGTTGCCGTAGTATTCCACCAGATTGGCGCAGGTCAGGCCGTAGCGGTTGGAGCCGTCCACGGTCATCATCGGGTCGGCCATGCCCTGGCCCCGCACCTTCTCGGACTGCTCCGTGTGGTACTGGATCAGGTTGGCCGCCGTCAGAAGCTGATTCCCGGCAGAGGTGATGGTGTAGACGGGATCGCCCACGGTAGATCCGACGGAGTTGGTGGTGTTGGTCACAGTCAGAGGGGCAAGAATGGGGTCGCAGACTCCAAACTTGTCCTTCGCAACTACCGTCGGCAGAGGTTCGCCGATATCGTGGACCCTGGGCATCTGGCCCGGATGCTCGCCATATCCCATCGGGACGATGAACGGCTGACCGCTCTTGATGGTGAACTTGTCCACGCCCCGGATGATCCGGCGCAGGGTGTTCTTTGCAAGGGGTCTGACGGCGTTGACACCGTACTTTTCCTTGATTTCCTGCTTGGATGCAAAGATGGAGTATCCCGGCTGTGTCCAGTCGATGATCTCAGCGGCAGAACGCCAGGGCTTGATTTTCCCTGACTTAACCGCTTCGCTGTCTCTGGGACCGTGCGTGGGTTCGGGCCAGACGATGGGCCGACCGTCACACCGGGCAATCAGCACAAACCGCTTGCGGGTGGTGGGTGCGCCGTAGTCCGCCGCTACCAGCTCCCGATACTCGACCGCATACCCCAGATCCCGGAGCTGTCTGATGAACTTCCGGAAGGTACGCCCGATGTGCTTTTTAACGGGCTTTCCCTTGCGGACGGGTCCCCATGTCTGGAACTCCTCCACATTTTCGAGCATGATCACCCTCGGCCGTACCGTCCCGGCCCACCGCAGGACGATCCACGCAAGGCCCCGGATTTTCCGATCCACCAGGGATGCCCCCTTGGCCTTGGAGAAGTGGCGGCAGTCGGGGGATGCCCAGAGCAGTCCCACAGGGCGGCCCCGGCAGACCTCCACAGGGTCCACATCCCAGACGGATGCCTGGAGATGCTCGGCATAGGGGTGGTTGGTCTTGTGGAGCAGGATGGCGGCGGGATTGTGGTTGATGGCGATAGCCACAGGCCGTCCGGCCGCCAGTTCGATGCCGGTGCTTGCTCCGCCGCCGCCTGCAAAGTTATCAACGATGATTTCGTCAAAAATATTTACTTGCGCCATTTGGCTACCTCCACATCCCACCATCTCGCCCTGGCCGGGCAAATCTTGGTGCATTTATTGGCAACCCGGCAACTGTCGCAGGGGTTACTTTTGGGCGGCTCTCCGTTGCGGTATGCCCTTGACCATTGTGGTGTCCAGGCATCAGGGTCATGCCCGCCGAGCCATTCGGCGTTATCGGGCGACCAGGGCAGCTCCGGGAAGATTTTGACCAGAACGGCCTTTTCAGTCCACCGTTTTTCCGACCATTCCCGAAATGCGCCATAATCTTTCCAGACGAACGAACAGCCCTCTTTTTGCATCCGTGTCCACGATGCCATGAATACGGCGTGTTTTTTATTGAATGACATCACTGCACCTCATTCGGGCGAAACGATTCCCGGATACCGTTGGCGAATGCCAGAGTAACGACCCGGTCAGAAGCGAAGATGCAGAGCCCGGATTGCTTTTTCTTTCTGATCGGCTCACGGGAATCCGCAGGTCGGCTCTGGACACCCTCACGCCTGGTAAATTCCGGGTATGCGGTGTAATATTTTCCAACTTCAATCACTGGGTTTTCCTCCCAACTTTGTATATTGCTTTGATTAGGGCATCAGCCGCCTCGATGGAAGGGGCTTTGCAGTATGCGGATGCGGCAGTCTCAATGTTCGCCCAGAGCTTCACAGCATCCTGCACGACCTCGTCCCCGAATTTGTCGATGCGGTAGGCATCCAACAGGATTTTCTTTTCCTTGATCGCCTGCTCCTTATCGATCATGCCCTTGTGGTATCGTTGATACAGCAGGGACAGATTTTGGAACATGGTGCAATCGTAGGATTTCAGACCCTCCGGCATCGGATCGCCACGCATGGCGGCGGTTTCGTAGGGGAGGGTTATGCCGGTTCTTTCATGCATGGTTCGCCTCCACCAGCTCGGGGTTGTCGTGGATGTTGCCGATGACGCGGACGCACTCATTCAGATGCCAATGCGCGATGTCGGGGCGGAACTTGTTGCGGAGCCACTTAACGGCAAACCCGGTGAATGTATCCCCGGATATTTCGCCAAGCTCAAAGTTGCACACGCCCTGATACCACCGGACAACGCCAATTCCGCGTCCAAATTCATTTCCGTTCCTAAAGCCGTTGAACTCAACAATGTCGCCCTCGTAGATTTTCTGGCCCGTCCCATCAAGGTATCCGGTGAACTGGCCCACGGTTTCGGGGATGACCCGTGTGTGCGTGTAATATCCGCCGTTGGCTTCCTCCTTCGGGATGATTGTCGGCTTCAATGGATACCTTCCGTATGGGTATTCCGTGTACCACCCGTACACCCATTCACCGCTGTCCGCATCTTTGCCCCGAAACAGAATTTCCCGGCTCATTTTTGGTTCAGATACCATTCCAACACCTCCACGGCTCGATTCCAGCCGTAACATACGGCAGCGGCATATCCGTTTGCTTCCAGATGGTTAATCCACCAGAGCTGTTCTGCGGATGCTCTGCCCGTATCGGTTTTCATCTCGATCCATAGTCCATGATATTTGCCGGACGGGACAGGCAGGAACAAATCAGGAACACCCTTTTTCACGCCCATCTGTTTGAGGATGGAAGCCTGCACCTTGTCCGACCGCTCATTAGCGATATGGAACAGCATAGCCAGTTCCGGGTACTTCTCCCGGATGGTGGGTTGCTGTGACCATTGGATAACATAGATTTGATGTTGCTGTTCGGTCATGCTTCCTCCTTTGCAGGCTGCTGGAGCCACTTGAGAATTTGTACCCTGGTAATCACGCAATCGCTTTCTCTTGCCAATTCTTCCCGATCAAAACGCCATAAGAACATAGACAACTGCTCGTCATTCATGGCCCGGATGCTGTCGGCGTTGGTCATAGGATCGCCCAGCCCAAACTTTGCTCTCTGCGCCGAACATTTAGAACCTCTGTAATTCATGGTCTCACAGGGGGTGACTGGGCAGTTTTTGCGACCGCTTCCTTGCATTTCGGTCATCCCGTCACCTCCTTCGGCGGTTCGGGCAGGGGCATCCAGTGGGTAACATGGAGACGCAAGTCACTTCCATTCCATCCGGGCTTTCCATCATTCCAGCAGGAACATTCGATGTAAGTGCTCTCAAACAGGTAATGCCCGTCATAGGCAATAACCTTCTTGTCGAAATCAGGGAGCTTTTCGGCCACAGGGGTCAGGGTTCCACTGTCGATCAGGTAGTTGATGAATTCATCATCATACGAAAGCTGGGAGATTTCCGCAAAAACATCATGTTTCTTAAAGTAGGCGATTGTGTTGCTGTTCCACAAAGTAAACAGTTCAATCAGCCTGTGCTTCTTCGCTTCATTGCTCTTGTTTGCGTTAGCAGTAAGCATTATTCATTTCTCCCTCCATTAAACATCCGATTCAAAATCTGACTAGCCTGTAACCTCGTCAGTTCTGAGGTATCAAAATCGGGATACCGCCGTCCAATTTGCTTGATTTGGGCATCCGTGGCAGGTTTTTTCCCCCAACCCTTCGCCTGGTCAAGATCCCAGATTCTCCGGGCATCTCCGTAGCCGTCACACAGGGCTTTGTAGACCCTATCCAGAGCGGACTGATACGGAACCTTCTCATTTCCCAAAGTGACCATACCGAGTTTGTCCGGGGCAGGGATGGTGAATCTCTTGTTATTGGGCAAGGACACGACCATCCGACCATCGGGCATCTTGAAGTAGTTGACACCGTGGAGGTTGTAGGACATTCCCTTTGCCCAGAGGTCAACGATCTGGATATTCCGTATCCAGGATTCCGGGGTATCGGATGCCATGATTGCCTTTTCAGGCAGCTCAAACAGGGGTCCTTGCACCTCGTCTGCCTTTTTCGCCGGGACATTCGACATATCGATACCGAGCAGGGACGGAGCCGTGCAAAGGCTGGCTTTGCCTGTCACACCCACACAGTCGATCAGGATGAGCCGTTCTTTGTCGGGGTGTAATCGTAACCCTCTTCCCACCATCTGGCTGTACAGGCTGTCAGACTGGGTAGGACGGGCAACGATGACCGTTTCCACCAAGGGCATATCCGTTCCCTCGGTGAACACCATCACATTGACGATGCAAGGGATTTCCCGGTTTGAGAATCGCCGGATGATATCCGCCCGGTCTTTGGTCTTGCCGGTGACAACCACAGCACCAGGGATCTTCTTTGCGATTTCCTCTGCATGGGCAACTGATACAGCGAAGATCAGAGTTGCACCCTTTGCGTGTTTCTGGTAGGCTTCTGCAATTGCATCAGCCGTGCCGTCCATGGCTTTCTCCAGCTCGCCGGGGGCATAATCGCCCATCCGGGTATGTACGGCGGAGAGGTCATAGCCGATATTGACACGCATACAGTAGATGTCGCACAGGAAACCGCTCTGGATTGCCCACCTCAAATCCCTCTGGAAGATGATCTCGGAGAACACGGTATCAAGTCGCTGTTTATCGCCCCGGTTCGGGGTGGCGGTGAAACCGATGTGTTTCTGCGGTCGGAAATAGTCGTAAATCTTGCGGTAGGTGGTAGCCGATGCATGGTGGCATTCATCGGTGATAATCATGTCAAACTCGTCCGGTGAAAAACGATCCAGACGATTGACCAGGGATTGCACCGATGCAATCACGACAGGCTCTCCGTTGCTCCGATCCTGGGCGATCTCAAACCCAACGGGGCAATCGTAGTAACGAGCCGGTTGCCTGACCAGCTCCTCCCGGTGAGCCAGCACCAGGACACGACCATGCCGGGGGATGTGGGTAAATGTCGCCGTCTTACCGCAGCCGGTGGGCATCTGCACCAGGTAGGAGCCGGGTGGCTTGGATTCGATGGTGGCGATGCATTCTTGCTGATAATCACGGAGTTGCATTGGCATCCTCCGGCAGCATTCTGGGTTCAAACCGCCACTTCTTGGCATCGTAGCCGAGCTTCTGATAAAGCCGAGCCTCTGCCAACATCGGGGTATCCTCGCAGATACCAAACTGGAACTTCTTCGCCACGGCGTTCCAGATGCCGTACTTCTTGCCAGGAACGCCCCGGTAGTAGGTGTTGCGTTTCATGGTGGTTAATCATCCTATTTGGTAAATGTGGGACGTGTGGGATTTGCGTGGGAGCTAATCTCCCACATTTTCAACCGCGCTTTTGTTTTCATTTTCGAGTAAACTATTCTATTTCGTTCGTTTTCCACTACTAAAAATAGGTGGTTCTGAAAATGTGGGAGTGTGGGAGCATTTTCGACACTTTCCTATAGGGGAAAATATTTTTATTACAAATCCCTAAAACTTTTTTATCCCTATATATAGTTGTTATTTCTGCTCCCACACTCCCACACTCCCACACCCTAATTTTATGGGCTTGGTTTCGTGTGGTTTTCATCGATATGCAAGAGTTATACAAACTATCGCTTCGATTTTGTGTGGGAGATTTGTGGGAGTACCCCCACAAAATGTGGGATTAAAGTGGGAGCATATCGTCCTCATCGAGGTCTGCGGAGCCGTCGAGCCGGAGCCAAATGCATTGTGGGGTGGTTCCGCCGATGCGTTTGGTCTTGGTGTAGCCCCTGCCTTTGCCGGGTCTGACCTCGATCAGACGGTTGTTGCGGAGGTAACTGAGGGTTGCGGAAGCGGAGAATCCCGCCTCCTGCACCACCCTGTCGAATACACCCCGGATGATATAGGCCATATCACCCTCCAGAACACCGTAGGTTTCGCCCACGGCTGCGGATTGGTCAGAGTTGAAGTGGTTGACATTGGCTGCAACCCAGTCGCAGAGCCAGTTGTAGGCTCTGTTACCAGCTGAAACAGCCTCCTTAGATGCCAGGAAATCCCGGATGTCTTTGACGGTCAGCTCCATTCCATCGTCAAAGAAAAGCTGTGTTGCAACCTTGTCAGCGGTCAGGATCGCCGCTGCCGCCATCGCCTGCTTCTCGGTGGAGTCGCCGGAACACAGTTCCTTGTAAAAGTCCTGGTACAGATCCCGGATAGTGTCGAGCCATTCGTCGGAGGAGTAGATTTTCTCCACGAAAGTCTGTCCGGCATGACCGTAATTCTGTTTCAGCGCATTGGCGATTCTCTGGCCCTCTGTGATGACGGCAGAACCGGCGGTACACTCGATGTCGATAACACGGTTCACCGCACCTGCGCCCGCTGAACCGCTCACGATGGGCGATTCGCCGGTGGTGAGGAAACAACAGCTCCAAGTCGGTGCGGCATCGATACCGCCGTTCTTCCGACCTCTGGCACGGCCTACACCCTGGGCAAGCTGGTAGACATCGAAATTCGACCGTCCTTTGCTGTCCTTGGTAAGCTGCAATTCATCGATGCAGAACGGCAGGTGGTTGAGGAATGCGGCGGTGCGCTCCTGTCCGACCTGGGTAGAGTTGAATGTCTGGACATAGCTTCCGAGGGCGGGATCACCCCAGACGGAGGCGGCGAGCATCAAGGCAACCGTTTTGCCCGTGCCGGAATCCACGCCCCACAGGTGAACGAAGAACGGCAGGGAGCCAACAATGGACAGGATAGGAGATGCGAACGATGCCGCCAACATGATTCGAGCCGTGACGGACATCTTCCGGCACTCCTCGGCAATGTCGCACCAGGTAATGACGGAGCCTTTCGACTTGACACAGCCGTATAAGTTTTTGAAACTTGCATCGCCGTCAAACACCAGACCGTCCACATAGGGGGAGAAGCCCTCCCCCGGTATGTAGCCGAGCCGCCCGATGGACTTGGATTCGGGGATACGATCATAGTTGTCATTCTCGATATCGTTGAGGAAGTCCACCAGGGCTTTTGCGCTGGTGCTGGTGACGGAGATGCCCTGCGTGGCAAGCTGTACAATCGTCTTGGAGGTGGAAACCACATCCTTGCCAACGATGGTTGTCTGCCACTTTTTGTCCCGTCCTGGGCGTTTGTAGGCCAGTTTGAGCTTGACTTCTGCGGTATCGATATTTACGAGCCTTTCTACGGGCATGATCGCATGAGCGCAAGCGTACTCCCGGCCACCAAAGGATGATTCCCGGTAGATGCCAAAATCCGTTGCCGTCCACTCACCGCAGTACAGCTCGCCGTATGGGGTATCGAATTCCGTTATGTTGGGGGCGATGCTCTGCCGCTCGTTTTGCTTGCAGGTATCCACATACGCTTTGAGCATGGAGCGGAACCCACGAAAACCGACCTCTGTGGCATTGAGTGCCATCTTCTCCGCCTCCTGTTTGAAGCGGAAGCGGTCGTACATATAGCTGTACATTTTTTCGTAGGGAGCTGCACCCTGGAAGTCCTCCAAGGTGTAGCTGTACTTTGCGGGGGGTGGCGGTAGCACCTCTGCGGCGGTTTCCACCGCCACGAGGCCATCGTCTTGGAATATCACAGGATCACATCCTTAGAAAGGCAGGTTTGCATCGTCATCTTCCAACATGGAGAAGTCAGATGCGGGAGCGGTGGCAGGAGTGGCAACGGCAGCATCGCCGGAGTCGTCCTTCTTGCTGTCGCCAAAATAGCAGTTATCTGCAACGACCTCAGCGGTACGACGCTTGTTACCGTCCTTGTCGGTCCAGCTTCTGATCTGGAGATGACCGGAAACCACGATCATGCGACCCTTGGTGAAATACTTGGATACATACTCCGCAGTATTGCGCCAGGCGACACAGTCGATGAAATCGGTTTCCTTTTCGCCGTTCTCATTTTTGCCGAAATCACGGTCGACAGCCACGGTAAAGTTGGCAACGGGGAGACCGCTACCAGTGCGGCGCAGTTCGGGATCACGGGTCAGACGGCCCATGATAACAATGTGGTTGAGCATTAAAAAATAACCTCCTCGGTTTCGTTCCAGGGGACGATCTTCGTCAAATCCCGTGTAGACTTGCAGTAGTCGCACTTTTCGCACCGCCGGGGAGTGATTCGCCCGCGCTTGATCGCATGGAAACGGGGTGCGTTGTCCTCGACCTCTGCCAGCTTGCAACGGAGATCATCATCCGGGATGTAAAATGCGCCCAAGTCTGGAGTCTGCTCTTTGGTTCCTGCGGCAATGATAAACGGGAGCATCCGCCCGTCAATCTCCTGGTAGATTGCGCCCTGGAGGTCATAGCCCCAGAACTCCACGAAGGGGATCTTCTGTCGATCTTCCTCCGACCAAATCGGGAGGAAGTCCTTGACGACCTTCTGATCCACGATTGCGCCGTCCAAAAGACCGAGTGCAGGACGGGCGGCAGGAAATTCCTTTGCGATCTCTGCGCAGGTGTCGGAATCGAGCAGACTATCGATTTTGATTTTGAAAGGCACGCCAGCAATCAAGCCGGTTTTGATAACCTGCTTTCTGCCTGACATCAGCAGGGAAAACAGACGGCTCGATTCCATTTTGCGGATGATGGTTTCTGCGTGGATATATTCTGCCTTCAGCTCGCCGTTTTTCTTGAACAGTTCCGGGTGTGCTGCCGTGAACTGCTCAAGTTCCCCGGAGAAATAGGCATCGACATAGCTGCCGATCAGCAGGGCGGTGGATACAGGGCGCACATACTCGCCCTGTATCGTAGCCAATGCCCGTGCCTCGCAGGAGCAAAAGTCCTTATACTGGGTTGACCCCATATAGGCCATTTGCGCTTCCTGGGAGTAGTAGTTATCCTCGGTAATCTTAAGCATCGCCGCCCTCCGCAGATTCGGGGGGCTGGGCGGATGCGGCCTCCTTGCGCTTCACGGCGCAGCCGGAGCAGAGGGGAACGCCGTAGTGCTTGGTGGTATAAGCCGCCAGCCATGCGGCATCCTTGCCCATGTCGGGCTTGATTTCGCCGCCGCAGTCGTTGCACTTGGGAATCTCTGCCGCCTTGATCCGGGGTTTGTAGGGGCGAACACGGACGGCATTGACAATATCACCGAACGCCTTGATGCCCTTTTTGATATAGAGCTGGAACTGGACACCTGCCCAATCCTCGAAGTAGGGGCTTCCGGCGACCTTTTCCATCGCCTTGGAACGCTCCACATTCAGAATCATGGGCTTGTTGCCGGGTTCCTTCCAATGTGCAACGGCCTTCTGGGACTTGCCCTCGGCGGTGGTGATGGTTTCGTTATGGTTCACATAGTCCAGAGTCAGGACTTTCTCCTCACCCTCTGCAAAATCGGCCTCGCCGATAAAGTTGGGGTCGGAAACGATCTTTTTCCAATGAGTTTTACTCACAATTACACCTCCAAATCATCAACATATTTCGTACCGTAAGCCACGCACGGCTCGCAGTAGATCATCCCATCGATTTCCAGATAGGTTTCGTGGGGATAGATGCTGCCGTTACACTTATTGCACCGGGGAGATGCGGCACACTTGCGGTCCCATTCGGCCTGTCGCCGCTCATCTTCTTCATACGGCTCAAGCATCAGCCTTCACCCTCTCGCACTCCAGAGAAACGGTGAACTTCTCTCCATCGGGAGTGATGCCGTTGATCCAGATGCCCTTGCGGTGGTAATCGCCATGGTCGGAATTAAATTCCGCACTCTGGATTTCGCCCACGCTAGACGCTTGCCGGAGGAATTCCTGGAAAGTCTTGTACATTGACTTTTATCTCCTTTCATGGTATAATTCAGATGGTTAATTTTCCTGAGCCGCTTTCCCGGATCGCCACCGGGGAGGCGGTTTTTTACATCGCCAGACCCAGCAGGAAGCCCAGCAGGAAGGTCAGCCCCCAACAGGCGGCGTTGATCGCCTTCTGGGTACGCAGCCGCTTGGCGGCACGGGGGGCGGTGTGTGAGTTCAGGAACTTACACTCGTCAAATTCGTGAAGATGCTTCTCGCCATTGACGATTGCGTGGTAATCATAGGAGCCGGGAATCCATTCGGCAACGGGAATACCATTGCTAAGCACCTGAATTCTGACTCCGGACTTGTGCAGCGCATCGGCACGAGATTTATCCTGGAACCTTTCCCCGGTTTCGAGGTTGACATATTCGACCATTTTTCATCCTCCTTTCGGAATTTCTTCATCAGCCCAGCGGAGGTAGTCCGTGCGGAAGATCAGGAACACTCGCCGGGTGGACGGCTTGCCGTTTGCCTTGGTATTGCGATGGACGGAGCCGATGGGTATTTGTCCATTCTCGATCAGGTCGCCCAGGATGCCTTTTGTCATGGACATTCCCCGGGAGCGCATATCGAAAAGGACATCATCCAGGGTCATGCGATTCTTCATTGCGTTACCTCCTGCGGGGCAGGATACCACATGGACTCCTTCATCGTTGCCTTGATGTTTCCCCATGCGCTGATGTTGCGCGGGTGCATATCCTTGGGCGGGTCGGTCAGGGCATCATTGATTTTGGTGATTGCCACAGAGCGAACAATGCGCCCAGACTCATCGGCAACGGAAGTCACCGACCGAACAGCATCCGAAACCATGCCCTTGAGCATCAGGTTTCCGGCATCATCAAGGATGCTGGAAGTCATGGGGTTGTCAACAGAGCCAATCCAATGGATAGCATCCGCAAGGCCGATGCGGTCATCGGCTTCTCTTTCATTCCAAGCCATTCTGCATACCTCCTTTCGGTTGATTCGGCATTGAAGCGGATGGACGGTAATGAGCCGCCCAGGATGCACAACCATGCCAGCCTTCGTGTGCATCTTCGACATCATGTTCTCCGCATATAAGTGTCTGCCGCTTAGATTAGGGAAAAATTCAAGAAAAAACCTTTTTCAGCGACAGACACAGGTTGTGCAACCGGGTTCACACCGGATGGACCATTGTCCCAAGTTGGACGGCCGAGGCAGTGATTACGCACATCACGCCTTACAGGAAGGTGATCCAAAGAAGCGATTGGGGCGGCAAACGAGACTCGAACTCGCAACACCCAGCTTGGAAGGCTGGTGTTCTACCATTGAACTACTGCCGCATATACCCCGGACGAGCCGGGGATTTTTTAATTGATACCGTACGCCTCCGGCAGTTTGCGGATCGTGGAG
>JAEIGA010004326.1_pt1 | contig 21991 bp, 16 predicted proteins | sample 9270691 | NCBI WGS metagenome assembly JAEIGA01 (sample SAMN17057246, study PRJNA624740) | gut metagenome | biome: biome; isolation source: fecal sample | host: Bos grunniens | place: China: Xizang | collected 2019 | reverse complement strand
TGAATGTGTAAAAATCCTTCGTGATAATAACGCTGATTTTGCAGTTGCACTCGGTGGTGGTTCACCAATGGACTGCTGTAAGGCTGCTTGTGCTATTGCAAAGGGTGACGACATTATCGAAAGCTATCACACAGGTGGAAAGCCAATTAATAAGGATGAGGTTATTCCAATGCTTGCAGTTGCCACAACAAGTGGTACAGGTAGTGAAATTACAAATATTTCCGTTCTTACAGATTTATCAAAAAATGTTAAATCAACAATGAATGACCCACTTATGTATCCAAAAGCAGCAATCGTTGACCCAAGACTTACACTCAGCGTTCCACCAAAGGTAACTGCTTCAACAGGTCTTGATGTTCTCAGCCACGCTCTTGAAAGCGTGTGGAGTGTTCTTCATCAGCCAATTTGCGAAAGCTGTTCAGTTCACGCAACAAAGCTTGTTTTTGAATGGCTTTATAAGGCGTTCTGTGAGCCTGAAAATTTAGAAGCAAGGGAGAAAATGGCAGAGGCTTCAATCGTTGCCGGTGTTGCATTTTCAAACCCAAGAACAGCGGGAAGTCACGCTTGTTCATTTCCTCTTACAAACCTTTACGGTGTGCCACATGGTGAGGCTTGTGCTATGACACTTGATTTCTTCACAAGATATAATGCAGAGGCTGAAAATGGCAGACTCAGTAAGTTTGCACAGAATTGTGGCTTCAAGGATGCCTACGAAATGGCAGACGCTATTACTGACCTTAAAAAGAAAATGGGAATGGCTTGTACTCTTACTGAAATCGGTGTTAAAACTGACGAGGAAATCGAAACTCTTACAAAAATGAGTATGACACCACTTATGGAAAGAAATATGATTCCGTTGTCCTATGATGACATAAAAAATATGTACATTTCAATCAGGTGAGTCTGTTATGATTATTTTAGTTTTACTTTTTATTCTAATTGCGATTTTGACAATAAATACTATAAAAGCGTCAAAAAATACAAGGAAATTGCAGGAGTTCAAGCCTTTTTATAACGAAAAAGAAATTGAATATTATGTAAATCGACTTGCAAAAATGATTCAGTGCAAAACTATTTCAAATAAGGATAGCTTTGACGATACTGAATTTGCAAAGCTTCGTGATGTGATGTCAGATTTGTTCCCAACAATACATAGCGTCGCAGAAAAAATGACCTTTTCCGATGATTGCTGGATATACAAAATCAAGGGCAAGGACGAAAACAGAAATATTATGCTTATGTCACACCACGACGTTGTTGATGTAACAGGTGAGTGGGAGCACGACGGATTTTCAGGGGAAATTGCAGATGGTAAAATCTGGGGTAGAGGTACAGTCGATACAAAAACACCTCTTTTTGCTGAATTTTCTGCACTTGAAGAATTACTTAATGAGGGATTTGTACCACCTTGCAATGTTTGGATAGGCTCATCACATAACGAGGAAATCGGTGGTGACGGAATCCCAACAGCATTAAAGTATTTTCAGGAAAATAATATTACCTTTGAGGTTATCCTTGACGAGGGTGGAGCGTTAATCGAACCTCCACTTGGTGGAATGAAGGCTGATAAGTGTGGTATGGTTGCTGTTCACGAAAAGGGGAGAATCAGCCTTATCTGTACTGCAAATGCAAATAGTAATCCTGCAAGTCTTACATCGGCTGATAAGTTTACACCAATTGAAAGAATGTCAGCATTTGTAAACGAAATTACAACAAATGATATTTTTATCCGTAGAATAAACCCTCAGGTTGAAGCAATGTTCAAGCATTTAGGACCTTATTGTGGCTTCCCTATGAATATGCTTTTTGCAAATCTCTGGCTTTTCGGTGGAATTATCAAGAAAGTAATGCCAAAAATCAATGCACAGGCAGGTGGACTTATCGGTACAACTTGTTCATTTAATAATATTGAAGGTAGCTCAGCATCTAAAAAATGTACTGCAAAAGCCTTTGTTCGTCCTGTCAGTGAAAAAGATTTTGAAAAAGATTTGAAAAAATTTAAACAAATTGCAGAAAAGTATGATATAATAGTTGAAATGACAGAGGATAGCGAGTATCATGGTCCTGCAGATATGAGTAAGCCTCAGTTTGCATACACAATGAATTGCATCGGTGAGATTTTTCCACAGTATCCTGCATCACCATTTATTCTTCCTGCAGGTACAGATGCAAGAACACTTACTGATGTGTGCCCTTGTGTGCTTCGTTTTGCACCAATTAAGCTTTCTGCGCAACAGTTAGGCTCTGTTCATTCTGAAAATGAAAATATTGACGTCGACTCAGTTGCAAACTGTGTTGCGTTTTATAAGCATTATATTAAAAACTATAAATAAGGAGAAAAATAATATGGGACAGTGTTGGATTGACAACAAAACAGTAATTATCACAGGTGCTTCAGCAGGTATTGGTAAGGGTGTTACAGAAAAGCTTATCAAAAAGCATAACTGTAAGGTTATCGGTATTGCAAGAAGTAAGGAAAAGACAGAAAAATTCGTTGAAGAATTAGGTGAGTATGCAAAGAATTTCTCATACAAGCTTTTTGACGTTTCTTCAAAGGAAAATTGGTTTGAATTTGCAGAATATCTTAAGGAAAACGACATCCATCCTGATGTGCTTATTAACAATGCAGGTATCCTTCCAAAGTTTAATAAGACACAGAATTACTCAATCGAGGAAATTGAAAGCGTTATGAATATCAACTTCTATTCAGCAGTTTATTCAATCAACGCTTTGTTGCCAATGCTTCTTGAATCAAGCACACCTGCAGTTATCAACGTTGCTTCTTCAGCAGCTCTTATGTCGCTTGCAGGTACATCTACATATTCAGCAAGTAAAGGCGCCCTTAAGTCATTTACAGAGTCATTAAGAGAAGAATTAAGAGGCAAATGCTACGTTACAGTTATCTGCCCTGGCTTTACAAAGACAGATATTTTCCGTAATCAGGAAAACACAGGCAAGGGTGAAAAGATGATTAACGCTATCAGCACAGACTGTGACAGAATGGTTAATATGATTGTAAACGGTATCGAAAATAAGAAGGAGCTTATGGTATTCGGCTTCGATGCACAGTTTATGAAGATTTTCGGCAGAGTTACTCCTGTAACAGGTGGCAGACTCTTCAGTGCAGTAATGAAGGCTTCAAAGCTTCCGTTATTCGACGACGTATTCAAAAACTAAAATCAAACAACAAATAATGTAGGGGCGATTCACGAATCGCCCGTATTTGTTTATAGTAAAGAGGCTTTATTATGAAAAAATTTATTTCAATTCTTCTTTCAACTGTAATGCTTTTCAGCTGTTGCGTTATTGCTTTTGCAACGGATGGTGTTGATTACACAATAGGTAATCCTTATGAGACAGTTGATTTCAAAAATTGGGATCAATATAAGGCTGACCTTCATTGCCATACAACTGCATCTGACGGTGATATTGATATGGACGTTATGATTGAGGAACATTATGCTCAAGGATATGATGCTTTAGCCTTAACTGACCATGGTATTGTAAATCGTGGCTGGACCAATGTTAATACAAGAAACTTCTTTAAAGTGGTTTCACTTGTAAAGCAAAGCAAAAAGCAGGTTGTAACTCCTCTTACAGAAGAAAGATATAACGAAATTATAAATGGCGTTGGTCGTGATGGCAGAGGTATGATTGAAGTGCCTCTTGGTAATGAGCAAAATCCAACATCCTTCAATAATGCTCACGTAAACAGCTGGTTTGCTGATTACGGTGACGGTATGCTGGGTGGCACAAGCAATTACGAAGAGGTTGCTAAAAATGTTGAATTAGCAGGTGGACTTACTGTAATCAATCATCCCGGTGAATACACAGGTGCCAAAGAGGAAGAATGTGAAGCAGATGCATACAACGAAGATGACATCTGGTATGAATATGTAATAAACAAATTTACAAATATTCTTACAAATTACGATTCTTGCATCGGTCTTGATATTAATTCCAAAAAGGACGGAAGAACAAAATACGACAGAAAGCTCTGGGATATTCTTCTTCAGAAGGTTGTGCCAACAGGCAGAAATGTTTTTGCAATTGCCACAACGGACGCTCATCAGCTTGACAAAGTAGGTTGTGCTTGGATAGACCTTTGTATGCCACAGAATAATGCTGAAAATATCCGTACTTGCCTTGAAAACGGTGCATTTTTCTCCGTGAGCAGATATATTAAAAATGCAGAGGAATTGGCACAATTCTCACTTGAAACAGGCATTGATTGGGGTACAGAATTTGAACAGGAATGTCGTGACGATTCAATTCCTGCACCAAAGGTAACAAATGTTAAGGTGGACGAAAAGGCCGACACAATTTCTCTTGATGTTGAAAATGCTCTCACAGTCCATTGGATTGCTGATGGTGAGGTAATCGCAGTAGGGGACACAATCGACCTTGACGATTATTCCGATGAAATCGGCTCTTATGTCCGTGCAGAAGCCTTCGGTGAAGGTGGCGTCCTTTATACTCAGGCATTTACACTTGATTACGAGGGTGCTCCTGAAGAGGAAAAGGCAATCTTCTTTGATTTCGGAAATATTCTCACTTACGTAAAATACGCCCTTATCGAAATCGGCACATCAATCCCGGGTGGAAAATTCGTTTATGAATTACTTACAAAACAGGTAACAGAATAATTGAAATTGTAAAAAATTAAGGAGTGGTTTAACACCACTCCTTTTTCTGTGAAAATATTTAATTATAACTGATAAAGTCCTGATTTTTTCATAGCCTTTGAAAGTGTTCTCTGTGCAAAGCGACTTGCCTTTTCTGCACCATTCTTTGCACACTCGTTAAGGTATGCTTTATCGTTAACAAGACGGTTGAACTCTGTCTTAAATGGACGAAGCTCTTCAACAACTGCTTCAGCAACTGCAGCCTTGAAATCACCATAGCCCTTACCGTCAAAATCTTTTTCAATCTGTTCATAAGAAAGACCTGTACAGCAGGAATAAATTCCCATAAGGTTGTTGATTCCGTCCTTACCGTCAGCGTAACGAACCTTTGCTTCAGAGTCAGTAACTGCGCTCTTGATTTTCTTAACAATCACGTTATCCTCATCAAGCATTGAAATATAACTCTTTGGATTTGGGTCAGATTTACTCATCTTTGCAAATGGGTCCTGAAGTGACATAACACGAGCACCAATCTTGCCGATAAATGGCTCAGGCATTGTGAATGTGTTACCGTAAACTGTATTGAATCTGTCAGCAATATCACGAGCAATTTCAAGATGCTGCTTCTGGTCAGCACCGATTGGCACATAGTCAGCCTGATAAAGAAGAATATCGGCAGCCATAAGAATAGGATATGTGAAAAGACCAACGTTAACATTTTCAGGGTGCTTTTCACTCTTGTCCTTGAACTGTGTCATTCGTGCAGCCTCACCAAACTGAGTACAGCAATTAAGAAGCCATGCAAGCTGAGCGTGCTGTGGAACGTGGCTCTGAATGAAAACAATGCTTTCCTCAGGGTCAAGACCAAGTGCTAAAAGAATAGCGTAAAGCTCCATTGTGTTTTTACGGAGTGTTGCAGGCTCAGGACGAACTGTAAGTGAATGCAAGTCAGCAACTGCATAAAGGCAATTATAGTCATCTTTCATATTTTTCCAGTTTTTAAGTGCTCCAAGATAGTTACCAAGAGTTGGTGTACCTGTTGGCTGAATAGCAGAGAGCACTATTTTTTTCTTTTCTACGGTGTTTTCCATTTGTATCACCTTTGCTTAAAATTTTGTATCCTATATATTAAACTATTTTTTTAATGGTTTGTCAATGGTAAAAAATATCGGCGGGAGTATGCTCCCGCCCTATGATGCATATTAATAATATCTGTAAAGTGCAACTACTTTACCAAGGATAATAACCTCGTTTGTGATAATCGGTTCGAAGGCATCATTTTCAGGCTGAAGTCTGAAATGTCCATTCTCCTTGTAAAATCTCTTGACAGTTGCCTCATCCTCAATCATGGCAACAACGATTTCGCCATTTGTTGCATAAGGTGTTTTTTCACAGATTACAATATCACCGTCAAGAATGCCTGCCCAGAGCATACTTTCTCCTCGTACCTTAAGTGCGAAAAGTGACTTATCACGAGAAACCCTGCCATTATATGCAATGTATCCCTCAATCTGCTCAACTGCAAGAATTGGCATACCTGCAGTAACAGTACCGAGCAAAGGAACGCTTGTTACATTTTCAGCCTGACCCAGCACTCGGATTGAACGCTTGAGCATAGGGTCACGCTCAATATACCCTGCTTCCTCAAGGGCATCAAGATTAGCCTGAACAGAAGATGTTGAACGAAGTCCAACAGCAGAGCCGATTTCACGAACTGATGGTGGAACACCACACTGTGAACGCTCACAAAGGAACTCATAAATTTTTTGCTGAGTATCGTTAATAGGGCGCATAAAAACTACTCCTTAATTGATTTTTATTAGAAAAACACATAACTTTTTATATATTCTAACACATATTTTTCAAAAAGTAAACATTTGTTCGTTATTTTCTTAAAAATATTTTTTATTAACAATTAATTATCTGTTTTTTTAAAGAATGTTCATTGTTTTTTAATATTTATCCGTTATTATATACCTGTACTCAATAAGAGTACAACATACCCCATCCTCAAACAACCCCTCAGGGCAGAAATGCCCGGAAGAACGGACAGAACCGCAACTGTCCGTTTTTCTTTTTGTGGAATAATAAATTAGATTTTGAATATTTTTTACATAGCTGTCAAGAATATTGACAGAGGTGTTTTGAATTGAAAAAAACAGTTAAACAGGAAAATGTTAAACGTGTGATTTATTCTCTTGTTGTTCTTGCACTTTGTGGTGCAACGCTTTTTACATTTTGGGAGCAGAGCAATAAAAATGACGATTTTATTCCTGAGTCAGACACGAAAACCACAGCAGAAGTTGAATTGCCAAAGGAAGTTGAGGTAAATACTCCCATCACAAACATTCCTGACGAAAGAGAAAAAACTACTATCACCACCACAACCGAACCACTTATCACAGTTGAGTTTGCATTCCCCTTAAAAGGGACTATCAGCAAGGAATTTTCAAGAGATGAGCTTGTGAAAAATGCTACCACAGGTGACTGGCGAATTCACAAGGGAATTGACATCAAGGGTATGTCAGGTGACAGAATCAACGCTATTGATAACGGCATTGTGACCGAGCTTGTGCACAATGCTCTTTGGGGTACTGTTGTGACAATTGACCACGGAAACGGATTTGTTGCAAAGTATTACGGTTTACGAAAGGATAGCACAGTAAAGCCCGGTGATTCAGTTAAGAAAAATGGCAAAATCGGACTTCTTCACGAAATTCCTATTGAAAAAGACGACGGAATACATCTTCATTTGGAAATCTATAAGGATGGTGTTACAGTTTCACCGTCAGACTACCTTGGAAAATCTGTTGATATATCATAAAAATTATGGTAAAATTTCCTTGGTGATTTTATGGAGCTTTATTTTTTCAGCAAAACCATACAAAATGAAATAGACAAGGACAAATTGCCTGAGGCTGTGCTTTCTCATTGTAAAAAAGAGGAAAGCTTTCTTGCTGCACAGGCACTTATCCGTATGGGTGCAGAAAATCTTCGCTATGGTGACAAAAATAAGCCCTTTGCGGATAACTGTTATGTGAGCATTTCTCACAGTGGGGATATGATTGCGGTTTGCAAGAGTGAAAAACCCGTTGGTGTTGATATTGAAAAAATCAATTACGAAAGAGATGTTAAAAAAATTGCAGAAAGATTTTATCACGGTCAGGAGCTTGAGGCTTTTCGTGAAAATCCAACTGCAGAAAAGTTTTTTAAAATATGGACTATGAAGGAAGCATACAGCAAAATCAGTGGAGAGGGTGTTGGCGAAGTCTTCGAAGGCTTTGATTCGTACAGCTTAGAGGGTTACACATTTGAAACTGAAAATATCAACGGATATATGCTGACAGTTTGTGAAAAAGAATAAAATTTAAGGGACACAATTTTGTGCCCCTTTTGTTTTGATTAATAGTTAAAATCTGTATAAAGAACTTCTGTTCTTGCTTTGCCCTTACCTTCTACTGTGATGAATGCTGCTGAAGCACCAAGATTTGCTTCAAGGTCATAACGAATTGAAAGACTTACCAGCTTACCACCATTAACCTCTGCCATAATTTCAACCTTTGTATATTTTGCCTGGAAGTTATTTAAAGTCGCACTTGAGATTGCTGCTTTAATTTCATTTTCAACATCAGTTTTTGTAACAATATTGTTTGTGATATGGCTGATTGGATAATCTCCACCTACAGTAGGATTGATTGAATCATTGAGAGTTAATGTGATATAGTTACCATCCTGTGCAACATTTTTGATATCACTTTCCTTAAGATTCATAGGAATAATAGCATATTTTCCTGCGTTCTTTTCAGTACCACTTCCATTACCAATTCCAAGGAATTTATCAACTGTACCCTGAATTGTATCAACTGAAAGACTACCTTTAGTAATTGTTAAATCTTCAACATAATAACAAGCCTTCTCCCACTTGTAAGAACCCTTTGCAATTTCTGCTGATTTAGTGTTGAAAAGATTTGCAATTTCTGCCTTATCAGGATTGATTGGAGCTTCAGGCTCTGCAGGAATATCTCTTATGCCTGCAACAATCTGTAAAATAATTCTCGCATCAACTGCTGTTATTTGGTTGTCGTCATTCAAGTCAGCACCTGCCGGATTTTTAAGGTCTGATTGTTTTCTAAGCTCTGCAACAACCTGTAAAATAAGTCTTGCATCAACTGCTGTGATATCTCCGTCAGCATTAACGTCACCCAATGTGGCTGCCGATGCAAACGGAATTGCCATAACAATAAGAATTACGGCTAACATAAGTGAAATGATTTTTTTCATTTTAACACCTGCTTTCATTTTTGTACGAAAATTATATCATAGTTCAATTGTATTATCAACAAATTTTCCGATTAAATTTTGTGAAACAAGACAAAATACCCACAGCATTCCTACTGTGGGTATTGTATTTATAATTTAAATTTACTTATATTGATTATTCCCACTCACTTAGTTTTGATATTTAACTTGTGAAAAGGCACGTAAAATAAGGGTTTCTGAGGGGCCAAAACTGAAGAATTCAAGATTTTTGCCCATTTGCCGTATCAATACCAGTATCACGGAGCAAAAACACTAACCCCGGCGGATTCACACCCACCTGAAACACATTCATTTTACAATTGCAAATGAATTGTAGCACATATAAAACAATATGTCAATACTTTAAAGCGATGAAGTCTATTGTTTAATAACTGTTTGCTAAAATTTATTTTATAATTTGTTCAACAACTTCTTGGAACAACAATTCCTCAATTACTTGTTGAACTTTATATTTAATCGTTCTTGCGTTTTCTCCAGCAGTTGAAATGAATGGACTTACAGCGGCATATACCATATCTGAAGTGAGTTTATCTTTATACTCATCTTTTCTAGCATCAATTTCATTTTTTACTATTTCATATATGGTAGAATGATCAAAATCGTTAAAATGAATCATTTTATCTATTCTATAGAAAATGGGAAGTCCTAACTGTTTTTTCATTTCCTCCTCTGTTTGATAATTAGATGTAAGAAAAATTACTATTCCTGAAACATCCACATCATATGTAGAATCTTTAAACATAGTGTTATCAAACAAAGTATAAAAAGCTGAAAAAAAGTGTTCCGGACATTTATCTAATTCATCGAAAAAAATCAAATTAGATTCACGTTCTAAGAGGTCAAATCCAAGACTTCTACGATTAGGCGCATCTCCAAAAAAATAATCAGAATAATTATTATTCTTAAACATGGATAAATGCTTCTCTAAAGACTTTCCATCAAAGAAATTTTTCGCAACTTCTTTTACTAATTCTGTTTTGCCGAGACTGCTATTACCATATAACATGATAACGTATGGCTTTTCTCTTTTAACGGTAGTAAGATACCAAAGACTTTTGCTAGCTTCGTTAATAGCTTGCTGTTGACCAAATATATTTGAAGAAATGTTCTTAATGTTTTCAGCAAATAACGTTGTATCTCGTTCGATCCCATACTTCTCACAAGAAATATCTAATTCGATAATTGAACGCTTATATTGATCCTCTAAATATTCCTTTAGAATTCTAGGTGGATTGTGAACATAAATATCGGCATAATCTGTTGTTAAATCTTCAATTAACGGCCCCAATCGGTCATGTGCAGCCTCAACAATACCGTGGTAATTGTTATTTTTAATAATTAATTTTTCCGCGAAATCTTCAAATGGGTGACGGCTGTTCTTTGAAGCATCTGAAAGTTTAACTAATTCCAAAAAATTGGAAACATAATCTTCTTCAGAAAAATCCGGCAAATTATCATCAAAAAAAGCTTTCGAACCAATAATTATATGGTATTTACGTTTATCATCCATTTTTATCCCCCACTGAAACACAAGCGTATAATACATCATATAGGATTATTTTGTCGTTTTCACTTTTTTGAATAGAATTTGATTTGTCCTTCTCATCTAATGATACTTTAGGTGGATATAATTCAGACAATGTTTGTGGCTGCTCTGCTGTTGATATAAGACGTTCCATTTTTCCAATTTCTTTCAAAAAATCAAAACGCTCTTTATCAAAAGAACCAACCGGAATACAGAATAAGTTCATTGTTGTAGAAAGCAAGTCATTTCGTTTATAGTTACTAACAAAAGCTGTATTATTAAATCGCACATAACGTTTGTCATCAACCTTATATGTATCATAACCATCGTAGCTATCCATTACTGTTTTAAATTCTTTTGTATCTAAACCATCAACACCGCCTTTTACGATTTTAAGATATCCACCAGCTACACGCAGAGATGTTGATGAGTTTTCAATGTCTGTCAATTGAACATTTGAGATAGGAACTAATAATGGTTTTAATTTTTCAAATTCTGATATTTCAGTCGAAGAAATAGTAGTTGTGCTATCGCGCTTAACCATATATGAAGCATCTATTTTGCCAGAGAAAAGAAAGGAAATTCGAGAAATTAAGGGGACATCCAACTTAAGTTTCGCTGATGCTTCTGCAGAAACGGAGCCTTCATTTTGAACAGAAGAAGATATATCCGTTTTTTTGGATAGTTCTCCGTGGTCCTGCTCTTGCAGAATATTACGGATAGTTTCTTTATCAAAATAGATTATTTTATTAATTGTTTTTGGCATTATACGACCACCTTTTTTATCAATATATTAGTGAGTCTTATTAAACTGTAAATATAAACAAATTTATCGTTCAAACAAATCAAACATTTTATTTCTAATTGCTGTATCACTTGGCACTTCTCTCACACCATAGCCCATTATACGTCCATCGGGATGATGGCGCAGACGGGGTAATACAAATTCATTAAACAAGTCGGTTGCGAACTCATATTTTCCTCTGCTAAGCAAAGCACCTCTCAGATAGCCGTTCATAATCCCTGCAGCAAAATCTGCAAGCTGTATGCCGGCACTTTGCGAGCTACTCTCGGTAAGAACACCAGAGTAAATGTTCTTGTATTTGATAAAATCGCCCTTTACCGCAATTTCGTGACAAGCGGTTTTCAGCTTTTTGACCTTGTCAGGATTAAGCTCGTCCATTATTATAGTTGCAAAACTATCAGGTTGAGCATCCATATTTACTCGTTGCATTGCTTCCTGAAGATGGAACTTCAACAATTCTTCTTCTGAGTGATAACACGGCTGAGTATAAACACATGTTACTGTAAAGATAAACTCAAGAGAGTTTTTACTTGCAGCACGATTAAATACTCTTCTATAATAACCTTTAAGTCCATCTTCTGTTTTGCTTTTTAGAAATTCAGAACGATATTTGCCCTTATGTATTTCCCAAAGGTCAGACCATTTAATTTCTTCACCTACAGGAATATCGTATTTCTCGTTCAGCTCTTCAATCTCATTTTGAAACAAACGATAGTCATCTGCTGAGAAACGCACATTAGAACGTATGTAGAAAGGATTGCTTCGACGAAACGTTTCACTTGGTTTTTTATTATATACGCCCGCTTCGTCTGTGAAAACCAAAAATGTTTCGCTCACAATTATTTTCCTTTCTGTTTGTTATTACCTTTCGTAATCATAATAAAGATACTTTAAAGCGTTGTCCTCTGATATATCTTCATTCTCTTGCTTTTCCAACTTCTCATCAAAAATTGAAACTTCCAGTTTGTGTTCCAAAATCACATCCATAATGTTATCATTGTACGGAGATGCATTAATAAGTTCAACTGCTTTTAATACGGCGGTATCTATGTATGAGTGCAAATTAATAAGCAACTCATGGTTTAATTCATCATTACTATCAGCGTCATGAACAATGTAGTTTCGAGCTCTATATATTCTATGAAAATGCCATCTTATACGTTTTTCGTGCTCAGACATAGTAGCCTTTATTTTCTTACTATCATGAAGCTGTTCATATAAAACCATTACTCTGTTTTTTAAAAGAGGGTAATCAGAGGTGCTTGCATATAGAGCATCTCTGTCGGATTGCAGAGCATCAAAAGTGAGAAATGCGAATGCATGCTCAACATCATTGGTTCCAAAACCATTATTAGAAATATGTGCATCAAAAAACTCTCTATTCCAATGGATTATATCTGCAACAAAAGTTTGAACCAATTTGTAGACATAGGCACTTTTTAGGAAAGGAATTAGCATTTCAATAACATTTCCGCTTTTATACTTAGAATCTTCTGATTTATCATCTGCCTGTTCGCTGCTATTTTGCTTTGGTTTAGATATATCATCATCAACTAAAGATTCCATTAGTGACCATAGCGAAATTAAAGCGTCGTTAATGTTCTCAGACTTAATGGCACAGTTATGAATCTTGACAATTTTCCTCACATCGCTTTGGTTCTTCATATTTGAAAATAGTACCTGTAATAAACCTTCAGCTTTTTTACCTGAATCCGGTTGTGAAAGGCTTGATACACGGTATTTCAAGAGATGTTTCGGCTTTATTCGTACTATTGTTTTATCTTCGCACACAACCTGACCGTATGTGTTTACGGGACTTCCATCATGTCGAAAAAAGCTATACGATTCAGTAACACAAGCTGCAATTTCATATGCAATTTCATATGCCGAATACATATCATACGCCTGAATATTCTCAATTTTTAAAATTGTCTGTTGTAATTTAGTTTTTATGCCTTGCGGAGCTTCCTGTGGTTTCAGCACAGAAATATTAATAGTTGGAATACGGATTTTTTCAAAGAGATTTTTAACTACATCCATATTTTTGGAAAAACCAATAAACACATCGAATTTTTTGTTATCAAAATCAAAAGTTTTAAAAAATTGGTCAATACAGTCTATAGATGAAACCTCATTATGAAAAAACATGTTGTGAAGCATTTTAAAAACATAGTTTTCATTATATCCGCAATCTATAACTTCTCGCACCCAAATAGTTGTAAGACGATCGATTAACTTCTTTTCCTTGTTCTCAATAATAAGAGCATGTAATTTTTTAACTACTGCGTGATAATATGCGAGATTGCTAAGTTTTCGCCCTATATAGTTGATGTTTTCAAATTGTTCCTTTACATCCCAAGAACCATAACTTTTATCAAATCTGTCAACATACTCAAGACTTAATATATCAGTCGCTATTGGATCTTTTTGTAACCGATCATTAAACTCATCTATAATATGCTTTAAATTTTTGGCATTTATTATCCCTTTTTTTGCATCTTTGTATACAGCGCAATATTCTACCGCTAAGCCGCGTAGAGAAAGTGCTGGGATTCTATAGGTATCTGTCGTATGATGAAACAATAATTCATTTACTCTTTGTGCAAAAAAGAGCATACAGTCCAAGGATTTGTCTTTGCTCCACAAACTCACGTTATTTTGTTGCATAATCACACCTCATTCACAGTAGCTTGTCCGTTCATAAGCATCGGGAGCAGCCAATCACGGAGTTTTGTGAGTTCAACATTTTCAAAAGTAAGTTGAACTTGTTTATCGTGTATTGGCGTTACAATTTGTGCATATTTCTTTGCAAGCGTTTCGTTCGGGATTACAGCTAGTGTATCTTTTAAGAACTTAAAATGTCGTGCATAACCATAATTTGACAAATCTACATTCTTGACGATTTGATACAAGAGTTCATCCGGTACACAGGGTGTGTTGGACTTCAAAACCTGTGTCCCGTCTGCACCTCGTGCAAATGGAAAGCGAATATATTTCACAATACGGGTGTGGTCTCCAAAAACAATATATCCAGCATCAGATGCCAATACTGCATTTTTATCATTTGTATACCCAGCAATATAATCGCCGCTCTGATCAATAACAGGAACGCATCCTGTTTTCAAGTATTCTCCAGTTGGAATTCGGGTTGTATTAGGTGCTTTAGTTAGAATGTTTCCAATGGTACTAACATCCCACCCTTTTGGAATCTCTCGCTTGAGTTGTTCATTCCACTCCATTGCACCACCGGACGTACGATAAGGTTTGCCTTCTTCGTTCGGAAAATCAAACTGTGTAAACCAGTAATCGTAGAGAGTTTTCGCCATTGATTCCAATTCAGAACAAAGGTTTTCATTCAGAAGATACTTCTTATCGATAACGGAAAGTACATCACAAATTTTTTGTTGTTCCGATTGGTTACGTTCTATAATTAAAGTATTGCGGATGCTTTCCATAGTGATATTAGGCTGGGCAGATCCTTGCTTGCTCTGAAACAGATAACCCTGTCCGATATCAGACTGTAAGTAATATTTCAAATATTCAAGTATGTACTTTTCAGAAATCAATTCGACTTTTGCAATATTACTTGCAAGATGACAACGATAGTCATTAGGAAAAATCCCGACTTCCCCCAAATTACTACCTACATATGGAATCAAAATGCATGGTTTATCCAATACACTTCGAGGAAGCGAATCCGACACAGCTCTAGATATAAACCATTCATGATCTTGGACAAAAAAACCATTTCGTATGTTTTTTCCCTGAACCATAGGAATGTCGGTGTCTGTCTCTGGTTGGTGTGTAGCAACTCCTTGGATGTGTTTTGTATGTTCAAAACCTGCCAGTTTTGTAACAAAAACATATGGATCGAGTTTTTCGTATTGAAGTCTCTTACTCATACTTCACCCGTCCTAACTGCTTCTTGATTTCATCTTCCAAGCGGTGGCTTTCAGCAAACATGTCTTTTAAGTGTGTGGTGAAGCCTTCCATCTTTTCCGTAAATTCTTCCGGTGTCAATTCGGAATATTCGATCTTGACCTCAAAGTACTGACCAGCAGAGAAAGAAAGTTTCTTTGCTTCAATATCTGTATAACTAACGGTTATACAAAAATCATCTTCAACTTTGCCTTCGTTAAAGCTATCTATAATTTTTGCAATTTCAGTTGTACTCAAAACAGTACGCTGATTTTTGCCATCAACTTTAACTTTTGTGCCAAGTTTTGAAGCATCCATCAAAACAATGTTGCCATCTTTGTTCTCTTTATCAATGAAGAGGATAGACACATTAGTACCAGTGGTAGCAAATATGTTAGAAGGCATAGAAATTACACCCCTGAGCATTTTATTCTTAATCAAATGCTCACGGATTGCATATGCAATTTTGTTAGAACGATTACTAGCTGTTAAAAATCCTGTTGGCACAACGATTGCAGCTTTACCTTTTTCTTCAAGAGAAAATATTATATGCTGAACAAACATCAAGTATATAGCCATACTATCTAAGTCTTTGTTTGGGATATTGGGAACTCCAGCCCAGAAACGCTTTTTATAGTTTTCGCCCGCAAGCGTATCACGGGTATCAGAGAAATCCACATTGAAGGGTGGGTTGCTGACGATGTAATCAAAAGTTGCCAGACCATCACCTTTTCTGTTCTTATGGAAAGGATTTAACAAAGTATCTCCGTGAACAATGTTCGGCAGAGAGTGAACCAAGTTATTAAGAATTAGATTCAGGCGTAGAAACTCATTTGATTTTTGAGAAATATCTTGTGTGTATATGGTACAGCTTTTCTCGCCAATTTCGTGAGCAAGCGCCAAAACAAGTGTACCTGAGCCTGCAGCAGGGTCGTAAACGGTAACGTTGGTCGCTCCATCCGGAACCATTATCTTCGCAATGATACTTGCGATGGAATGAGGGGTATAATACTCCGCATACTTACCAAAATCCTTGTTATAGTCTTTGATAAGGTATTCGAAAATCTGAGCAAAAAAGTCATATTTCTGCTCAAAGACGCTTTCAAAACTGCAGTTAGCAATCTTATCGATTATAGCACTGCAGAAACCATCCTTTTCCTCAACTTCGATGACGTGCTGAGAAATACCATTAAACAAGCTCATCTTAGACTGTCCGCCGGTTCTAATAGAGAAGATGTCGATATTGAATGCCGCAATATCTTTCAGGGCATTATCAAAAAGGATGTGGAAATTCTCTTCATTCTTATGATTGAACAAGTAAGAAATGAAATGTGTCTTCTTGAGTTTTGCGGTATTGGGGTCAAAGTTCAGCAAAAACAATTCATAATCATCGTCGCTCATTTTAGAGAGCTTTTCTTCAACCTCAGCAGAAGAAAGCCCTACTAATGATTTATCAGCTTTCTTTGCTTCAAACAAGAACTTGTCGTTGAGGAATTTATATAGAAATACTTCTGTGATGATTTTGTATTCGCTGGAAGCATTTCCTAAACCTTTATTGGCACAAACTGCCTTAAGGTTATCTATCATCTGTTTGGTTTGCAATGTAATATTTGTATCCATTATGATGCAAAATTCCTTTCTGTGAAGTATTCATTTGAAATACATACACCAACATATTTAACCTGTGATGCAGAATACTTCAAATTATGTTTATCAAATTCTTCTTTTATCATAGGGTACATGCCCTGCATAAAGTAAGGTTCGTTATCAAGCAAATGGCTGTTTGCGATAATTTGAGCATCAACGCTATGCTTCAGGCTAAGAAGAATTTGGTTGATAACAACATCGCCTGCAATAGGAGGCGGTGTTTCTCGTAAACGCTTATGGGTTCTCATAAACTTAACATCGCCTTCATATTTAGCTGCGAGCATACTATCAGCATGATTTTTGCGTTCTGCTTCTTTGCGGATGCGTTCAAGTTCTATCATATGAGCTGTCATTTCATCTGCTGTAAGCTCTTCGATATTCTTCTTCGCAAGTAAACGCTGAAGCTCCTCGAGCAAAGTAATATACTCGGGGTCTTTTGGGTCAAGTGTGTGCTGTACTGCTCTGCGAGTGTGTTCAAGAGTTTCGCGGAATTTATCTGCAATAACTAATTCTTTCTCCGAAACTTTTTTGAAGTTAAACTCAATCTGGTCTAAGGCAAGGTTAAGAATGGCACTCATATCCTGAGCATCTTCCAATACTTGCTTTTGATTCATTAAGCCTATACGATTGTTAACTTCGTTATAAAGAGCAGACACCTTATCTAAATCAAACTTTTCACTGATTTCGTCATAACCAAAAAGAACAGCAATATTGAAAAGCTCTTTATAAAGTTCAAGGGCATGACGAATATCAAGAAGTTCTTTTTTATCATCTATTGCAGAAATCTGCTGTGAAAAAATTTCTGCGTTATTAGTGTCATATAAGAAAAGTTTCTCTTTTATTGCTTCCAAATCGCCTGAAATCTCTTCCTGTGATTTGAAGATGTTATCGTACTGTTTAAACTCATCTCCAAGTTCAGCCTGAAGTTCGTCAAAATAGGCTTTGTTTGTTTTATCAAATTCTTTACGGATATCTGCAAAATCTACAACATAACCATACCTATATGATTTATAAGGACGGTTAACTCTTGTTAAAGCCTGTAATAAGTTATGGTCTTTAATAACTCTTCCAAGATACAGTTTTTTGAGTCTTGGTGCATCAAAACCGGTAAGCAACATATTGTAAACAATAAGAAAATCTATTGTGCCTTTTTTGAAAGCTGTAACATAACCCTGACGAGTTTCTTTGTCATCGACATCATGAAGAATCAAGGCAGATGAATACTCGGTATTCTGCATTTTCTCAAAAACAACCTTTGCTTGGTCGGAAGAATCGCAAACAATCATACCACCAATGGTATTGTCGTTTATAGCAATACGTGATTTGTGGAAATCATCGACAATATACTCTACAAGAGGTGTTACATATGCAGAATGTGCATACAAATCTTTTCGCTGTAAAGAACCTTTTAGTGTTTCAATACTTTCGAGTGCAGCCTGCATTTTTTTGCGATATGTTGTTGAAATTCCTTCACGGATAAGTTTTAATGTATAACCATCCGCAATAGAACGATTGTAATAATATTTGTGAATATAGTTACCGAATACCGCTTTGGAATCGTACTTGCTTCCTGCAACAGGTTTTCCGTCATCATCATAGATTGTACCAATCAACGGAGTGCCTGTAAGCGCAATCATAACTGCATCTCTATCAGATGAAAGAAGATTAGCAAGAAATGAACCTGTAGGTTTATAGCTACGATGAGCTTCATCAAGGAAGTAAATACGTTGTACGTTTACCGCATAATCAGATTTTTTTACAATGGATTCCTTTGAGAATTTTTGAATGTTAACAACTGTAATTGTTGCCTTGCCGGTATTATTTGTAGTTCCTGTTGTTTGAATATTTTTAATAAAATCCTCTTTTGAGTTAATTTCTTCAACTTCAAGACCACGGGCTCTAAATTCATTTGCAGCCTGAGTAAGCAAATCTAAACGGTCTACAACAAAATAGAATTTTGCTATTGTGCCACGTTTCTGATAATAGTCGGTCAGATATCGTACATTAAAGAACGATAATGCTGTTTTACCACTACCTTGAGTATGCCAGATAATTCCGTTTTTTATGCCTTCATTCAACTTCTTCTCAATAGCTTTAGTAGCAAAAAATTGAGGATAACGCATTAAATGCTTTTCCAAATGAGTTATGCCATTCTCATCTGTTTTTTCAACATAAGCGATGGCGTATTTTAATAATGTGAGAAAGCGTTCAAATGAGAATAATGATGTAATTATACTGTTTGTAGGAGTATCAATCGCACGATTTGTTAAATATTCAGGTGTATGCTTTATCGAAACAAGATTGTTATCCTTTAATATAAAGTTTTCAATATCTTCATTAGCCTCAGGAATTGAAGCTATAATATTCGAATCCTCTTCTCTAAAATGGCTAAAAAACAGTTTTTTATAACCGCCTGTAGCATAAAATGCACCTTCTAACGGTACAACTTCGTTGTCGTCATAAGGACTATTATTTGAAAATACCATTATTTGAGTAAGGTTAACAAAACGGCGGAACTTCTTATTTTGAACACGAGTATTCATTCTGTCATACTCTGCTTTGATACCATTTTTGTTGTTTGGCTTTTTAACCTCAACAAATGCAAGAGGTATACCGTTTATAAGAGGAATGATATCAGGACGAAATTCGTCTGCGCCGTTTTTATAGGTCAGCTCAGTTACTACATTAAAGGAATTGACGTTGCCTTCGACATCATCAAAATCAATTAATTTAATACCCTTGTATCCATTTAACAAAATAGAGTAAAAAGCTTTGCCTATATCTTCATTGTCGAGAATTAACTTTAATTCGTTAACAAGCTTTTGTGTATCATCGAGAGAATATTCAATATTATTTATTCTGTTTATTGCATCGCAAAGGATATCGATGAATATATTAGTATCTCCATCAATTAAGCCTTTTCCTGAATATTTTTTCAGAGATATATACTCGTATCCCAAACGAGTAAAATGCACTAATGCGGGTATTTTAACACGTGAATTCTCGTTATGTAGCATTGTGCAAACCTCCTTTTATTAAATATAGATTACCACTTATACATTTCCATAAGTGTTGCAACAATTTTATCTGTACGAGATGTAATTTTATCTATAGTCCATACAGTTTCGGTTACAACGTCCTGATTTAAGAACAAACCGTTTCTATAGCCGATGTCCTTTGTCTTATCTTTTGATTTTCTGTCTTTCTTATGTTCAAATGACATATTTGAAAGATTCTGATTATATCCGGTGATTGTCAAGTTGCCTAAAGTATGTACATATTCTGTTCTGTACTGTTTTGCTTTTGTTTTATCACCATCTGCAATCATATCAACCCATACGGAAGGTATATTCTCTCCTTCAGGGAATATATGTTCAATAGTCCAGATATACTTGTTACTGCTGTCTCTCGACCATAAATCAGAATATATTTCTTTTGTCTGATGTTGTGCTTCAATGTTACAAAGCACAAAACGAGTTGCTTCAGGATTTTCATCATAAACAGGACCACGAAGTTTCTCTTCAAACATTTCATCTGTTGCAGATACATTTCTCAACATATCATTAATTATAGAAACAATGGTAGTTGATTTTACTGTTTTCACAGCCGCAATAATATCGATAAACAATTGTGTAAGTTTACGTGTATTAGGAACGTCGGTAAGATTTCTGCGAACAAAAAATACAATAAGAGTTTCCGTAATTTCTTTTATGTGTTCATCTGTGAGTTCAAGTGAATCCTGGTTTGTCAACAGATACATCAAAAGAATATACGAAGGTGCACCTGAAATCCTCGCAAGATTCTGTAAGCTTGTAGTGTAGACATATTCATCTTCGGTATTGTTAACAAGGATTGCATATTTTGATGCTTTCTCTAACAAATCATTCAATAGATTCTGATAATTATGTTTTATCATTTTTTCATAAATATCAATCAATGTTGTTCTTGTAGCAAGATACCCGAGATAATATTTTTTATCACCATTCTTATATGGTTCATTAAGCTCATCTCTGAAAGCATTATAAAACTGTCTGAAGAATCGCTCCTGTATAGAGTAATCATCCTGACCTACAAACTTAAGAATCTGTTTCCATTGTTCATAAGCATTATCAGCATCTGCTGAGTTTTCTGCCTGAGCAATCAAAGAGTTTTTAATAAGGTCAAGAGCCGAAAGGGGAACTCCTCTGTGGTTAAGTGATTCAAATAGCATATATGCATCTTTATTAGTATCAACTTCGATGCCAACCAATACTGCTGCTTCAAATTTTCTGACAATTTGAAATAATGCACCTATATCTGAAATATTGGGGTTCTCTGTTTTTATTTCTACAACTTCATCATTTATAAGTTTAATAAAATGTCTATATGCTTTTGCAATCCTTCTGTTTCCAAAATTAAGAGGTTTGCTTTTTGTTGCTGTGATAATATCGTTATCAGCCAAGATAAAAGTATAATCTTCATCATTTGAGTTTTGTTTCTGCAGCAGAAGTCTTTGATTATATTCAGTTATTTTGTTTCCATTAGGAGCAAATTTCTGATTTTTATTTGCAAGTTCATTACGAAGATTCGCCAAATCGCTTATATCCTCGTCATCCATTTCACTTTTTCTACTTAACAGTTCAGAATACAATGCCGCAAGTAAAATAGTAATTGTAGAAAAGCGCTGCTGACCGTCAATAAGTTCCAAAGTTGTGCCATTAATTGCACTGCTATTCACACAGATATAGGAACCTAAAAAATATCCATAATCATTTTCGGTTACATCATTAAATAACGCGTCCCATTCCTTCATACCCCAAGTGTATTCTCTTTGATATTTAGGAATCTTATATACTTTATCGCTTGAAATAGAAAACACATCAGCGATTGTCATTTGAGAAACAGTTTTAATCATTTTCTATTCTCCTTATCTTCACTCTTCCGGTACAAATTCCATAATATCATCTACACCACAATTCAATGCAGCACAGATTTTGCCGAGGGTTTCGACAGTAACGTTTTCACCCTTGCTCATTTTTGTGATTGTGTAGTTGCTGATATCAGCGACCTTTGCAAGGTCTTTTTTCTTCATATCGTGGTCAATCAAGAGTTTCCAGAGTTTTTTATAACTAACAGCCATAAGTACACCTCTTAAATATAATAATCCACTTA
>JAEIGA010004325.1_pt1 | contig 21994 bp, 18 predicted proteins | sample 9270691 | NCBI WGS metagenome assembly JAEIGA01 (sample SAMN17057246, study PRJNA624740) | gut metagenome | biome: biome; isolation source: fecal sample | host: Bos grunniens | place: China: Xizang | collected 2019 | reverse complement strand
CGGCGTTGAGGAGATACTATTGGCAATAAGCGAGCAATCTCTTGCTCGCTGCATTGGGTCATATCGTCAAATATACGGTAGAGCACTGTTTAGTGTTTAGAGTTTAGTGATTATTGATTGCCCCAAGAAGCAGGCCAAGGATTATAGCTAATACCAGCCATCTTAGTCATCTGATTATGAGCAACTTCGCGCAGGCGTTCTACCTCAGTCTTGCGTGGTTGATTAGTATCAGGAAGTATTGGTTCTCCAATGGTGATGGTTAACAATGGTATATCTTTTTTACCAAACAATCGGTATATTCCTGTGCGTTCGCGATAGGTAATCACACAAGGAAGAATCGGTTTATTGTACTTATAACTCATTGTGAACGCACCTTTTTGGAATGGGCGAATAGGTTTATAGAAATCCCATCGACATGCCTCTGGAAAGATATGCATCCACCATCCACGGCGGTTAAACTCATCAAACGCTTCATTAAATTTTTTCAACGCAGTCATATTGGTGGTAGAGTCAGGGATTGGCACCCCACCTGCTAACCGCATAAAGAATCCATCTTTGGTGCGGAAATTAGGTGCGAACATAGGTATGCGTGTGGTATGAATACCCTTCACAGCAAGCAGTACACATGGGCAATCTAAACGATAAACATGGTTGCAAATAGTAATCGCACCATGAGCGAGTTCTTGCTTATGGTCTTTGAGGATTCTGCGCCCTCGTATGCGCAATCCCATTTGTATGAAAAGCTTCAGACGAAGAAGAATATGAATTACCAAATAATACCCCCACAATAAATTTAGTTTGTATGTCAAACTATCGTCTATATAAGGGTAATGCTCGTCAAATTCTATATTCTTGATTTGCTTAGGAAAGAGCGTGCGCTCATAAGGATTTTCCTGTGGATAATCCATAGCAGGTTGAGGGATAAAGATTCCATCCTCCACCTTCATTTCTTGGTATTGCTTATTCATCGTATATAATTTTGCTACAAAGGTAACATTTTTTTCGCGAATATGCAAACAAAAGCCATCCAATCCAATGATTAGATGGCTTTTTAGGTTAATTTTGCTTTTCTGACGCCTTGTCTTCTTCTGTTTCGTCTGCAGCTAGAATAGTCAATGCCTCGCCTTTTCTGTTAAAGAACTTAGTTTCTAGCATTCCTAAACTTTGGTTTTCAATGGTATGGACTCCATATTTCATCCGCCATTGTTTCTTCATACTCCATATGCCTTTAGATAAATAAGCATAGATATAGGGGTGAAGATGTAGGCGTAATCCTCTGCCATACTGAGACTTCATTGTTTCAATCTGCTCTTCCAGTTGCTCTGTAAAGAGGATAGAGGGCTGTACTTTTCCCTTTCCTAAGCATGTCGGACACGTCTCCATCACTTGCATTTCCACCGCTGGGCGCACGCGTTGACGAGTGATTTGCATTAGTCCGAACTTGCTGAGTGGCAATATGTTATGTTTAGCCCGATCGTTTTCCATCAACTCACGCATACGATCGTATAGTGCTTGTTGATTGGTTTTGTCATCCATATCAATGAAATCTACGACTATGATTCCACCAATATCCCTCAGACGAAGTTGATGCACTATTTCTTCTGCTGCCAGCATATTGAAATGAAATGCATTTTGTTCCTGATCTTCAAAGAGTTTCTTGCTACCGCTATTCACGTCTATGGAGAAGAGTGCTTCAGTCTTATCCATAATCAAATAGCCTCCTTTTTTGAATCCTACTGTACGTCCCAAGCCCGTTTTGGTTTGACGAGTAATATCAAACTTGTCGAAGATAGGTTGTTCACCCGTATAAAGTTTGACCAGTTTCGACGACTCAGGTGCAATCAAATCAAGATATTGCTTGATCTCTTCGTACACATCACGGTCATTCACATGAATATTCTCAAAGTTTGGCGAGAAAATATCACGAATAATACCTATGGTTCTTCCCAGCTCTTCGCTAATCAAACTGACAGGCTCTTTGCGTTGTAAAGTACGCACACAATCTTCCCATCTCTTGACAAGCACGCGCAGTTCATTATCCAATTCGGCCACTCTCTTATCCTCTGCCACGGTACGTACTATTACTCCAAAACCGTGTGGTTTGATAGACTGTACCAACTGTTTCAGACGTCCTTTCTCTGATTGCCGACGTATCTTGCTACTAACCATCACCTTATCAATAAAAGGAATCAAGACAAAATTACGACCTGTAATAGAAATCTCAGCGGTCAATCTTGGACCTTTCGAATTGATAGGCTCTTTGGTTACTTGCACAAGAATCACATCACCAACTTTCAAATAATCAGCTATTTGCCCCTCTTTTCCACAAGCAGGTTGTCTCTCTATCTTGTGTATCTCGGGTATGCGGCGTCTATCTGACACCAGTTTGGTTACGTACTTTTGCTGTGTAAGAAACTCAGTTCCTAAATCAAGGTAGTGCAGAAAAGCTTCTTTCTCGTGACCTACATCCACAAAGGCTGCATTCAGCGCTGGCATAATCTTTTTGACGCGACCATAGTAGATATTTCCAACTGCGAAAGTGTCAACACCGCGTTTTTCGCGATTCACTTCCATTAATCGGTCATTTTCTGTCAGGGCTATAGCAATCTCCTGTGGAGTCACATCCACAATCAATTCGCTTTTCATATGTCAATAATTATATGTGGGCTCACTTGCCCATAATTAAAAAAAATGCCTTGTGGCAACCTATTTGCGCCCAAATAGGTTATGACCACAAAGCCGTTAGTAATGCGTCATAGCTTACTTATGCTTATGACGATTCTTGCGCAAACGTTTTTTACGTTTGTGGGTAGACATTTTATGTCTTTTGTGCTTTTTACCGTTTGGCATAATTGTAATGTATTAATAGATTATTTTAAAAGTTCTGTAAAGCTATCTGCTGCTTTGAATGCTGGAATCTTGTGCTCAGGAACAAGGATTGACTCATTCTTTGTGATGTTACGAGCTACCTTAGCTGCACGAGTCTTAGTAGCGAAGCTACCGAAGCCACGAAGATAAACTGCCTCACCAGATGCTACTGTCTTTTTGATGTTACTCATTGCTGACTCAACCACGTTCATGATTGTAGTTTTATCATAACCTGTTTGAATCGCAATTGCATTAACGAGTTCTGCTTTTGTCATAATAATTTTATATTTAATTAGTTATACATTTTCTAGAGAAAAACAAAATTTCGCCCCTAAAAAAACGAAATCGGCTGCAAAGGTACTATAAATAAATGAATTATGCAAGAATTTTTCAAAAAAAACTTATTTTTTTTTAGAATTTTATCCTGCCTGATACTTTACATCCTATTTTTGGGGTTATTTCAACGACTAATTCACCCTGGCGATGCGGGGCCATGCATAAGTAAGATATACCACTCTTGCTAGTAAATGTGCGAAATATGCGATATAGATAGACTGGACCCCAACAAATTGATTAGTAGCAAGATACATTGCCACAAAACCCAATGCTGCATAGACCATTGCATTCCTGATTTGCTTACCTGCTGTAGCACCAGCATAAACACCATCCCACATAAATGCCAATGTAGAAACAATAGGCATAGCGATCAACCAACCCGTGTATTTTGTCAGCCCCTCCAATACTATACTATCGGAAGTCATGGCACGATAAAATTCGTCCGACCAAACATAGAAAATCAGCGTAAATATAATTCCCACTCCCAGTGACCATACAAATAGCAGTCGTATGACAGTTGATAACTGCAGAGGATTTACTTGATGATGGGATTGAGGATCATCGTGTTTTCCGATTTCTTTTCCAACCAAAGCTTCACCTGCATATGCAAAACCATCCACAAAATAAGAGAATAGCATAAAGAGTTTCATCATTATAGTACTGATAGCCAATTCCACATCACCATATTTTGATGCCAAAGAGGTAAAACCGACATACACTATCATGAAACACAGCGACCTCACAAATAGACTGCCATTTAGTGATAACAATCGGCGCATCCTCTGCGTATCTACTGCTAATCGCCACAGTGATAATCCTTGCCAAATAGAGCGATATTTCATTAGCAATATTAGCACCGCTACAATCAAACCTGTGAATTGCGCTATTAACGTACCATATGCGACTCCCAATGCCTGCAATGGTGTATACACCGCCAATACATAACTCACTCCCATATTTACTAGATTCACTACTATATCGGTAAGCATCGGACTGATCGTATCTTGCATCCCTATAAACCACCCCTTAAAAGCCATCAGAGATAAGGTAGCAGGCGCTGCCCATACACGAATAAAGAAATACTCACGCGCGAAATCCGCTACCTCATTGGAGCATGGCACTAACATAAGTGCCACATTCACAAAGAAATACTGCAAAACCCAAATCAATACAGAACCAAACAATGCTATACCGATACTCTGACTTAACAATCGTGCACATTCGACTCGATCTCCCCTGCCAAACGCTTGAGCAGTCATACCACTAGTGCCCACGCGCAGGAAACCAAAATTCCAATACAACAAGTCAAAAAGCATTGTGCCAATTGCTATGCCACCTATAAATGTAGCATTAGCAATATGCCCCACAATGGCAGTATCCACCACACCTACTAGAGGTATAGTAATATTTGCCAAAATACTAGGTATAGCTAGACGTAATATTTGAGCATTTATAGAACGCACTGACGTAATCTTATCAACTTAATTCCAACATACGCTTAATTGGAAGAAGTGCATTCATTGCCACTGACTGATTAACTATAATTTCGCCGCTCTCATCGCGAATGCAGTCATACAACTTTTCAAGAGTAATCATTCGCATGTATTCACACTCGTTACAACTAGATTGATTATCAGTAGATTGAGTATTACAAATGCATTTTCCATCCGTAGTCATTGGTGGTACAGCAACAAAAGTAACTTCGGGGCATGATTTCTGCATTTCGTGTAGTATTCCACTCTCAGTAACTACGATAAATTGCTTCTCTTCACGATGTGATTTTGCATAATTCAGCAAAGCCTGAGTAGAACCTATGACATCAGCATACTGCAAGATTGTAGGCTTACACTCGGGATGTGCAAGAACTTTGGCACTTGGGTATTGCTCTTTAAGCGCGAGCAAGGCCTCCTCGGAAAAGCGAGCATGCACATGGCAACCACCATTCCAAAGATCCATATTTCTACCTGTCATACGATTAATGTAGCCACCTAAATTTTGATCAGGACCAAACAAGATCGGTTTATCTTCAGGCAACTGCTCCACTATCTTCAGCGCATTACTACTTGTCACCACTACATCTGTCAGCGCCTTCACCGCTGCGCTCGTATTCACATACGAAACCACTATGTGTTCTGGATGGGCCTCTTTCCACGCCGCGAGATCTTCTGCCCTACAACTATCAGCTAAAGAGCAGCCAGCTGCTGGCTCTGGGATAAGAACTTTCTTATCGGGGCAGAGAATTTTAGCAGTCTCTGCCATGAAATGCACACCGCACATGACGATGATGTCGGCATCGGTTTTCGCTGCCACTTGTGCCAAAGCGAGGGAATCACCTACAAAGTCTGCAATATCCTGAATCTCAGGACGTTGATAATAGTGCGCCATGATAATGGCATTCTTCTCGCGACAAAGGGCGCGTATTTCTTCAACTATATTCATTATTGTACTTGTTGACCTAATGTATTGAAATATACTCCGTTATATTCAATCAAAAGCTGACCATTACGGATAAATTTGGTATTGGGTTTATCAACAATCGTTTCATCTACGTCAGTAGATTGATTGTTGCAAGAAGTTATAAAACGTGAATAAACGTATATGATAGAAGGTACACCAGTATTGAGATTAATGGTAATGCTGCTTAATGCAGGACCATTCTCAGCGGTATTCGTATTACTATAGAAACGCAATGTGCCAGTTCCTGATAAAGTACTCGTAGGAGTCCAAGTATAGTTTTTAAGTTTATTGGTAGTAGCATCTATCTGACCTACTTTGGTACCATTCATACTGAATTCAAGAGTTTTGTAGGTTGTACCACCATAGGTGCGTAGGTTAACTACGATGCTGGTGATATTCGCCAAATCTACTCGTGGAGACTCAATATAAGCATTCTTAACCACACGCCAGTGCTTGGTATCTTTAATCAATCCAGAAAGCGTCCAGCCATCTTGATTATCAAGACTCATACCCATAACAGGAGAATCGGCTACTGGACCTTCCTCTTCAGTGAGCTGTGCAAATACCGCATGGAAAGTGGTGTTTTGTGTAATATCTGGCGCATCATCTGCTGTAGAGAACAAGTCAACTGGTACATCATCTTGCGTGCCATTGATCACCTCTTCACTCCAACCTACAAACTGCGTACTGATCTCGTCACAAGACTTAGGTGCAGTAGGCAAATGGTAGATTACTCCACCCTTTGTAACAGAAATAGTTGGGCTTCCCACAATATATTCCTCGCCATTCACCATCCAAGTCACTGTACATTTCTCTACTGGATCTACAGTACTTCCACCCTCGAGTGAACCATTACTTTGACCCAACACAAAGCGTGAGTCGTATGCAGTAATCAATTTAGACAAATCAAGCGTTTCTCCAGCTTTCTCACCCCAAATATATTCTGCTAAGTAAGGATAATCAATAAATGGGTTGCGATTACCTTGGGTTTGTTGAATACCATTATTACGGTCAATTTCCTTCTGTGATACAGGGTCTTGGCGATGCCATTTCATAAGGAGTGCGACACCATATGGAGTCAATCCGAAATTTCCATCTACAGTATATGTATCTGAAAAAATTGTAGCACCTTCAGAACTATTAAATGTCTGATAGTCACCAGCCCAACGAATCATCGTACCCAAATATCCACGAGCAAAGTCACCCTTGTATTCATCACGTGGTTCAAAGACAGTACCTGAAGTAGTAATAGAAGTACCTTCTATACCAGCAATGGTATTTCCATTGGCAATTGTGATACTTTTAGCAGTACCTAGCTTAGCACCATCAAAAGTATAAGTAATATTGTTGACTTCGACTTCGCCGTATGCATAATTGCTACGACGACCATTGACATAGCCATCCGTAGGTACGACGTGAAAGATATCAGTTCCTGGAGTATCCTGACTTTGAGAACCTCCAAACCAAGACTTAGGGATGGAGTGTTCACGGTTGTAACAGTCACATTCGTCACTATAAGTACCACACTGACTTGTAGAATAGGTCCAATCACAATCGCTATACATATCCCAAACCTTGCCATTGTCACGCAAATCTGAGTATTGGTATGCCGTCCAAAGATACGCATAATCCAACGAAGTAAAGCCTTTTTTAGTTACAACATGTAACGTATCAAAAAGCGATTTGCCTGATTTGCCATTGATATCCTTATAATAGGTAGGCAATGAAGCCGCGGGTGTAACTGACTTTGCAAACAGCGAAAGCGTAAAGAAGAAAATAGTACTAAGAAGAAATAATCTTTTCATATCTTGTCAAATTTATATTTCATATAAAATAGCCTACAAAATTACTGCTTTTTGAGGAATTATACAAATATTTCTTGAAAAATCATAAAAAAAAATCACCACCGCAGTAACCCGATGGTGATTGTCATGCATGTATCATATTGATTATCTTCCAAGTGCCCTCTCAATAGAGGCCACTTCTTGGCGCAGCACAGCATCATAACTCATCAAGTCATCCATTGTATTGAGCGAGTGTGCCACAGTTGCATGGTCACGATGCACACAAGCACCAATCTGAGCAAGAGAAGAATCAGTATATTTCTTGATAAGATACATCACTATATTACGTGCACGGACAGCCTCACGTTGACGAGTACGCGCAGAAATCACTTTCTCTGCAACATTTAGATGCTGGCAAACTGTAGCAATAATATCCTTTGGATTGTATGCTTGTGGATGTAGAGCAACCAGACGCCCCACGACCGTTTGTGTCAATTCTAAATTTATCGGACTATCTGTCAAAGTGGAGTATGCCAACAAACTTGCCAACACCCCCTCCAAATCACGAACATTATCCGTTACATTAGTCGCTATATAGTTGACAATTTCATCACTTAGTTTCACTCCATCTCTCTTGATACGATACAACAAAATATCATGACGAAGTTGATAATCTGGTCGAGTAATCTCAGCAGCTAATCCCCACTTAAAGCGAGACAAAAGACGATCTTGTACACCACGTAATTCCATCGGGCTACGATCAGAAGTCAAAATCAATTGTTTATGACTCTGTTGAAGATGATTGAAAATCTGGAAGAATGTATCTTGAGTTCCCTTTAAATCCGCAAAGTATTGAATATCATCTACTATCAACAGATCTACCGACTGATAAAACATTAAGAAATCAGGTACCCGGTTATGATTAACAGCATCTTGGAATTGCAATTTAAACGTATTGGCAGATACATACAACACACGCGCTTCTGGATTCAGTTGACACACCTCATTACCAATCGCATATGCTAAGTGAGTCTTTCCCACACCGCTACCGCCAAATAAGAACAATGGGTTAAAAATCGTCTTACCTGGATTCTTTGCTATCTCTACCGCTGCTGCACGTGCCAACTTATTAGGCTCGCCCTTTACAAAATTATCAAATGTATATTGGGTATTTAAGTGACTATCCCATTCGTTTACTCCAGCATTAGAAGAGGGCATTTGCGGATTCTGAGCTATAGCAGGTCGCATCTTTCTAGCATCGCTTGGCACATCAATACTGCCACCTGCCATTAAGATACGATATTCCAATTGCAAGTTAGGTCCGAAAACCTTACGCAACACCCTAGAGAGTAAATCTAAGTAGTTGTCCTCAATATAATCAACGATAAACTGACTACGAACTTGCAGAACCAACACATTATCTTCCCATGAAATAGCCTCTACAGGTGCAAACCATGTTTGATAAGCACTCTGTGACAGATTATCTTGCAATATCTGTTGGCATTCAGACCATAATATGTTTACATTTTCTTGCATATTCATTCTTGTGCGTTTTTGCGCACTCCGTTTGATAAATAAGTCGTAATCAGTATTAAAAAATCATGATAGACTATATCGAAAAGTGAAGTGTCTTTCCCAATTCGGGTGCAAAGGTACTGCTTTTTTTTCACTTGGGCAAATAATGAGTTTTCTCACACGATAATCCCAAGCGTATTCAACAATCTTTCAGCAAGTTAAGTATGCTATTTTGATTTTCTTATATTTACACTCACATTCCTTTCGCAAGTAATTGAAAATCACTAAAAACTCACCGAATTGTTCCACAACAAATGTTTCATAAAAAATCCCTAACTATTGTGATTTACAATAAGTTAGGGACTTTTTCAGTATTTATTATAAATTAGACTTTCATCAAATTAATCTTTCTTGGGTAATTTCTTTCTTATAAATGGTCTCGCCTTGATTGACATCACAACGGAATCCACGTTTGTAACTGCATTATCCAGAGTTTTCAATGCGTTATTCAAATTATCGTGTAGTTCTGTATCGTTAAGCAGAAGGCCCAGAGTACCTTCATCGGATTTGAGAATATGATTCAAGGAATTTATAGTAGAATCTAGGTTAGCAAAAGTTTTAGTAATCTCTGCTTTGCGCACATCAGCAATGATAACATGTAAATCTGTCAACGTAGTATCCACCTTGTTAATCATTCCAGGAAGTTGATTATGAGTGAGTTGACGAATATCCATACCACTCACCTTGAGATCAGCCGTCAGACGCTCTATATTTTGCAAGGTGCTATGAATATTACCTTCATTCATCTCATCATTAAGAGTTGCTATAAGTAGGTTTGTTTCTGACAACAGTGTATCTACTTTTGTCAATAGACCTGTTTGAAGATTATCTATCATTCCAGGTACAACGATTGTAGGCAAGGTATCGCCACGTTGATATTTAGATGCGATGGTAGCATTTGGCAGCACAAGTTCTATAGCCGCTCCTCCGAGCAATCCATCAGCAATCAGTGCCATCTCCGTACCTTGGGGTAGGACAATGTCTTTGTTTATATTTACACCTATAACAAACGCGGGCGTGCGCGAAAAGTCATAAACTACGGATTCCACCAATCCTACTTTATGTCCTAAAATATAGACTGGAGCTTGTTCTGTCAAGCCATTGCTACGTTCGAAGTAACCATAGTAGCAATCTGTAGGGGAAAAGATATTTACCCCTTTCAGGAAATTGAATCCAAAATACAAAATACCCACACATACCAATGCGAGTACACCTACTTTAATTTCTCTTGAATGTTTCATTTTTTGTAATATGTTTCAAATGCATTGAAAATGCCATTTACTATTCCATTTTTTCCTTCCTCACTAGCCAACCACTTCTCCTCTTCTGCGTTACTAAGAAATCCCATTTCTACTAACACACTAGGGCATGCCGACTTCAGTAGCACCCAGAATGCGGCTTGCCGCACACCACGATTGGCACGATTCAGAGTCACAACAAACTGATTTTGAACCAATTCTGCAAAAACCAAACTATTCTCCATATACTGGTTTTGCATCAGTTCAAAGATAATGTAGCTCTCTATCGAATTTGGATCAAACCCTTGATATACTGTTTGATCTTTCTCCAGTTTCATCACCGCATTTTCTCTCATTGCAACATCCAAATTATCATCCATCCTATCCGTTCCCAAGATAAACGTCTCTGCGCCACAAGCCTTGCGATTTTCTGCGGCATTGGTATGAATACTAATAAAGAGGTTAGCGTGATTCTTATTTGCGATGTCAGCACGTTGCTGAAGCGGAAGGAAAACATCTGCATCACGTGTCATGACCACCTTCACTTCAGGGTATCGCTCCTTAATTTTGGTAGACAATCGTTTGGCTACCATCAAATTTAAGTCTTTCTCTTTCAGTCCCTTAACAATCCCAATAGCACCAGCATCATCCCCTCCATGCCCCGCATCTATGACCACTGTAAAAGACATCAGGCTCATGGTGCATACCACTATTAAAATCAGTCTAAACAGATTATTTCTTGTTATTTTTTGCATGTATTTTTTATTTTGCCTGCAAAGGTACAATAAAATTTGTACATACGCAAATTTAGTAATCATATTTTTTGTTATTTTCTTGCTTTATCAAAAAAAAAGTTGTACCTTTGCAGCATAATACAAAAATAGACACAATTATGAGTAGAATCAAAAGCCATTTGAGTATTGCATTATGTATTCTTACACTTGCCATGATGAGCTGTGGTAAACCAGCGGGGCGCACTCTTACATCTGCTACGGGTTCCGTTTATGAGTGTTTGGTTGTAATGAACGATCAGTCTTTGACACAAAGTCAATTAGACACAATAGCGACCCTTTCTCTCACCAATGAAGCTTCAGGATATACTAATCCTATTGCCACAAGTTTTGATTTGGTGGAGGCTGTAATGGGTGCTGATATGCCATGCATGCCTCAAGTAGAGCCCTATTTTCGTTTAACTCATGTCCCCGTTAATCAGTTTGATGACATGCTTAAACCCACGCGCAATATATTGTTTGTAGACATAAATCCTCAACGCTATACACAAGTTAAGGCAAAGGTTTCTACCAACTATTGGTCAAAGCCTCAAGCTATCTGTCGCATCCAAGCTGCTAGTACAGATGAGTTTGTAACATATTGGCTAAAAAACGGCGAACAAATACGCGATTGGTTTGTAAATCAAGAGATTACGCGTCAAACAACATTTTATCGAGCCAATACCAACAAAGATGCCCGCAGTATTCTTCAGGCACAGGGATATGACATGTTGATTCCAGAAGACTATATCGTCCTGATGGATACAACGTTAGAGGGTGCTACCACCTATAGTCTTCGCCGTCCAATTGCGCTTGATGAAGATGTCCGTTTGCTATGGTGTTGCAACAATAAAGGTAGCATGCGCCGTGATATAGTCGTATATAGCTATCCTTATACCGATGCCCAAACATTTACCCTTGCGTACTTAAATAACAAACGAGACGCCGTATTGAGTCGTGTGATCAAAGGTAGTGTGGAGGGGGCTTATATGGGTACAGAATACAAGGTAATCCCTCCAGAAATGCGTAATATAATGGTCCAAGACAGTGCTCGTGCATACGAAGTACGAGGTCTATGGAAAATTCTCAACGGCGAAGCTATGGGTGGTCCCTATGTAAGTCATACTCGTTTGGACCATGTGAATGGTCGCATTGTAACGACTGAAGTATTCTTGTATGCAGCGGGTCAGAAGAAGCGCACAGCTCTGCGCCAAGCAGAAGCAATTCTCTACACACTCACATTGCCAGAAGATAGCATTAATTAGTGGCAGTTGTTACTCCATATCTATTGGTAGAAGGACTCACAAAATCAGTGGGTTCGAAGAGATTATTTAGCAATATTGACTTTGCCATCAACAAAGGTCAACGCATTGCGCTAATAGCACGTAATGGTATAGGCAAAAGCACTATGCTGGATATCTTGATGGGTAATACACATTATGATAACGGTAAAATCACTTGGCGTAATGATCTAAAAATAAAATACTTACCACAAAAGTTATCAACCTGTGATGCAAGAGGAATATTGGGCGAGACAATGAGTTGGGAAGAATTTCAAAAACTCAGTGGAGGACAGCAAAAGAAACTCCTTTTGGAACTTGTATTAGCAGACGAACCCGATATGGTGCTTCTAGATGAACCAACTAACCACCTTGATCTTGACACGGTCATCTGGTTAGAGAATTATCTCGGGGACAAGCGGGCTGCACGAGGCGAAAAGCCCCTGACGATACTGATGGTCACACACGATCGATATTTTCTAGATAATGTATGTACTGATATTTTTGAGTTAGACGAACATTCGCTATATACCTACCACGGTAATTACGCCTACTATATAGAAAAACGTGCAGAACGTATTGAGGCACAAAATGCGGAAGTAGAAAAAGCCCGTAACCTCTATCGTACAGAGTTGGAATGGATGCGCCGTATGCCCCAAGCTCGTGCTCACAAGGCGCAATACCGTATTGATAATTTTTATGAACTTGAGAAAAAAACCAAGCAACAACGCCAAGAAGCAGATGTACGTTTGACGGTTAAGTCAGGTTATATTGGCAATAAGATTTTTGAGGCGAAAGAAGTCTATAAATCGTATGTATCTCCCCAGACTGGTAAGAAGAAAGTCATCTTAGATAATTTCAATTACGTATTTTCGCGCTATGAAAAGTTGGGCATTATCGGCAATAATGGTACGGGTAAAAGTACTTTCGTAAAACTCTTATTAGGGGAAGTAGTAGCCGATAGTGGTAGCTGGGAGATTGGTTCTACTGTACGCTTTGGGTATTATGCACAAACAGGATTGCAGTTTGATGAAAGTAAAAAAGTTATTGATATAGTGCGCGATATAGCAGAAGTGGTAGATTTAGGAAATGGGCAAAAGATGACAGCTACTCAGTTTCTGCAAATGTTTCTCTTTTCCGCTACCCAGCAGTATGACTACGTAAGCAAATTATCTGGTGGTGAACGTCAACGATTGCATTTATGTTCGATATTGATGCGCAGTCCTAATTTCCTGATCTTAGATGAGCCAACCAACGATCTGGACATCCCGACTCTAAATGTATTGGAAGAATATCTCAAAAATTTCCAGGGATGCTTGATTATTGTGAGCCACGACCGGTATTTTATGGACAGAGTGGTGGATCATTTATTCGTCTTCCATGGCGAAGGTACTATACAAGATTTCCCAGGAAATTATACTCAATATCGATTGGAGCAAGGAGCAAAGAACAAGGAGCAAAGACCAATCAGTCAAGATACAAAAACAGAAAAGGTAAAGATAGAGCAGAAGCGTAGATTGAGTTTTAAAGAGAAGAAAGAACTTGAAGAATTAGAAAAGCAAATGCCTTTGCTCGAGGAAGAGAAAGCACAATTGGAAGCGCTACTATCTGGTGGTGCGACCGTGCCTGAAGATATAGCAAAAGCATCTGCACGTTATAAAGTAGTGCAAGAACTTTTGGACGAAGCAGAAATGCGTTGGTTGGAACTAAGTGAGATATAGAGAAGTTTTATCCAAAGAAATCATTTACTCAAAATAAATTTAGGATTTAGATATTCTAATTCGATTTTATTGATCTCTTGCAAATCTGTTTCTGTCGGTATATACGTTTGATCACACCAAATGGATTCTATATTATGTGCTAATGCTTGCGTTGACCGCCACTCCCTTGTATTCGCAATATCTGTTAGATTTCTCACTCGCTGACGCACCGACTCTACCCCATGTTTACTAAGTTTCTCTTGGGATGGAGTGATGGCTTGTTGCAGCATATCAAAATCTACATCGAATAGCAAGGTCCCATGAACTATAGTAGCATTGGACAATGCAAAACACGCATTGCCAGAGACCTTATAATCTCCCACCATAATGTCATTATGGGTAGATTTGACAGCATTGTAACCAAGTTCGCGAAGACAATCTGCCATCTTATCCAAATAGTCCTGAAAAACTTGTTCGCTATGTGGAGATATCGAAAGATAACTTATCATTAGATTTCCCTCGTCGGCATAGACACACCCTCCCCCACTCTTGCGACGATACATCGCAATACCATGCTTCTGACAAAAAGGGATATTCACTTCATTCTCCATGACCTGATGACGACCAAAAATCACAGTAGGAGATACAATCCAAGTGAAGAACATAGACTGTTGAGCTAGATGATTGGCAAAGTATTCTTCAGCCGCTAAATACCATACCAATCGTTTACCCGAAGGGAGTTTTATCAAGATATTATCCAACATATGTACTTAATTTGCGACAAAAGTACACATTTTTTTCGATTTATACAACATCTCTGAAAAAAACAGCTCTAAAATTTGCCATTTTGCATTCTTTTTTGTACTTTTGCAAAGAATTTCACAAACCCGACATAGATTATGACAAATTCCAACATTGAGCTCAGCCTTATGGATGCTGAGGAGAAACAACAATTAGAGTATATCTGGAATCATATCCCTACTGAAGATCGTCAAGGAATGACCGAAGCTGACGTGCTGATGGTGTTAGATTTGATGGATGATTATTTAGTATCACAGGGACTGTTAGAGGAGGCAGATAACACGGATGAAGTGACCTATTTGGAAGGTGAGATAGATGAGACAGAGCAGCTCAACTATCTCATAGAACAAACCCAAGAGTTAGGACGTCCACTCACTAGCGAGCAGTTGCAGCTCATCATGGATGGTGAATTGCAATATGGTATCCAGCAAGGCTACTACGAAGAGGAATGTTAACGCATCTTCATATACGTAACTACGCGCTTATTTCTCACCTAGATATTGATTTCCACGAAGGATTCTCAGTGATGACAGGTGAGACGGGTGCAGGCAAGAGTATCATCCTAGGTGCACTTAACTTGGTTATGGGTGCACGTGCCGATATAAAAAGTATCACCGAGGGAGAAGAGCGTTGCATCATCGAAGCCACATTTAGACCGCCTAAAACTATCAGATATCAGACCGATACGCTATTAGACCACTCGCAAAGCGAGTTGTTAGACACACTGATTATCCGCCGCGAGCTCAATACCAATGGTCGTTCACGATCATTCGTAAATGATGAAGTGGTAACACAAGCTGAGTTAAAAGAATTAGCACGTCAACTCATAGATATCCATTCTCAGCATGAATCGCTAATGCTGAGTGATGATCTTTTTCAGTTGCAGATTGTGGATACGATTGCCAATAATCAAGTGGAGCAAGCAGCCTACTCAGCAGCCTATGAACAATATACTCAAGCCCAACAGCAGCTGTACCAATTCCAACAACGAGCAGCCAAGGCACAGGCTGATGCCGACTATACTGCATTTCAATGGCAACAATTGGAAGATGCACATTTGCAGCCTGATGAAATGGCAGAATTAGAGGAAGAGGAATATCGCTTGTCACATGCTGAGGATATCCAGGCAACCTTAACCCAAGCCCTCCAATACTTAGATGGTGAGGGCAATGGGGCCTTGTCACTCATCCACAGTACACGCCTCAATCATGCAGATACCACACTTGCAGACCGCCTAACAAGTCTAGAAATCGAGCTAAAAGATATCATTTCTGATATTCATCGCCTCTATGACCGTACCGAGTATAATCCTCAACGGCTAAACGAGGTACAAGAGCGTCAAAGTATGCTTCAGACACTGATGAAAAAACATCGTGTACAAACGATAGATGAACTGATTACATTGCACACCGAATTAGGGTATCAGATGCAGCAACTCGCAAATTATGATGAGGATATAGCCCGCTTACAAAGAGAAGTAGATATTGCGCATGTTGCATTGTCGGTTGCTGCTGAAGCGCTCACGACATCTCGCCTATCAACTTGTGACTTTATAGCTTCTCGCCTAATAGAAGATATGAAACGCTTGGGTGTGAAGCATGCCAATGTGGCTGTGGATATACAACCGTTAGAGGCCTTTACTCCTACAGGCAAGGACGATGTGCAAATACTCTTTGCAGCCAATCTGAATCAGTCGCTCCGCCGTGTGTCAGAGATTGCTTCCGGAGGTGAAATCAGTCGATTGATGTTATGTATTAAGTCATTGATTGCAACTACCAACGGATTACCAACAATAATCTTTGATGAGATAGACACGGGCGTTAGCGGAGTGATTGCCAGTCAGATGGGCGATATCATGCAGCATATTGCATCTTCGCGTCAAGTAATTAGTATCACCCATTTACCCCAAGTCACAATAAAAGGTGAACACCACTATTTGGTATATAAAGAAGATACAGAAACCCGCACTGAAACGCATATTCGTAAACTGACCGCTCATGAACATCAGTTAGAGGTTGAAAAGATGCGCCAACTATAAGATACACGACACCATGCTTCCACTCGCTGAACGATTGCGTCCAAAGACGCTCAATGAATATATAGGTCAAAAGCACCTCGTAGGTGAAGGAGCAATCCTTCGCCAAATGATAGAAAACGGGAATCTATCGTCCTTTATCTTATGGGGGCCTCCTGGTGTAGGTAAGACTACCTTGGCTCGCATTATTGCACATCAACTAGAGCGTCCTTTCTATACACTGTCGGCTGTCACTAGCGGTGTGAAAGAAGTGCGCGAAGTCATAGAGAAAGCCAAGAGAGTAGTTCAAAATAGTGCAGGATTGTTCAGTGTTGTTCAAAATAATTCAACGGCCAAATCTGTATCTCCTATCCTATTTATTGACGAGATTCACCGTTTCTCTAAATCGCAACAAGATAGTCTATTAGGTGCGGTAGAAGATGGAACAATCACACTGATTGGTGCTACCACAGAAAACCCATCGTTCGAAGTCATCACACCTCTGCTTAGCCGTTGTCAAGTGTATGTGCTAAAGCATCTGGAGAAAACTGATTTGCAAGAGCTATTGAACCGTGCGCTCCACGAAGACGAATATATCCGTAGCTTGAATATCGAACTCAAAGAGGCTGAAAGTATTTTCCGCTATTCTGGTGGCGATGCACGTAAACTATTGAATATCATCGAACTGGTCACCAACTCGGGCGTCAAGGTTATCGACAATGAGACTGTGACCAAGCAATTGCAGCAGAATCCTGTAGCCTATGACAAAGATGGCGAATTGCACTACGATATTATTTCAGCATTCATAAAGTCCATCCGCGGTAGTGACCCTGACGCAGCCTTGTACTGGTTGGCGCGCATGGTAGCAGCAGGCGAGGATCCTAAGTTTATTGCTCGTCGATTGGTTATCTCTGCCAGCGAAGATATCGGTTTGGCTAATCCCAACGCGATGTTGGTGGCCAATGCATGTTTCGATACACTGCAAAAAATAGGCTGGCCAGAAGGACGTATCCCACTAGCTATGGCGACGGTCTATCTAGCCACTTCGCAAAAATCCAATTCTGCCTATTTAGCTATTAATCAAGCATTAGATTTGGTTGAGCAAACAGGCAATTTGCCTGTACCATTGCATTTGCGCAATGCTCCTACTCAACTCATGGACGAATTAGGCTATGGTGAAGGGTATCAATATGCCCACGACTTCCCCAATCATTTCGTAAAGCAGCAGTTCATGCCCGACGCACTACAAGGTACACAGCTCTGGCATGCTCAAGGTTCACCTCAAGAACAAAAGATGGCCGATTGGATGAAATATTTGTGGGGTAAAGCAGAAGGAGAAAGGTAAAGATTATGGCAGGAGTATATATTCACATACCCTTTTGCAAAAGTCGTTGCAAGTATTGCGATTTCTTCTCAACTACCGATATAGAGAAACAAGCGCGTTATGTAGAGGCCCTATTGGCCGAATGGCAACAGCGACAAAGTGAGATTACCGATAATATAGAAACAATATACATAGGTGGTGGTACGCCCAGCATATTGGATTGTACAACACTATCAAAGATTACTCACGCATTTGCCAAATCATCTCCACTAGAGTTCACTCTAGAAGCCAATCCTGGAGATTTCACCAGAGAGAAAGCACAATCATGGCGCGATATGGGTATCAATCGCCTGAGCATAGGCATACAAAGTTTTGATGACCAACTCCTCACTCTCATTGGCAGACGACATACTGGGGAGCAAGCACGTCAAGCAGTAGCCATCGCGCAGTCTGTAGGTTTTGACAATATCTCTATAGACCTCATGTATGCGTTGCCTGGACAAACCATGCAGATGTGGCAAAACGATGTAGATGTGGCATTGCAATTAGGGATACAACATATCTCCGCATATGGGCTAATCTACGAAGAAGATACTGCACTTACCACGCTACTCGAACATGGGGTAATAGAATCTGTAGATGAGGATACAGAAATGAGGATGTATGATTATCTGGTGGAGCGATTGAAGGCGAATGGGTTTGTGCATTATGAAGTAAGCAACTTCGCATTGCCAGATTACCAATCTAAGCATAACTCTAACTATTGGCACGATATACCCTATATAGGTTTAGGAGCGAGTGCACATAGTTATAATGGCGAAAAGAGGAGTTGGAATATATGTGACTTAGACTTGTATATTGAGCATATGCTCCAGCGTCAGTTGCAACCAGAAGTAGAGTTGCTCACTGATGAGCAGCGACATATAGAACACATCATGTTAGGATTACGCACCAACTCAGGGATAGACATTGATACTATCGAAATGAGCAAAGCAGAACCCTATTTGGCTCAAGGATTGCTAATCCAAGAGGGGAAGCGCATAATGGCAACACCCCAAGGATTTCATATATTAAATAGGATAATTGAAGACTTGATATGAAAACAGACAACACATTGTTTAAAAAGAAATTTGCGGCATGGTTTTGGTGTATATTTAGTACAGGAATCGTGGCAATCGTCCTAGTGTTTTGGATGATTACTAATGGGTGGTTAGGTTATCTGCCCCCTTTGGATGAATTGCAGAATCCAAAGAATAAGTATGCTACCGAAGTGATATCAGCGGATATGCAACTATTAGGTCGCTATTATCGCAACGAAAATCGCGTCAGCGTGACATATCCAGAAATCTCACCCAATATGATTAACGCCCTCATAGCCACAGAAGATGTGCGCTACTATGAACATACGGGTGTTGATCTGAAATCACTATTCCGTGCTGTTATCAAGCTCGGAAAGGCAGGTGGAGGTAGTACTATCACCCAGCAACTGGCCAAACAACTATGGTCTCCACAAGCCAACAACATCTTCGAGCGTGCACTGCAAAAGCCCATCGAATGGGTGATTGCCACGAAGCTGGAGCGTCTGTACTCCAAAGAGGAGATACTGACTATGTATCTAAACCAGTTTGATTTCCTGTATAATGCAGTAGGTATCAAGTCAGCAGCACAGGTATATTTTAGCACAACCCCTTCTGAACTCAAATTAGAGGAGGCTGCCATGTTGGTAGGTATGTGTAAGAACCCATCTATGTACAACCCTCGTCGTCGTCCAGAGAATGCCCTCAACAGACGAAATACGGTCCTGAACCAAATGGAGAAATACGACTACATCACTCAACAGGTATGTGACTCGCTAAAACTCCTTCCTATCGAACTCAAATATCAGTCAGTGGATCACAAACAAGGTATCGCCCCTTATTTTAGAGAATATCTGCGCCAGGTACTGACTGCCAAAGAGCCAAAGAAGAGCAATTACTCCGAATGGAATATGCATCAATACGAGATAGACTGCCGTCAGTGGGAAGAGAATCCTCTATATGGCTTCTGCAATAAAAACCACAAACCCGATGGCACACCCTACGATCTCTATCAAGATGGTTTGCGTGTATATACTACCATCGACTCACGTATGCAGCAATATGCAGAAGAGGCAGTAAGTGAGCATATGCAAGAGTTGCAAAAGAGTTTCTTCCGCGAGAAACGCAAGAAATCCTATGCCCCCTTCTCCCAAGACCTGACGTCCGAAGATATTGATGCCATCATGAATCGCTCGATGCGTCAGACCGATCGCTATCGTGCGCTGAAGAAACAGGGACTGAGTGAGACGGAGATTAAGAAATCGTTTAACACCCCCGTGGCGATGCGTGTATTCTCGTACAACGGACTGATTTACACCACGATGACGCCTATGGATTCGATCAAGTGGAACAAGCATTTCCTGCGTTGTGGCTTCATGTCAATGGATGCTCATTCAGGTGCAGTAAAGGCCTATGTAGGAGGTCCCAACTTTACACATTTTCAGTACGACATGGTCACTTCTGGTCGTCGCCAAGTGGGCTCAACTATCAAACCATATCTCTTTACCTTGGCTATGGATGAGGGTATGTGGCCATGCGATAGCACAGTCAACGACTCTATTACGCTCATTGATGGGAATGGGGTGGCATGGACACCTAGAGATGACCACCACGACAACCAAGGTGAGATGGTTACCCTCAACTGGGGATTAGAAAAGTCGAGTAACTGGATTACTGCCTATCTCATGTCGCTGTTTACGCCAGAACAACTCGTGCGCATGATGCGGTCTTTCGGTATCGAAGGGCAACTGGATCCTGTAGTGAGTTTGTGCCTCGGTCCATGCGAAGTGAGCGTCAAGGAGATGGTAGATGCTTATACTACATTCCCCAATAAAGGAATACGTGTAGAGCCACTGTATGTGACACGCATTGAAGATAATAATGGCAATATCTTAGCAACCTTCATACCACAAACCTATGAAATTATCAGCGAAACGACCTCTTATAAGATGATCTATATGTTGCAAAACGTTATGGACCACGGCACAGGTGTGCGCGCTCGTTTCCGCTACGGTCTGAAAGCCCCAATGGGTGGTAAGACGGGTACTTCTCAGAACCACTCCGATGGTTGGTTTGTAGGCTTCACTCCATCGCTGGTGAGCGGTGTGTGGGTAGGTGGCGAAGACCGCAGTATCCACTTCGATAATATGTCTGCTGGTCAGGGTGCTAACATGGCTCTGCCTATCTGGGCAATCTATATGCAGAAGGTTTATGCCGATGAAGAGTTGGGTTATAACGTGGAAGAGCCATTTGATGTACCAGAATGGTTTGACCCAGAAGCAGGCTGCAAATAGACAAATGTTGCAGCTGTGTGTACTACATGTGTAAAATCGAAATGCTATGCGAAAAATAAATCTATTGCTTGTTTGTCTGCTCAGCTGTGTGGCGGTATGGGCGCAGAGTTTGGAGATCAAAAAAGACTTTGTGAAAGAGCCTTATTCCTCTGCGCTGGTGAAGTTTGCGAATGAGTTTCGTGAACACGAGATGCCCGATATGGCTCCTGGTGAGCGTTTCCCCTATGCTACCATCTGCGTAAATCTGGAAGGTGACGGCGGCGAGGTGGCAGCCGCGAAGCGCACGCTGTCGGTAGAGATGGGAATGGCAAAGGTGCAAGAGCGTGTGACAGACAAGGATAATATGATTATCTTTCTGGTTTCCTCTTCGGCAGCGCGTGTATCGCTGACCTGCGGCGATGGTTGCTCGAAAGTGCGGATATTGGATTTGCCTTGCTTGGAGTCGAATGCGGTGTATTCGGGTACGGTGCATTTTGT
>JAEIGA010004324.1_pt1 | contig 21995 bp, 19 predicted proteins | sample 9270691 | NCBI WGS metagenome assembly JAEIGA01 (sample SAMN17057246, study PRJNA624740) | gut metagenome | biome: biome; isolation source: fecal sample | host: Bos grunniens | place: China: Xizang | collected 2019 | reverse complement strand
CCAACCATAGATATTCAAGAATCATGTTGACTCTCGACAATCTCCAGCCGAACCCGGGTGCCAAGCATCGCAAGAAGCGCCTCGGTTGCGGTGAAAGCTCCGGCCTGGGCAAGACCTGCGGCAAGGGCAACAAGGGCCAGAAGGCTCGTTCCGGCGGCACTATCCGCCCGGGCTTCGAAGGTGGTCAGATGCCCCTTCATCGCCGTCTGCCGAAGAAGGGCTTCAACAACGCCCGCTTCCAGTCCACCATTGCTATTGTTAACCTGAACCAGCTCGAAGCCTTCTTCGAAGCCGGTGCTACGGTGACCGAGAACGAACTGCGCGCCATGGGCCTTGTGAAGGGCCAGGCTGACGCTGTGAAGCTCCTGGGCAATGGCAGCCTTTCCAAGGCTCTGAACGTGACCGTCGATTTCGCCAGCGCTTCTGTTGCTGCCAAGATCGAGGCCGCCGGTGGCACCCTTACGGTGCTCAGCGCCCAGTAAAGGATTCAGGCTCAGCTACTGAGCCTTTGCAAAAACCTTATCACAGAGCCGGGCAGCGCAGCGCTGCCCGGCAACTGTGTAAGAGGGGAGGGAGAATGGAAAAATCTTTCTAGAATCTTGACTCTCAATCAAGTGCGGAAAATATCAGTTGCATGCCGGACTGCCGCACGAATCACGCTGCACATCAGACTTCAAACAACATCTTAACACACCAGGAAACCATGATTTCTGCATTCGCTAACACCATGAAGGTGCCGGAGCTCCGGAGCCGAATCCTCTTCACCCTGGCCATGATTGTCATCGTGCGCCTTGGTGTTCACCTGCCATTGCCGGGCGTAGACGTGACCGAGCTTGCCCGCTGCGTGGCAGAAGCCTCCAAGGACGGCGACAGTCCCTTGGGAGCGCTGGGTTCCATTCTTACTATTTTCTCTGGTGGTGGTCTGCAGCAGTGCGGTATTTTTGCACTGGGTATCATGCCCTACATTTCCGCTTCCATTATGACCCAGCTCATGGGTGCGGTGCTGCCCTCCTGGCAGAAGATGATGCGCGAGGAAGGCGGCCGCCAGAAGATGACCAAGTACACTCGTATCCTGGCCATCATCATTGCTGTCATCCAGGGCTACTTCCTGACCCAGACCCTGCGCAACCCCTCCAGCATTGGACTTAATGCCAATGACCTGGTGATGAATCCGGGTATTATCTTCACTCTCACCACTATCTTCATCATCGTGACCGGCACCATGTTCCTCATGTGGATTGGTGATCAGATTACCGAGCGCGGTGTGGGTAACGGTATCTCCCTTATCATTTCCGTGAACATCATTCACGCTCTGCCCGGCGCCTTTGCCGTGGCGTGGAAGACCTGCGTGATGAAGGGCACCGAGGTGAACCCGCTGGGTTCTCTGTTCATGGTGGCTCTCATTCTCTTCATGGTGCTTGTGGTGGCACTTGTGGTGATTGTGAGCCAGGCACAGCGCCGCATTCCGGTGCAGTATGCCAAGCGTGTGGTAGGCCATGGCAAGATGATGCAGGGTGGCACGCAGTACCTGCCGCTCAAGCTCAACTATTCCGGCGTGATGCCCGTTATCTTTGCAACTGCTATTCTGGCTCTGCCGCAGATGCTGGTGCAGCAGATGTTCTCCCAGGACAGCTGGGTGGTGGGTCTGGTCGCCAACTGGCTCTCCCCGAACGATTTCCCCTACTACATCATCTCCGCCATCATGATTTACTTCTTCTCGTACTTCTGGGTGGCTACGATGTTCCAGCCTCAGCAGATTTCTGAAGACCTGAAGCGCAGTGGCGGTTATATTCCCGGTGTGCGTCCCGGTCCTCCCACCGCCCAGTTCCTGGACACCACCATGTCCCGCCTGACCTTCTCCGGCTCTCTGTTCCTGACGCTGATTTACTTCCTGCCGAGCCTGCTTTCCGTGTGGGGCGGTCTGCCCATGCTGGTGACTCAGTTCTTCGGTGGTACGTCACTGCTCATTCTCGTGGGTGTGCTGCTGGACATGATGCGCCAGATTGAGGCCACGCTGCTGCAGAAGAACTACGATGGCTTCATGAAGCGCGGCAAGATTCGCGGCAAGTACAGCCATCTGCAGGGTACCGGCCAGGCCGCCGAAGGTCGCGGGCTCGTCATCCTCTGGGTGATTATCGCTCTGCTGGTGCTTGGTGGCGCCATCGTACTTGCCAGCTGATAATACCAGCATCCCTTTTTACCGGGCGTGGTTCCAACGGAATCGCGCCCGTTTTGCATTGACAAATGGCGTATATACGGTAGAATGAGCGGCGTTATGAGTCTCCGCCTTGCTGTACTGGGTTCCGGGTCTGGCTCTAATTGCCAGTCAATTTTCAATGCTATTGCCGATGGCCGCCTCGATGCCGAGGTAGTCATCGTGCTTTCCGACCACGAGGATGCCTACATCCTGGAACGCGCCCGCCAGCACGGAGTGCGTGCCGAGTATATGGACTGCGGTGGTTTCAAGAACAAGTTCCCGCTGGAAGTGCAGGAAGCCCTGGCAAAGAAGCTGCAGGAGCTCAATATTGACCTCATCTGCCTGGCTGGTTTCATGCGCCTGGTGAAAGCCCCGCTGCTGGAGGCGTTCCCGCGTCGTATCCTTAATATCCACCCTGCGCTACTGCCCGCATTCCCGGGGGTGGAAGCCTGGACCCAGGCGCTCAACGCCGGTGCGAAGCAGGCAGGCTGCACTGTGCACTATGTTGATGCCGGCATGGATACCGGCGAAATCCTGATGCAGGCTTACGTCCCCGTTCTGCCGGACGATACTCCGCAGACGCTGCATGCGCGCATCCAGGTGCAGGAGCACATCCTGTATCCCGCCGCCATTCTCTCGGCCATTTCCCGCCTGTAAGATTTTAACGCAGAAAGGCCGCCCTCGGGCGGCCTTTCCGGTGTTTCGGGACTAAAGTCCCGCGCTCCGACAATTGTTGTGAGCGCTCTTGAGATTTCAGCTGCTTGCTTTCAGCCCATCGATGACGGCGGCGGTGAATCCGCTGCGTTCCATGGCATTGAGCCCCTTGATGGTGATGCCACCGGCGGTGGTCACCTGGTCAATCGCCACCTCCGGGTGCATGCCGCTCTGCAGCAGGAGACTGGCGGCACCGTGCACGGTGTGCTGCACGATGCGGGCTGCTTCCCCGGGGCGGAAGCCGAGCTCCACGCCGCCTTCCATGGCCGCGCGTATGTAGCGCATGGCAAAGGCGATACCGCAGGAGGCAAGAGCTGTACCGGCGTTGAGGTGCTGCTCATCGGTCACAACAGTGTATCCCAGCGCGGCAAAGAGCCCTTCGACCACAGTCATCTGCTCCTCTGTGGCATTCTGCTGGCAGATGAAGGTTACACCATCCTGCACTTCCACGGCGGTGTTCGGGATGGCTCGGAAGAGCGCGGGGACCTCTGGTGCGGCAAGGAGCAGTGCCATTTCCTGCAGGCTGATACCAGCGGCTACGGACACAATCAGCTGACGCTTGAAGTCGAGCACAGGGCGAATTTCCTCAATGACTTCGCTGATGAACCACGGCTTGACGGCCAGAATGATAATATCTGCCTCGCGTGCGGCCAGTCGGTTGTCCCTGGAGGCCTGAACACCGGGCAGGGCAGACTGAATGCGCACCAGACCGGAATCTGACTTTGCGGTGCAGATAAGGTCACTTGCCTGCCAGGTGCCGGAGGCGATGAGGCCTCGGGCAATGGCACCGCCCATGTTGCCGGTTCCTATGATAGCCAGTTTCATCGGGATTGTTTGCGGAAATCGTACGGGTTGATGGGGTTCTTGTCCTGCCACAGGCCTTTGTGTGCCTTGCGGGCGGCTTTTTCGGCGGCGGCCAGGTCCTTGGCATCCGGCGCGAAGTAGGCATAATGCCAGGCCAGACCTTCCTTCACCATCTGGAGGTTGATGTTCTTCTTTTTTATCCAGACAACGGCCACTTTGCGGCCGTACTGGTCGGTATCCTTTATCTCCAGCCGCACCGCTTTACCCTCGCAGAGTTCTTTCAGTCGTGCGCGTGACTCATCAGCATAGGCCTGGCCCATTTCCGGGGCATCGATACCCCATAGGCGCACGCGTGTCTTGTTGTCCGGTAGTTTAAATGTATCACCATCCTGCACATAGTGGCAGATGACTTCGTCTGCCGCCGGTTCGGCAGCCAGCTCAGCCGGTTGCTGCTCTCCTTTGCGGAAGAGGTATGGCTTGACCGGAGCTTTATCTGCCCAGAGCCCTTTTTTTGCCTTACGGGCCTTCTTCATGGCCTCGACCAGCTTCGTGGCGTCGGGGGCATTGTAATCATCGTGCCAGGCCATGCCGCTGCGCACCATGAAGAGGCCAAGGTCGGTATCGCCGGCGGCCACCTCGGCCACCTTGCGACCATATCGGTCAGTTTCCTTGAACTTGATGGTCAGTTTACGGCCCTTGCTTGTCTTTTCCAGATAAGCAGTAGCCTTATCTGCATAGGGTTGGCCTTTTTCCGGGGCATCGATACCCCATATCTGCACCTTGGTGCCATCGTTCAGGATAAAGGAATCACCATCCACCACGCGTTTGCAGGTGCCGGTGATGGTTTCTGCCAGCAGAGGGCTGCAGAGCAGGAGATAGAGTAGCAGCTTTTTCATGAGTTTGGTAAATGTTTCAGCTTTCGATGAGCGAGGAGGTAGGTCGTAAGAATGTAGATGCCCGCTGAAAGGCTGAGCAGGAGGAACAGGATGGCCCACATGAACTCGTTGTACATTTCCCACGGCAGGGCTATTCTGGCAGAGGCGGGGTTATCAAGGTAAACCAGGGGCAGGGCAGCGCCGGGGGTGAAGTAGCGCTCATCTGTGCCGTTGTAGCATGATTGCGTGAAGCGCAGCGTGTCATTGCCATAGCGCATCAGGATATCAACATCGATAGTCCTGCCCACTTTGATATGATGGATGTCTATTTTCTTGCCCGGACGCGAATCAAGCACTATGCCGGTGGTGTGGGTGCCGTTCTGCATGAGGTTGACGTTTGTAATGACTTCGCCAACGCCGATGGTGAGGAAAATGAACCCCAGGATACAGAAAGCAATCCCCGTAATCAGTTGGGATTTCCTGCCCTGTTTTTTCAGCTTTGTTTCCCGGATTCTGTTTTCCACCTCAATGGCTTCCTGCCGGGGCTGCGTGGTGCTGGCGTGCTCTGCCAGAAGCCGGAGCAGGGTGTCTGCCTGTGGGGTGTCGGCAAAGCCTTTGCCGACAGCGCGGGGATGCTCCAGAAAAAGGGAAATCTTAGCCTCGATGAAAAAGAAAACAGAGGCGCAGTTGCTGCCCCAGTGCCGGACCTGTGCCAGCATGTCGGGCTCCAGCGGGTATTCTTCCAGCTGCGGGCCTCTGCTCACAATGGCGCGGTGGTTCGTGAGGGTGTAGTGGGTCTGCGCGGTGGTGAAGAGGTACCAGAGTGTGCCGATAAGCTCGCTGAGGGGGAGAGCCAGGAGAAGGAGATAGCATAATACCCAGCCTTCCGGGCAACTGATTCCCGTGCTGTGATGCCCCATCCAGGCCAGCAGACAGGCGATGAAACTGAATATCACCAGGAGGCGGGCACGCCGCCGCAGTTGCCTGAACCGCGGTCTGGCGTGCCAGAGCACACGCTCCTCCGGGCTTAACTGCCGGAGTACCTCTTCCGGAGGGTTAGTCATTGCGCACGCGGGAGCGGGGCGAGAGCACGATGGGCACACCCGCTGCCTTGATGCGGGAGCGGATGGTGTTGCGCAGGTACTGGGCGTAGCTGTCGGCCAGCAGGCGCTTGTCATTCACGAACAGTACATAGGTGGGCACCGGAATGGTGGTGTACTTCTCATTCACCGCCGTGGTGGCGTAGAAGAGCTTGAGGCGCTTCTTGAGCACGCGGTGCTGGCCGGGAGGATTCATCTCCATGGCGCGCTGGAGCAGGCGGTTCAGCTCACCCGTGGTGGGCATGTTGAGAGCCTCCTGCTGCACGCGGGCAATGCTCTTGAAGATGGAGTCGATACCCCAGGAATCCTTGGCAGAGACAATGGCCACGGGGGCGTAGTCCAGGAAGAAGAGATTCTCTTTGATGTGCTCCTTCACGGCATCCTTGCGGGCGCTCATGGGGGCATCCGGGCAGTAGAGGTCGAACTTGTTGACGATGACGATGCAGGGCTTCTTTTCCTCGGCAATGATGGAGCCGATGCGGCGGTCCTGCTGGGTGACGCCGGCGGCCATATCGATGACCAGCAGGCAGATATCTGCGCGGCGGATGGCGCGCTCACTGCGCATGGCGGAGAAGACCTCCACCGAGGTGTCTCGCTTGCTGCGGGGGCGCATGCCGGCGGTATCGATGAGCACATAGCCCTGTTCACCGCGGGTGTAGGGCACATCAATGGCATCGCGCGTGGTGCCCGCCACATTGGACACGATGGTGCGCTTGTCCTGCAGAATGGCATTCACCAGGGATGACTTGCCGGCATTCGGTCGGCCCACGATGGCTACCTTGATGGGGGAATCCTCGGTGACTTCCTCCTTCTCGGGTTCGTCCTCGGGGGTGGCATCGGCAGCGGCCTCGGCCTTCTTGGGCGTGGCACCCAGGGATTTGAGCATGGCATTGAGCTTGTCTGCCAGGCGGGGGAAGCCGCGGCCGTGCTCGGCAGAGGTGAATACGTAGTCGGAGAAACCGAGGTCAGCGAACTCGCCGAGGTTGAGTTCCTGTTTTTCGGTATCGGCCTTGTTGAGCACCAGCAGTACGGGAACCTTGCTCTTGTGCAGATGGGCGGCGATGGTGCGGTCGATGGGGGTGAGGTGGTCGCGGCAGTCGCACACGAACATGATGTAGTCCGCGGCGTTCATGGCGATATCTGCCTCCTGGGTCACCTGGGCGGCAAATCCGTCGTCCAGCGTGCTGCCGATACCGCCAGTGTCTACCACCAGGGCATCGAAATCGGTGATGCGCACCGGGGCGCAGAGACGGTCGCGGGTGACGCCGGGCTGGTCATGCACAATGGCAATGCGGCGACCCACCATGCGGTTGAAGATGGCGGATTTGCCCACATTCGGGCGGCCTACGATAGCAATGGTCGGGGTGGACATGGTGAATTAGAAGGGACGTTCAGATGCCTTGTGGATGTTTTCCTTGCCAGGTTCGGGAGCCACATAGGGAGTGAGCCCGATGGGGAAGATGCCTTTGCCTGTGCCGATGAGGTCTACAGTATCGCCGGAGCGTTTGTAGAGTTTGGCAGAGGTGCGTTTGCCGTGGGTATCCATTACGGCGTAGGTGTAGAATTCCGGTGTGGATTGGCAGAGAACGTGCATGTTGAAAGCGCCGTCGAGCAGCACGCTGGGGCGCATGAAGTTCAGGTATTCAGCCAGGAAACAGGCGCGGATAACCTGGTTGGTATCAATGTTCTTAACTTGTCCGAATATGCATTGCTTGCCATTGACGGAAGTGAGGCGCAGGCTGAGGTTGAGGCGCTGACCGCGCACGGAGACATTGAAATCGCGGAGTTTGCCGCCATTTGTCGTGGCAAACAGGGCGCGGTTCGAACCGTGGGTGGTATGGCCGTCGGGCATGCGCACCGTGGCAATGGCATAATATCCGCCCGTGGTGGAGATGCGGTACATGCTGCCGATGTTGAACTGGAATGAACGGCTGGACCCCGGCGTGAGTGTGATTTCGGGGAATCTGGCTACCGCATGGGGGGATATGGGATTGTGTTCGCCGCGTCTGAACAGGGCGACATTCAACCATGGGCGCCCAGGTGTGTTACGCAGGGGGATGGTGGCATCCGTGTGGTTGGTGATGGTTATTTTGAATGCAATGGCTTCACCTACGACGAAATCTTTGCGGACGGGCTCGAGGCGTACTTCAATTTGTGCGTAGGCTTGCGCAACCATCAGTAGGCAGAACGCAAAGAGTAGCAGACGGTACAGGGTTTTCATGACGGTGTATTGTTATGGTTGTTAATCTTCAGAGGGTTCGGGCAGGCAGATGCGGAATCCGCACTTTGCATGGTTGTATTCCTGGTTCTGGACGGGGACAGGCTGGCCTTGGTTGTTGATGAGCAGGTAGGTGTGTTCTCCGTATATATCGCGTAAGGAATTATCGCTCTCAGAACTGGTCCATTCCTGCTCCAGCAGTTCTGTTCCTGCGTTTCTGATGGCCTGCAGCTGATTGACAGAGGGAATGTTGCCGCCTGAATGAAGGGCATATAGATATGCTTGCCAGTATGAGACCCCGGTAACCGGGTCTTCCGGGTCTTTATTATCCCATTGGGTGTCCCAGTCGCTGGGTTCCACATTTTCCACGTCGTCGGGTACTTCGCTGAGCAAGCCATCCCTCTGATCTTCATCCATGTTATTAAATGCCTGGATGAATTCATCATATTCCGCGATGCTGACGGGGAGGCGGAGCACAAGTTCTTTGATGCCGTTCTGCTGGCAGAGGAAGGCTTCTTTGTTGCCAGCCGAAGTGTGCACCGGGTTAGCCATGCCGAAGAATGTTCCCATGCAGGAAAGGACGAGGATGATGGACGCATAGACGGCGATGTGGACAGCCCAGCGTTTGATGAAGGCCGCGCATTTCTGCAGGAATGGGTTGTGGGCGATTTTGTAGGTAATGGAGCGTTCTCTGGCAAGTCGGGCGTGTTCCGCGAGCTGTTCCAGAATAGTTGAGGCGGTCTCGCCAACTGTCGACCATGGAAGGAATTCTCCTTCGTAGCCTTCATTCATCCATTGTAACAAGGTAGCGGTTCGCCCGGCGCCTGGTGCTTTGTGGCTCGTGAGCAATGGCCAGAGAGCCTGGGCAAGCGGCTGCATCTGCTCGCCGTTGGTGTGGGATTCTCCTTCAACCAGCGGTGACAGGAAGTGCACTTCGCCGCCTTCCTCAATGAAGATGGAGGAAGGAGCCAGCGGCATGGCCTGCAGTTCTACCTGGCTGCACAGGTCATACATCTCTGCGGCAGAGCGGATGATGCAGCAAATCAGAGGGACGCTCAGCTGTTCTCCGGCGGCGGCGATATCAGCCAGCGAGCGACCTAATGGAAGTTCCTGGGTGAGGAACCAGAGACCTTCCGCGCGGAGTGATTCGTACACGTTGGCAACGTGGGGCAGCTCGGAGGATGCGACGCGCAGACGCGCCTGTGCCAGGAATGCGACTTCTTCGGTGTGAGATGCGCCGGGTGGCAGGATTTCGAGCACAACAGCCCGGTCTACGTGAGTTTGCTGAGCTTCGTACAGCGCCGTGTTTGCTCGCAGTTCGATAAGGCGTGTGATGGTGTACACGCCAAGCGGGCGTGGCAGTTCTGTGAAAATCGGGGTCATTGTGGGAGAGGGAGTTCAGGGAGGAAATCAGATACAGGTAAGGCTTCGTTGTATTCCGGGACAAGCCCGTCATCCGGCAGCAGGGAATTGGAGGGAATGGCGTTGTGGTGAGCGCGGTTGTTGAGCCTCTGTTCCTGGAGAATGAGAGAGGAAGGCGCGCTGATGCAATCAAGCGGTTCGCTCTTATAATAAAGTTTGGCGGTGAATCCGTAGTATTTGATATCACCGTAGGAGTTGATTTCCTCCTGGGTGAGAGGGGGCAGCGTGTAGGTGACATCAAGCGTTTCCTCCCAGGTGTTCCAATCGGGCTTTTCGTTGTGCCATGCCCATTGTACTTTACCGCGGCTGAAGGTGATGCGCCGGCCGCTTACCAGGTCAAAGAACTGGACATGGATGTAGAGGTCATCCATGCGTACCTCTTCACCCGGAGCCAGCAGAACCGGGAGCATCATGCGGATTTCCTCGCCGGCTTCGGGCGTGTAACTGTGTTTGAGCTGGTAGGCACCGAAGGCGAGTTTTCCGCGCATGACAGCGGCGTTGTTGAAGCCGTAGGTCAGCCGCCGGGCTGCTCGTTTGAAGTATTCTCCTGCAGAGTCCCGCATCTGGAATACTTTGGTATAGAAATCGCGTGCTTTGGCCGGGTTTCTCAATTTATCGTAAGCCATGCCGTAGTAGTAGAGCATGGCCGGGTGTTCCGGAGAAATCAGGCTTGCTTCTTCAAGGCAGAGCACGGCTCGCCGTATATCGCCGGCGGTGATGGCGGTGACACCCTGGCGGATGAGGTGGTCAAGTTCATCGCGGTCTTCCTTGCTGAGGTTGCTGGTCGCTTCTTTTTCAGCAGCAGAGGAATCATTTTCCTGAGCGGGTGTTTCGGTATCCTGCTCTGGAAAATCAAACATGCCTTCCTGTTCCAGGATGGTGTCGACATCCCGGACCCGCAGGGGGGGCGGGGCTTCGCTTTCGTTTTCCGGGGTGGTGGGCGTGGGACTGGGTGGGGCGATGCCGGCGGCACCGGGGTTGTCCAGTCCCAGTTGGGCGAGTTCGCGCGCTTCGATAACGGCAAGCTGTGCGCGGGAAATTTCCAGAGATTGCGCGTAGGCCATATCCAGCCGCCGCGTCACGCCCACTCCTAATACGGCCAATTCTGCCGCCACAACAGCAGTGAGCATAATCACGACAACGCGGCGAGCCATCATGGCATGCAGCAGCTTTCTGCCGCAGCGGCGGAGGCGCGGCAGTGCTCGGGATGTGTGCTTATGCGGCTTATCTGCCGGTATCTGTGGGCTCTTTTGGCTCATATTCCAGAATTTCTCCCTGGTAGCGGGCAAGTAGTGCCTGCATAAATGCCTCTGCGGGCTGCCCGGCTGCGGGGTCAAAGCCACCGTAGGTCATGCCGTCCAGCCGGATTTTTCTGCCATGGACAGTGGCGTATGCTACGCCTTTGTATCCTTTGCCCCATTGGCGTAAGTCCAGGCGTGATATATCGCATATACGGAACTGTTTGCCGGCTGCGGTGACAAGCTCGCCATTCAGCTGCATGGTGCGGCGGGCTGTGCGGATGATGAAGTAGAGCAGGGCGGCGCTGATGAGCATGCAGACACAGCCGGCAAGCCATTGTTCCCGTATGGCTGCTGTATCAAACGGATGCTCTGCGGGTTTTACCGGGTAATGCATGCGGGCAGTGTAGGCTGTCCAGCAGTCTGACCAGCTTTTGCGCATGGCAACATAGTCTGCCGCTTCGGGCGGGGTGCTTGTAGTTGCGGCACAGTCTGCCGGCAGCGGGTATTTGCCCTCCACATACCATGCGCCGTCCACCTGTTCGGCGGTAATGAGCGGTTGCGCTGAGCGTTCCCCGCCCCATGGCAGGGTGGATTCACTGGCCTCCTGTCCCATATCGGCAAATGCTTTATAGGAAAAATAAACTTCATTGGCCTTCCGGTAGCCTACAGCTCCATCATAGAAAAAATACATGCCGAAACCAAAGAAAGCCGCCAGAACAATGGCGAAACGTACAAAGGTATCGCGGGTGGGTTTGCAGATTATGGAAGCCTCGTTATTCATCTGTGCGGAGATTCTACCACAGCGGAACGCGTCTGCATAGCTAAAAATGCGGGCGTGCGCGTATGCTGACGCGTTGCGTGCGCGCGAGCGTGACGAAATAAAGGCTTGCTTTCGCGTGTGCTTCCTGCTAGGCTTCACTTCATGAGAACATTGCTCCTGGTACTGATGCTGGCCATGTGTAAGGTGGTTTGTGCACAGGAGTATGACCCGGCGCCCGTGAATCTGGATCCCTTGTCTCTGGAGGAGATGGAGAATGCTGATGTGCTCAATTCGCCACATGTGCTGGGCGAGGGGGATGATGATTATGCTGAGGAGGTGCAGCCTGATGAAGTACTGGATGTGCCGAGAGACCAGACGCGTGTGACGGTGCTGGGGTATCATAATTTCAGCGAGACGGCCCCGGTGACGCGCATGATGATGCGCACGTCTGCATTCCGTGAGCAGATGACCTACCTGCGCAAGGCGGGGTTGACCGTCATCAGCATGCAGGAGTTTCTGGAATGGAGGCTGGGCACGCGCACTCTGCCCGCCCGCTGCGTGCTCATAACGCTGGATGACGGTTGGAAAAGCGTCTATACGGATGCGTACCCCATCCTCAAGGAATTCGGTTACCCTTTCACGCTTTTCCTGTATACTAATTTCCTGAACGGCCGGGGAGACAGCCTCACCCCCGAACAGGTGCGGGAAATGCAGGCCAACGGCGCTACGATCGGCAGCCATTCGGTGAGCCACCTGTACCCCACAGATTGGAAGAAATGCGCCAAGGAGGGGCCTGAGGCATACGCTAAGCTGGTGGATAAGGAGTTCGGGGAATCGCAGAAAAAACTCAGCAGCCTGTTTGGTACGGTCAATACGTTCTGCTTCCCCGGCGGCTATCATACCCCCGGTATGGTTGAACGCATGCCCAACTATGGGTATGTGGCTGCATTCACCGTGGTTCCGGGCAAGGTGACGGTGACAGAAGCGCCGCTTGCGATACCGCGATATATGATTTTTGGGGATGATGCTTCCGTTTTCCGCACTGCGGTGGATTTCCGCGTGGCGCAGCTGGGTACGGTGGTGAGTACAGGAGCACGGCCTGGCACGCTGCCCGCCAAGACGCCTCCGCCCCCCTTTGCCGTTTCACCCAAGCCGCATGAAACCGTTGCGCCTGATTTTGCCCATATCACAGCTTACATGAGCGGTGTGGCCGGGGTCGATTTTTCAACCGTGCAGATGCGTGTGAGTGGCTTTGGCCGAGTGCCAGCCAAGGTGGATGAAGCCACGCGCGCCGTGCAGTGGGTATTGCCCTGCCGCATCTACATGCCGAACCTCTCCGTGCACGTTACCTGGAAGAGTACTGATGGCACCAGCCACAAGGCTGAATGGTCATTCAGTATTGACCCCAACGCGCCGATTAAAACAGTAAACAGCATACCATAATCCCATGGCTCCTGAAGAAAACACACAGACCGAAGCTGAGGTGAAGCCTGCTGCCCCCAGAAAGACGCGCACTCCGCGTAAGAAGGCGGCTGCCACTCCGGCCAGTGGAGATGCCGGCGCACCCGCCGCCTCCGCCGAGACCGCAGCTCCCACCCCTAAGAAACAGCGCGCCCCGCGCAAGAAAACCACCAAGCCCGCAGCGGATAAACCGGTTGAGCAAGCTGCCGCTGCTCCTGCCCCTGAGGTCGAGAAGCCCGCTGAAGTTGCGGCTGAACCGCAGCAGCCCCGCAAGGAACACCACAACCGCCCCCAGAAGAATAACAAACCCCAGAAGGTTGCTGCCGGGCAGCCCTCTGCTCCGGTTGAGAAAACGGATGAAAAACCGGTTGAGCGCCCCTCCGATATTGAGAACCCGGATGCCGCGCCTCAGCTTCCCCCGGCTCCTGGCTTTGCCGTGCCGGAAACTGTGGGTGGTGGCGAAGGTGGTTCCGGCGGTGGTCGCCGCAAGCGCCGCCGCAACCGTAACCGCAATCGCGAGAATGGTCAGCAGCCCCAGCAGCCACAGGCTACTCCGCATGTGGATAAGGAGGAACTGGTGCGCCGCGCCTGGAAGATTTTCCTGGGTGAAGTGACTGAGGAAGGACTTGCGCTCATGGATGACCGCACTGCTGCTGAGGCATCCCGCCGTGCATTCCGCGTGGCAGAACTTTTCCTCATCGAGGCCGCCCGCCATCGTCCCTCTGTTCCTGTGGCAGATGTTGCTGCAGCGGAGTCCGAGGTGGAAGATATGCCCGAGGAGCCGGAGCAGGAGTAATATCATCTGCGCCGTATGTTATTTGGCCCGTGGTGCTTTTGCGCCGCGGGCTGTTTCATATTTGCTGATGCTGTTTGGCATCATGGTAATTTCGGTTTTTGTGTACCCGGAGTTTTTTAATAAGCGCCAATACACTAATACAATACACAGTTTTTGAGATGGCGCGCTGAACAGAGGATGTGAGGAAAAATGCTTGACTTGGCAGTGTGCTCTGGTATACTCCCGCGGCTGATTTGAAGCATGCTTCATAATTGATCATGATACACGTAAACCTGAAAGAAAAGCACCCTGTATTTGTCATGAAGCTGGTGGCAGACCGGGCCGACGCGTTGTTTGCGCAGCGTATGGGAAAGTTGCGCGTAACGGCATCACAATGCCGGGTGCTGATGTATCTGGAGGGTCGGGGCGGACAAGCCGTGTCGCAACGCGAACTGGAGCAGTACCTGGGCGTGAGCCATACAACGGTGAAAGGCCTGCTGGCGCGTCTGGAGGAAAAGGGGTATGTTCGTACCGCTTTTGACAGCACAGATGGCCGGGTGAAGCATGCGTATCTGACAGAGGCGTTTCAGCGATTGCGGGAAGAGACGCAGAGTCAGGTGCAAGGATTTGAGAACCAGCTGGTGCAGGGGTTCAGCGCAGATGAGCTGGAGCTGCTGCGAGGCATGCTGGAGAGGATTTATCACAATACGTTAACCACGGAGTCCGAGACTCTGTAAAATGAAATATCAATGAAAGCAACACATATAGTAATGATAGCCCTCGGAGGCCTGGTAGCCACAAGCCTGCTGCCCGGTTGCAAGGATAATTCCGGTGAGCAGACCGCGCAACGCGGTATGGCTCCCATTAATGTGACGGTGATGCCGCTGCAGAAACGCACAGTGGATCTGACCAGTACCTGGTTTGGCCATTTGCGGGGTGTGGAACAGGCTGATATTCGCCCGGAGGTTTCGGGGCGGCTGCTGGAGCAGGTATACTGGCATGGCTCATTGTGCGAAAAGGATGAAGTGTTGTTCCGCATAGACCCCTCTAATTACCAGGCTGCGTATGACCAGGCTGTGGCCAATGTTGCAGCCGCCAAGGCCGGGGTGCTGCAGGCTGAAGTGGCATATGAGCAGGCCCGGAAAGATGAGACCCGCTTTGCGGCGCTGGTGCAGAGCGGCTCTGTTTCAGAGAAACAGTACAGTGATGCCCAGCATGCCTCCCGCCGCTGCGAGGCTGCTCTGGCTATGGCTAAGGCGCAAGTTGCTCAGGCAGAGGCTGCCACGCAACTGGCCCTGCTGAACCTGGAGCGCTGCACCATTCGTGCGCCTTTCAAGGGGCTTGCCAGCAAATCGAATGTGAGCGTGGGTGATTTTGTGGCAGCCGGCCAGGTGGTTCTGACCCGCATGGCCTCAGTAGACCCCATCCGGGTGGACTTTTCCGTTCCCGCGCGCCAGCTGAATGCCCAGATTCAGGGGGAAGGGTATTACGATTTGCCTGATAAGATGAGTCCGGTGAAGGAATTTGACCTGATTCTGGAAGACGGGCGTGTGTTTGAGCATAAGGGAACGGTTCATGCCGTGGATAGTGAAATCAGCCAGGCTACCGGCACGGTTAAGTTCGTGGGCTATGTGCCGAACCCGCAGTTGAAGCTGCGCGCGGGTGCTGCCGTGCGTGTACAGGCCAGAACCGGTGAGCTTAAGGACGCTTTGCTGGTGCCTTCCCGTGCTCTGGTTTCCTCCATGAACCACCGTTTCATTTATGTGGTGGCGCCGGATAATACGCCGCTGGGTATCGATGTGCAGCTGGGTAAGGAACTGGTGCTGGATATGCCGAATGGTGATGGTAACACGGTTCCCATGCTTATGCAGGTGGTGACCGGTACGGTCAGGCCCATCGCCGAGACGCTGAAGGAGCATGGCATTGAGGATGTGGAAGCGGCGCAGGTGATAGTGGGCGGCGGCCAGATGGCGGCGCAATATGCCATGGCCAATGCCGGTATGCGTGCCCAGGGGGCGCAAGGCGGTTTCGGCACGGTGGTTCCCCAGCCCTTCATCTACGAGAAGCCCACCACGACTGTCAACTCCGTTACTGCTGAATAAAAGACAATCATGAGCCCTTTTTTCATTAAACATCCCGTTATAGCCACGGTCATAGCCGTGGTGACAACGCTGCTGGGGCTGGTGTGCCTGGTGAATCTGCCGGTGTCTCAGTACCCGGAGATTACGCCGCGCACTATTCAGCTCATGGCCATGTTCCCCGGTGCGGATGCCAAGGCCGTGGCCGATTCGGTTGGTACGCCGCTGGAACGCGAAATTTCCGGTGTTCAGGGCATGGATTACATGACCTCGGTTTCTTCTAACAACGGCGTGTACTCCCTGCAGGTGGTGTTCAATCCGGATACCGACCCCGATCTGGACCAGGTGTTCACCAATATGCGCTATGGGCAGGCATCCTCCCAGGTGCCGCCGGAGGTGTTGAACTCTGGTGTGACCATACGCCAGCAACCGGGGCTTCCCCTCATCATCTATTCCCTTTACTCGCCCGATGGCAGCAACAACTCCGTTGACCTGGCCAACTATGCCCAGGTGAAGATGGTGGATGAGCTGAAACGTGTCGAGGGTGTGGGTGAGGTGACGGTGTATGGTGCGGGGCGTTATGCTATCCGCATCTGGCTGGATACCAACATCATGACCCACTACAACATTTCTGTGGGTGAGGTGCGCGCAGCCATCGCCGCTCAGAATACCACCAACCCGGGTGGTAAGGTGGGTGCCGACCCCGTACCCGATGGCCAGGAGAAGACCATTGCCATCCGCACGCAGGGCCGCTTGAGCGATCCCGCCGAGTTCGAGGAGATTATCGTGCGCCAGGTGGGCGATGAGATTATTTACCTCAAGGATATCGCCAAGGTGGAGCTGGGCTCGGAGAACTACTCGGCCACCGGCCGCCTGAATCGCCAGGTATCGGCCGCTGTGGTGATTTTCCAGACCCCCGGGTCCAATGCCATTGCCACGGTGGACCGCCTGCGCAAGACCTTCGAGAAACAGGCCTCCATCATGCCCCTGGGTATCAAAGGCGAGATTTCGCTGGATACGACTACGGCCGTGCGTTACTCTATTGACGAAATCAAGCGCACGTTCATTGAAGCGATTGTGCTGGTGGCGCTGGTGGTGTTCATGTTCCTGCAGAATTTCCGCGCTACGCTGATTCCGCTCATTGCGGTGCCGGTGTCGCTGATATCGACCTTCTGTGTGTTCCCGCTGCTGGGCTTTTCGCTCAACACGATTTCGCTGCTGGGCATGGTGCTGGCCATTGGTCTGGTGGTGGATGACGCCATTGTGGTGGTGGAGGCCGTGCAGCACCATATCGACAAGGGGCTGAACCCGCGCATGGCTTCCTTTGCCGCCATGCAGGAAGTGAGTGGTCCGGTGATTGCCATTGCGCTGGTGCTGGCAGCGGTGTTCCTGCCGGCCTTGTTGCTGGAGGGTATTACCGGCACGCTGTTCAAGCAGTTTGCCATTACGATTGCTGTGTCGATGCTGATTTCAGCCTTTAATGCGTTGACTCTTTCGCCGGCATTGTGTGCGCTCATGCTCAGACCCACGCAGCAGCACAAGAGTATCTTCAAACCGTTTTACAGACTGTTCAACAAGTGCTACGATTACACTGCCGGCATCTATGTGAAAATATGCGGCGGGCTTTGCCGCAAGCTTGTTATCTCCATGCCTCTGCTTATTGTGTTCTGGGCGGCTATTGCCCCCATGAGCAAGATGGTGCCCAAGTCATTCCTGCCGGATGAAGACCAGGGCTTCTTGCTGGCGGCGCTGGTCATGAAACCCGATACGTCCATGCAGGTGGCATACGCCGAAAACAAGAAATTCGAAGATGCCCTCAGCGACCCCGCCGTGAAGAACCTGACCACGGTGGTGGGTATCAACATCCTCAACAGCGTGCAGACCCCGGGCGCCTGTATTGCTTTCATTGAGCTGAAGGACTGGAAAGACCGTCCTGAAACCGCCGCAGAGGTGCAGAAACGCATCGAAGGACGGCTGCACGCTGCCGCGCTGGATGGCATGGCCATGGTGCTGATGCCCCCGGCTATTCCCGGTGTGGGTACGGCAAATGGTGTGACTATGGTGCTCAATGACCTTGAAGGACAGGGTGTTCCGTTTCTTCGCGAGCAGGTGCTTAAGTTTGAGGAAGCTGCCCGCAAACGCCCGGAGGTGGCGGTTTGCATGGATATGATGATGGCGGATACCCCGCAGAAGTTCGTGGAGCTGGATAAAGAGAAATGTAAGTTCCACCGCGTGGATATTGCCGTGGCCAACAATCTGCTGGCAACTTACAATGGTTCGGCTTTCGTGAACTTCTTCAATGCGTTCGGCCAGCAGTGGCAGGTGTATATGCAGGCCCAGGGGGCAGACCGCGTGAGCCTCGATAAAATGGATGGCTTCTTTGTGACCAACCAGGATGGCGAGCGTGTGCCGCTTTCGACTCTGGTGGAAATCAAGGATATTGCGGATACGGAATTCGTGATGCACCACAATATCTACAACTCTGCCAAGCTGAACATTATGCCGCGTCCGGGGGTGTCCACCCAGCAGCTCATGGAAGCCATGGAGGAGGTTTATGCCCAGACCATGGACCCCGCCAAAATCGGCATGGATTACCAGGATATGTCGTTCCAGGAAAACAAGGTGCGGAACAGCACCGGGCTGGTGACTATCTTTGCCATGTCCTCGGTGTTCGCGTTCCTGATTCTTGTGGCGTTGTACGAGAAATGGACTCTGCCCATTTCGGTGTTCCTCACCGTGCCCATTGCCGTGCTGGGCGCCTATGCCGGCTTGTATTGGATGGGGCTGGAACTTAATCTCTATGCCCAGGTGGGGCTGGTGATGCTTGTGGGTCTGGCGGCTAAGAATGCCATTCTCATTGTGGAGTTTGCCAACCTGGAAATGGAACGCGGCAAAGACCTGCTCACCGCCACGCTCTCGGCGGCGCGTCTGCGTCTGCGTCCTATTCTGATGACTTCGCTCGCCTTTATTCTGGGCTGTGTGCCGCTGGTGCTTGCTTCGGGTTCCGGCGCACTGGCCCGTTGCTCCATCGGCACTGTGGTGGTGGCGGGCATGACGGTGGCCACTGTTGTGGGTGTTTTCCTGATTCCCTGTTCCTATGTGTTTATTATGCGCCTCTTCCGGATTAGGTTCAAACTTGTGACCCTGGAGGAAGACCCCGATGAAGCCGGCGCCCGCGCGTACCTGGCTGCACATCAGGATAGTGAATAAATGTATGTGGTTAGAGTAAAAGAACTTGACAATATCAACCAAAAAGATATCATAATACCAGCATGAAACGAACCCTTATTCTCAGCCTTGCAGGAGCCGCCGGTCTGGTGGCATCCTGCTCGTTTGGTCCCGTCTGGACCTCGCCTGAAATGCCTGTGCCTGCTGCGTTCCGAGGCGAAGGCCTGACTGGCAGCACCATGGCCGACCTGCCGTGGCAGGAGGTGCTCAAGGATGCCAACCTGGAGAAGTTGCTCAATGATGTATTTGCCAGCAACCGTAACCTGGAGGCCATGATGCACAATGTAGAGGCAGCCCGCCGCTACATTACCGTGGCGCGTTCACCGCTCTTCCCCTCGCTCAGCTACATGGCTGCCGGCAACAAGGGCGCCAGCTCCACGGCGAATCTGAGCATGTCTGAGGTAAAGGAAATTCCTGGTGCGGGCGGCCTGAGCGCTTCCTGGGAGCTTGACCTCTGGGGCAAGACCCGCAAGGGCGTGGAGAGTGCAGAGGCCCAGGCTCTGGAGGCAGAAGAGAACTTCAATAACCTGCGTATTTCGCTGATGAAGCAGGTGGCGAGCGGCTATCTCCAGCTTATTATGCTGGATGAGCAGCTTAAGATTGCCAATGAGGCTGTGGAATCCTACCGCGATTCTCTTAAGCTTTTTGAGAACCAGCTGGAAAATGGTGTGGCTAACCGACTGCAGACAGCTTCTGCGCAGGCTGCCCTTTCTGCCGCAGAGGCGCAGATTCCGAATCTGCAGATGCAGATTACCGAGTTGGAAAACTCCCTTTCCACGCTGGCGGGGCGCATGCCCGGAGCCATTGAGCGCGGTGGCAATATGATGGCATTTGCCAATGCCAGTAAGGTGGCAGCCGGTATACCGGCAGATGTGATTGCCCGCCGCCCGGATATTCGCGCTGCGGAGCAGAAGCTGCGTGCTGCCAATGCTGATATTGGTGTGGCTATTGCCAGTTATTTCCCGAGCATCAGCCTGACCGGCCTTGGTGGTATTGCCACTCCCGACCTGCGCCACGGTCTGAGCCGCAGTATTGATGGCTGGGGCATTGGCGCTAATCTGGCAGGCCCGCTTTTCCAGGCTGGTAAGCTGCGCGCTAATGAGAAGATGAAGCGCGATGCTTTCCTGGCAGCCAAGGCGGATTATGAGCAGACCGTACTGGCTGCTATGTCTGAGATTTCCACAACCTTGGTGAAGCGCAACAAACTGCGCCAGATTATGAAGAAGCAGGAGCAGGCTGTAGCCGCTTATCAGGAGAGTGTGAAGCTTTCCAAGGCCCGCTATGCAGAGGGTATGGCCAGCTATTATGAGGTGCTTACGGCACAGCAGGGGCTTTTCCCGGCGCAGACCCAGCTGGCTGCCTACCGGTTCCAGTATGCTGCCTGTGTGCCCACCCTGTATACCCAGCTCGGCGGTGGGTGGCAGAACAAGGCGAAATAACTTGTTTCAGTGCAAGATTCTGCAGGCCGGGGGCATGAGCTCCCGGTCTGTTTTTATTTACCCAGCTGCGCTCTCAATCTGGCGCATGCCTTCAACTCCTTCTGCAGTTCCGGTGGGCAGGCGAGCAGGGATTCTGCATAGCCGTATAACCGGGCTTCCTCAACGTAGTAGTTGAGGCAGGTGTCGGAGTGGTAGAACGCCTCGCAGCAATCCAGCATGCGGTGCATGGCTGCAATGGACTCGGGGGTCTCTGTGTCCATGCTGATGCAGCGAATGCTGATGATGCACCTGGTCCACTGGACGACAACTTCGAGCTCCTCGGCATCGTCGAAGTGTGTGAAAAGCCGCTCCCAGGCGGGGGCGTAGTAGGCAAATCCTACCGGCCCCATGAAGGCGAGGCTTTCCTGCAGGTACTGGTAGCCATCGATGAGTTCCTTGAAAATCTGCTCGCGTGTCTTGCCGTAGAATTCCCTTACGGCAGAGCGCTCATCGAGCGAGTCGTAGACGTTGATATCTTCTTTGCGGGGCAGGGTGTTCATAATCTCGTTTTGTTCTTGCGAAATTCCCGATTCGCAGGAAAATTAAAGGGCAGAGATGGGGAATCCAGTTATGCCAAAGGGCATTCCGCCCCTTTCTTTTGGCTCATACAGTAGAATCAGAGATGCTTTAAGTCAAGCAAATTCCCGCGAATCGGGAATCGCATTCCCGATTCGCGGGAATTGAGTGTTCTAAAAATGCCTGAAATCGGGAATATGTGGATTTTTATTGAGTTCACCGATGTCGCCGGCTTTTTCTGAGGGTGAGGCTGCTGCTCTGTTTCTTTCTGCGGATAAGGTGCAGGAACCAGACAAGAGAGACCAGGAACAGGAGTCCGGGTAACAAGGTGCAGGCTGCGCCGAAAGTGGTCAATTCATGGCAGACGGCGGCATTCCACGGGTGCTGTTTGTCTACACAGACGGGAATATAGCCCAGTTCGTCATGGATGCTGCGCAGCTGGCCCTTTGTCAGGAGCAACCCGGCGCTGCGCAGTTCATGCGGTTCGCCCTCATAGTCGAAGCTGACTCGGGGCCTGGAGCCCCAGCTTGCGCCGCTGTTGAGCGTTCCTCTGACGATGGCGTATTCTGCTGAATCACGGTTCAGCGAGATATAGGCTGCGTTGCCATTTACGAATGCCGCACCACCGGAGAAGCACATAAGCGCAACGCTCATGGCAACCGAGCTGCTTTTTTCCTCTTTGTGTTGTTCTTTCCGTCTGTTCATAGGGAAGCCCGGAGTTAGTTTTTCTCGTCCAGCCAGGCACGGAGACAGTCATCGCCATGGTGATATTTTTCACAGAAAGAGAGCATGTTCCGCAGGATTTCGCGGCATTCCGGCGGGTCATTTTTCCACCAGCCGTAGCGCCAGACGATGATGCAGCGGGTGTAACTGGTAAACTCGTGTGTGAATTCCGAATCGGCGGCTTCGAAATCGTAGCAATCGAGCATCTTTTCCCAGGCCTGGCCATAGTAGGCAAAGCCGGCAGAGCTCATCCACCCGAGGTGTTCGCTGTAATGGGCAAAATTCTCCAGCAGGAGTTCCATCGCCTCCTCCTGCGTCTTGCCGTAGAAGGTATCCAGCGCGCTCTGCTCATACACGCTGTTGCGCGAGTTGATATCTTTCCTGCCGGGGAGTTGCTGCATGGTG
>JAEIGA010004323.1_pt1 | contig 21995 bp, 19 predicted proteins | sample 9270691 | NCBI WGS metagenome assembly JAEIGA01 (sample SAMN17057246, study PRJNA624740) | gut metagenome | biome: biome; isolation source: fecal sample | host: Bos grunniens | place: China: Xizang | collected 2019 | reverse complement strand
CAAAGGGTATCCCATTGACAACCTCTATCGCAGCATTAAACCGCGATACGAACTTGCAAGCTTTCAAAAACATGTTTGGAAGCGACCAACTATAATCAGCTCTGGTTTGCAAATATAATGACTTCAGAATAACATTCTGAAGTCATTATCTTTGCAAACCGGAGCTGATTATAGTTGGTCGCTTCCAAACATGTTTTTGAAAGCTTGCAAGTTCGTATCGCGGTTTAATGCTGCGATAGAGGTTGTCAATGGAATACCCTTTGGACAAACTTGAACACAGTTTTGAGAGTTACCGCAATCCTGGATTCCGCCATCACCCATTAGGGCATTTAGGCGCTCAGCCTTATGCATGGCTCCTGTTGGATGGGCATTGAACAAACGAACTTGTGATACAGGTGCTGGTCCGATGAAATTGGATTGGCTGTTTACGTTCGGACAAGCTTCAAGGCAAACGCCGCATGTCATACATTTGGACAACTCATAAGCCCATTGGCGTTTTTTCTCAGCCATACGTGGTCCCGGTCCAAGATCGTATGTCCCGTCAATCGGAATCCAAGCTTTGACTTTCTTCAAGGAATCGAACATTCTGCTTCTGTCGACTTGAAGGTCACGAATGACAGGGAATGTGCGCATTGGCTCCAACACGATTGGCTGTTCCAATTTATCTACTAGAGCTGTACAGGATTGACGCGGTCTGCCGTTGATGACCATGGAGCAGGCTCCGCATACTTCCTCTAGACAGTTCATGTCCCATGTGACTGGGCTTGTTTCCTTGCCGTCCTTTGTGACTGGGTTACGACGAATTTCCATTAAAGCCGAAATGACATTCATATTCTGGCGATAAGGCAGCTCGAATTCCTCGAAATACGGTTCAGAGTCCGGGTTGTCTTGGCGCTGTATTTTAAATACTACTTTACTTTGCTCTGCCATGATTAATTGGCCCCCTTACTCTTAGAATAGTCTCGTTTCCGTGGCTTGATTAGCGATACATCAATGTCTTCATAATAAATATGCGGTGCGGATTTACTGTCAACAAAATCAGCCATCGTTGTTTTCATGAACTCTTCGTCATTACGCTCAGGGAAGTCAGGCTTGTAATGAGCTCCGCGGCTTTCGTCACGTTTCAAGGCACCAAGCGTGATGACACGTGCCAATTGCAGCATATTAAATAATTGGCGCGTGAAGGAGGCACCTTGGTTACTCCATTTCGCCGTATCATGAATATTGATGTTTTCCCATCTTTCCAATAGTTCCTGAATCTTATTATCTGTTTCTTGAAGTTTATCATTATAGCGAACAACAGTCACATTATCTGTCATCCATTCCCCTAGTTCCTTATGGATAGAATAGGCATTCTCTGTGCCATTCATGGAGAGAATGTGATTCCATTTCTCTGTCTGTTCAAATACATGATTATCATATAGAGAATCAGGCAATGAATCGGAGCTTTTTTCCAATCCGTTTACATAGCGGACCGCATTTGGCCCAGCCACGCTTCCACCGTAAATCGCCGATAGTAAGGAGTTGGCTCCTAAGCGGTTTGCCCCGTGCTGAGAAAAGTCACACTCTCCCGCAGCAAACAAGCCAGGTATGTTCGTCATTTGATCATTGTCAATCCATAAGCCGCCCATAGAATAGTGAACTGCTGGGAAGATCTTCATTGGGAGCTTGCGCGGGTCATCCCCAGTGAATTTCTCATAGATTTCAATGATTCCGCCAAGCTTAATATCAAGCTCTTTCGGATCCTTATGGGACAGATCCAAGTAAACCATATTCTCGCCGTTGATGCCTAATTTTTGATTCACGCACACATCGAAAATCTCACGCGTCGCGATATCACGAGGCACAAGATTTCCGTATGCCGGATATTTTTCTTCAAGGAAGTACCATGGCTTCCCGTCTTTATAAGTCCAAATCCGTCCGCCTTCACCACGGGCAGATTCACTCATCAAGCGGAGCTTATCATCTCCCGGGATAGCTGTCGGGTGAATTTGAATGAATTCCCCGTTTGCATATGTCGCACCCTGCTGATAGACAATCGCCGCAGCAGATCCGGTGTTGATGATTGAGTTCGTTGATTTTCCGAAAATGATTCCAGGTCCGCCTGTTGCCATAATAACGGCATCCGCCCGGAATGCTTGTATGTCAGAAGACACAAGATTTTGGGCCACGATTCCGCGGCATACCTTCTCATCATCAAGAACGGCGCCAAGGAATTCCCAGCCTTCATATTTTTGAACAAGACCTGCCACTTCATAACGGCGCACTTGCTCATCTAGTGCATATAGTAATTGCTGGCCAGTTGTTGCCCCAGCAAATGCTGTTCTGTGATATTGAGTACCCCCGAATCGTCTGAAATCCAGTAAGCCCTCAGGTGTACGGTTAAACATTACCCCCATACGGTCGAACATATGAATGATCGATGGCGCTGCATCACACATTGCTTTTACTTGTGGCTGGTTAGCCAAGAAGTCTCCGCCATAAACAGTATCATCAAAATGTTCCCAAGGTGAATCCCCTTCACCCTTTGTATTTACCGCACCATTAATGCCGCCCTGAGCACAAACGGAGTGGGAGCGTTTGACAGGTACGACTGAAAAAAGTTCTACTTTATGTCCAACTTCGGCGATTTTGATGGTAGCCATCAATCCAGCTAGACCACCGCCGACTACGATTATATTCCCTTTACTCATAAACCGACCCTCTCCTTATTTAACTTGCAGGTATCAAACTGCTAAGCTGATCATTCGTCATTAAGCTGTGTTAGATAAATGCTAGTAGAGTACGGACAGAAATGAAAGCCAAGATTACAAATACACCAACCGTGATATATGTAAAAATCCGTTGAGATTTTGGCGTTACAATAAGTCCCCATCTTACTGCAAAAGACCATAGACCATTGGAAAAATGGAAAACTGTCGCTAAGACACCAACCATATAGAACACAATCATAAATGGACTTGATAAAATTTCAGCCATCATATTGTAATCGACATGCGCCCCAAAGGCCGCTTGGATTCTCGTCTCCCATACATGCCAAACAATGAATATGACCGTAATAAGTCCTGTGATTCTTTGCAAAGCAAACATCCAGTTACGGAAGTAGCTATAACTGCCGACTGAATATTTTGCCGTGAACGCTATATAGATTCCGTAAACAGCATGATAAAGTATCGGCAATGCAATGATAAAGATCTCAAGCGCTGTTCTAAAAGGCAATGCCTCCATAAAAGCAGCTGCCTTGTTAAAGGCTTCGGGCCCCCTGGTTGCAAAATTATTAACTACCAGATGCTGTATTAAAAACAGGCCTACTGGTACTACCCCTAGCAAAGAATGCAACCTGCGGTAGTTAAACTCGCGATGACTCTCCATTGTTTTACCCCTCCCTCGTATAGTAAAAAAATTGCTTGAATAGCTAGCGCACCCCTTGTCAGTGCATACAGCTATCCTTAAATAATTGCCACAGGTTATTCTGTTGAAATTATCTTTCCTATCAGCCTATTGATTGGCAGTGTTTTTTGCTAAGTCAATAACCTAATAGTATAAAAACAGATAAAATTCCACATATTCTTACAACTATGTGACGGTTATATTTTACTCCTAATAATGGAACAGCGTCAAGAAAACGGATACAACGTATTTCCTAATTTAACTAAAAGAGGTTTATTCAAGAAAATATATATATTTATATATCATCACCGTTTAAACCAGTTGATGGAAATTGATAATTAAGGTTGCCAGGGATACCCTATATAAAGCTATAATGTTAGTAGGAAAGAGGGGAGACCATGGGAAAAGAAGAAAAGATTGAAGAAAATGCGCCTTCCATTAATAATGGACCGTTAATACCGGCTTTTGGTTATGAATTAATCAGAGAATTCCTTTTAGATGAATTGCTAGGAAAAGAGGGACCGCAGCTGCTATACTGGGCTGGCAAGCAACTAGGGAGAAGGTTCCCGCTTTCAACTATAGATGAAACGATCGCTTTCTTTAGAGAGGCCGGCTGGGGAGACCTTCGAATCGCGAAAGAATCAAAGGATGAAGTCAAAATGGAATTGTCAGGAGAATTGATTCAAAGAAGGTACTCGATTAACGAACAGGCCAATTTTCAATTGGAAGCCGGTTTTTTGGCATTCCAGTTTGAAAATATGAAAAAAGCCGTCTCTGAAGCCTACGAGGAGCAGAAGAAAAGAGCGAATATTGTTTATTTCACTATCAAAACTGACAGCAAAGATTTGCTGTAACTTCTATGCAGGAAAACCCGCCAAAGATTTTGGCGGGTTTTATTTTTGCTCATTTAACTTTTCCTTCAGGGCTTTTGCGCTGGATTCCGGAATGCCGAGAGAAGTGAAATCAAACAGTTCTGCCTCTTTCATTTTCTTTATGGAGCCAAAATGCTTGAGCAACAGCTTCTTCCGCTTCTCGCCAATTCCCGGAATGCCATCCAGTGTAGATTGGAAGGTAGATTTCCCTCTTGTCTGGCGATGGAAGGTGATTGCAAAGCGGTGCACTTCATCCTGAATCCTCTGCAGTAAATAGAATTCCTGACTCGTGCGCCCAAGCGGGATAATCTGAAGCGGATTTCCATACAGCAGCTGCGATGTACGATGTTTATCATCCTTCGCTAGGCCCGCAACTGGAATCTCTAACCCATATTCATCCTCCACTACCTCACGGACAGCTTCGATATGACCTTTACCGCCATCCACGATGATTAAATCAGGAAGTGGCAAATTCTCGCGCAACACCCTTGCATATCTTCTTCTGACTACTTCCCGCATTGATTCATAATCATTTGGCCCTTGGACAGTCTTGATCTTGTATTTCCGGTACTCATTCCGGGCGGGTTTCCCATCAATGAAGGTAATCATCGCAGAAACAGGGTCTACTCCTTGAATATTGGAATTATCGAAAGCCTCAATTCGGTGAGGCGTATAGATCCCCATTGCTTTTCCTAAATTCTCGACAGCCTTAATCGTTCTTTCCTCATCCCGCTCAATCAAGGAGAATTTCTCTTGAAGAGCAATGCGGGCATTCTTCACGGCCAGCTTGACCAGGTCTTTCTTTTGCCCCCTCTTCGGCTGAGTGACCTTCACGTTAAGAAGGCCTTCGGCAAGATCAAGGTCAACATCATCGGTAAGGAGAATTTCCTTCGGCTTGAAATGGTTCGGCTGCTCATAGAATTGGCCGAGGAAAGTCAGCAGCTCCTCTGCCGGGTCATCATAAAACGGGAATAAGGATACATCCCGCTCAATCAATTTTCCTTGACGGACAAAGAAAACCTGAACGCACATCCATCCCTTATCGACAGCATAGCCAAAAACATCCCGATCCGCCAAATCACTGAATTCGACCTTTTGCTTCTCCATTGTTGCTTCTATATGGGAAATTTGATCACGATATTCCTTCGCCCGCTCAAAATCAAGCTCCTCTGCTGCCTTCATCATATTCTCATGCAATTCTTTCTTGATTTCTTTATAGCCCCCATTCAGAAAACGGGTGATCTGTTCCGTCATTTCCTTATATGTTTCTTCCTTAACAGGCTTCTCACATGGGGCAAGGCATTGGCCAATATGATAATACAGGCAAACCTTCGTGGGCAATGTTGTACATTTGCGAAGCGGATACAGGCGGTCAAGCAGTTTTTTCGTTTCATTCGCGGCATACACATTCGGATACGGGCCAAAGTATTTCCCCTTATCCTTCTTCACATTGCGGGTGATAATCAGGCGCGGATGACGTTCCGCCGTTATCTTGATAAACGGGAAACTTTTATCATCCTTCAGCATGATATTATATTTGGGATCATATTTTTTAATGAGGTTCATCTCTAGGATGAGCGCCTCCATATTCGAGCTTGTGACAATGTATTCAAAGTCCTCTATCTCTGCAACCAGCCGCTGGGTCTTTCCATCATGCGAGCCTGTGAAATAGGAACGAACCCTATTCTTCAGTACTTTTGCCTTACCGACATAGATAACGACTCCTTGCCGGTCCTTCATCAAGTAACAGCCTGGCTGACCAGGCAAAAGTGCTAATTTATCTTTTATATGCTGCTTCAAAAAGGGTTCCCCCTCTAGTTATAAATTTCGTTCAGGCTAACATAGCCACACCTGATTAATCTGCTAATAAAATCTAGAGCTCACTTTATTATATACCTTTATTTAGGAGTCTTTCATAAGAAAAAGACCCCGGCTGCACCGAAGTCTTTCCTTACATATTAGGCGTGCTTAGAGATTAAGTTAACGAGCGCTTCTTTTGGCTGGAAGCCAATTACTTTATCCACAACTTCGCCATCTTTGAAGAGGACAAGAGTCGGAATGCTCATAACACCGAATTTAACGGCTGTTTCTTGGTTCTCATCAACATCTAATTTGACGATCTTCACTTTGTCGGAAAGCTCTGCATCGATTTCTTCCAATACAGGTGCAATCATTTTACAAGGTCCGCACCAAGGAGCCCAAAAATCAGCTAAAACCAAGCCTTCGCTTGTTTCAGTTACAAACGTTTGATCCGTAACGTTAGAAATTGCCATTATTAGTTAACCTCCTAAATACTACATAAAGTATAACTCTAAGTGGAGTATACCACTGATTATTATAGGATGCTACTGTATTGCTCGATTATCCACAGGTTGAAATTGTTTCCGGATTCCATGAAAAAAGACCGGCACATATAGCCGGTCTTTGGACTGATATCAGGATTTTACAAGCAATGCTTTCATTTCTTCCGTTAATAGCGGCACTACCTCAAACAAGTCGCCTACGATACCGTAATCCGCTACTTTAAAGATGTTCGCCTCAGGGTCTTTGTTGATTGCCACAATGACCTTGGAGTTGGACATACCGGCTAAATGCTGGATGGCTCCGGAAATGCCGCATGCGATATAAAGATCAGGCGTTACAACTTTACCAGTTTGTCCAATTTGAAGAGCGTAATCACAATAGTCAGCGTCACATGCACCGCGGGAAGCACCAACTGCTCCGCCAAGCACATCAGCCAGCTCCTTCAATGGTCCAAAGCCTTCAGCACTCTTCACACCGCGGCCGCCGGCAACAATAACCTTCGCTTCAGAAAGATCTACACCTTCCGTAGCCTTCCTTAACACTTCTTTAATCACCGTGCGTAAATCTTTAATATCGACCGATAATGTTTGAACGTCCCCTGAACGTGAGGCATCATGCTCAAGCGGGTCAATATTATTAGGACGGATTGTAGCAAAGATGATTCCATCCGTTACAACGCGCTTCTCAAATGCCTTACCAGAATAAATCGGTCGAGTGAAAACGATATTTCCGCCTGCTTCCTCAACGGCAATCGCATCTGAAATTAATCCCGATCCTAATTTGCCAGCCACTCGCGGCGCAAGGTCTTTTCCTAATGATGTATGTCCCAAAATGATTCCTTCTGGAGCCTCTTGGTCAATGACGGCCATTAAAGCTTGAGTATATCCGTCAGAGGAATACTGTTTAAGCTGTTCATTCTCAACCACAATCACACGATCTGCTCCATAATGGATCAGCTCTTTTGCAGCCTCAGCGACTGATTCCCCGAATACGACGCCAATCACTTCACCGCCCTCGGCGACTGTCTTTGCTGCAGCAACCGCTTCAAAGGATACATTACGCAGAGAAGAATCTCTTGTTTCTCCTAGTACGATAACTTTTTTGGACATGAATTTTACCTCCCGTTATTTTCCCTATATGTTCGTTGCTTTATATGTTTAGATAACTTTCGCTTCAGAACGGAGCAATTGCACGAGTTCTTTCACTTGATTCGGAACTTCGCCTTGAAGGACCTTGCCCGCTTCTTTTTGCGGCGGAAGGTAAATCTCAATGCTCTTTGTTTTCGCTTCCACATCGTCCTCTTCTAAATCCAAATCATCAAGCTCAAGTTCCTCAAGCGGCTTCTTCTTCGCTTTCATAATCCCCGGAAGGGAAGGATAACGCGGCTCGTTTAACCCTTGCTGGGCTGTAATTAATAGCGGCAAGGAAGTTTCAATGATTTCGGAATCCCCTTCAACATCTCTGGTAACGGTTACATTTTCGCCATCAATTTCAAGCTTTGTAACGGTTGTGACATAAGGGATATCAAGTAAACCGGCTACACGCGGCCCTACTTGTCCTGAACCGCCGTCAATGGCGACGTTTCCGCCGATAATTAAGTCTGCTTCCTGTTCTTTCAAATATTCAGATAGAATCTTTGCTGTTGTATATTGATCACCATCTTCAACATCATCTTCAATGTTGATGAGGACTGCTTTGTCTGCTCCCATAGCCAGTGCTGTGCGAAGCTCTTTCTCAGCGTCTTCTCCGCCGACTGTCACAACGGTTACCTCGCCGCCTTGCGCATCACGCACTTGAATGGCTTCCTCTACCGCATACTCATCATACGGGTTAATGATAAATTCTGCTCCATCTTCCTGAATACGGCCATTTGATAAGGAAATCTTCTCCTCAGTATCAAATGTTCTTTTCAACAAAACATAGATATTCATGTAAGGCCCTCCTATTGGTTCGTATGAATTGTGACGATAATGATCTGGATGTATATAAACTTTTTGCCTGGAAAATCCAGCCAAAATGGTGTTAATAAAATTATTCTAGATTAGGTGCTCATTTTCCTTCAAACACAGGTGTACGTTTTTCAATGAATGCCGTGATGCCTTCTTTTGCATCCTGCGTCACGAAGATATCGCCAAAATGCTCGGCCTCTTTCTTCACACCCTCATAGAACCGTTCATGCTTGCCGTAATTGATAAGCTGAATCGTCTTCTCAAGGGCAATCGGGCTTTTTCTCGCGATTGATTCGGCAATCTTCTTGACCTCACTCATAAGCTCGTCTTCCTTAAAGGCAATGTTTGCGATTCCCCATGTGACGGCCTCAAGACCGGAAATAGGTTTAGAGGTGAACATCATCTCAGCCGCTTTTGCCGCTCCCGCAAATCTTGTCAGACGCTGGGTACCGGCGTAACCTGGAATCAATCCCAGCTGCAGCTCAGGCAAGCCTAGCTTGGCCGTTTCTGTCACATAACGAAGATGACAGGACAAGGCGAGTTCTAGCCCGCCGCCGAGAGCCGCCCCGTGAATGCTGGCGATAACCGGTTTTTTGAATGTTTCGATTCTTTCAAACAGTTCTTGTCCCTTCACCGAAAGCTTTGAGAATTCCGCTCCCGATTCCACGGTCGTAAATTCCTTGATATCAGCACCTGCTGAGAAAAATCTTCCTTCCCCGTAAAGAACCACTACACGGATATCATCCTGCTCCTCAATCGAATCAAGCATGGACGATAAATCCTGAAGCAATTCTGCCGCCAAGGCATTGGCAGGCGGCCTGTTGATTGCTACATAGGCCACCTGACCCTCCTTCTGCAAATGTAAAGTATTCATACTAGCTATCTGCCCCTTTACTTTACGATCTGGCTCCAAGACCCTTGATGATGAGATCATGTACAGGACCAGCCTGCTTCACGAGATCATATTTCTGCTCATTCATCACCCAAGTCGTGACAATTTCATCCAATGTCCCAAACACCATGTGTCTGGCCAGGCGAATATCAAGGTCTTTATGAAACTCTCCTTGCTCAACCCCTGTGACGAGAATGGAATCAACAAGCTTTAAATACCCTTTCAGGACATCATTGATCTTGTGCCGAATCTCTTTATTGGATTGTCTTAATTCCAACTGGGTAACAATGGCCAAATGCTTATCCTCAAAAAGAATCTCGAAATGCTTGCTAATCAGGACGAGCATCTTTTCCTTGGCAGTTGCCACCCGAGCCATTTCTTCATCAATATTGGAGATAAAGACTCCGAGTTTCTCTTGAAACATCGAAATCAAAATATCCTCTTTGTTTTTGAAATATAAATATATGGTCCCGTCTGCCACGCCCGCTTGTTTTGCAATCTTGGAGACTTGTGCTTGATGGTAGCCGTTTTCTGCTATCACTATCACGGCTGCATCAATTATCTGTTTGTATTTTGGGCGATCCTTCTTCATCGTGCGTCCTCCTCCAATAAAATGAATGAATCATCATTCATATTTTCATATTAGTCGCCCACCGGAGGAAAGTCAAGAAAAAAGCCAGTGATTATAGCTTATGCCTCTTTTTTGTCGTTGGCAAGTTTTTGTCTCTCTTCATCTACTAGAACACGGCGCAATATTTTTCCGATTGCTGTCTTTGGTAATTCATCGCGGAACTCATATAAACGCGGCACCTTAAACGCAGCTAAATGCTTCCGGCAAAATTCATTTAATTCATGTTCAGTCACTTGGGCATTTTCCTTTAAAACAATATATGCCTTTACCGTTTCACCGCGGTACGGGTCTGGAACACCGGCCACAACCGCCTCTTGGACAGCCTCATGTTCATACAGCACTTCTTCAATCTCACGCGGATATATATTGAATCCGCCGGCGATGATGATATCTTTTTTTCGGTCGACTACATAAAAGTATCCTTCCTCATCCATATAGCCCATATCTCCCGTCAGAAGCCAGTCATTAGAGAAAGCGCTTTCTGTTTCCTCCGGGCGATTCCAGTAGCCTTTCATGACCTGTGGGCCTTTAATGGCGATTTCCCCTATTTCTCCGACAGGCAGCGGCTCATGATTCTCTGAGGATAAAACGGCAACATCCGTACTCGGCCACGGCAAGCCAATGCTTCCTTTCTTGCGCGGTCCGTCCCAAAGAAGGTTTGCATGTGTGACAGGAGAGGTTTCCGTTAATCCATATCCCTCGACTAGCCTTCCGCCTGTCACTTTCTCAAATTCCTCTTGTATCTCAACAGGGAGCGCAGCAGACCCGCTGATACAGGCATCAATGGAGGATAAGTCATATTTGGCGATATCCGGATGATTCAATAAACCAATATACATGGTTGGCGCACCGGGAAATAGCGTTGGGCGCTGTTTCTGAATCGCCTTTAGTGTATCCGTTGCATCGAACTTAGGAAGAATGATCATTTTATGTGCCTTCATAACGGATAGAATCAAGACGGTCGTCATGCCATAAACATGGAAAAATGGCAGCAGCGCCAGAACACGCTCTTCCCCTTCTTTATATTTGTACAGCCATGCATCGCACATCTTTGTGTTTGCGACAAGATTATTATGCGTCAGCATGACTCCCTTAGGGAATCCAGTAGTCCCTCCCGTGTATTGGAGCAAGGCAAGATCAACCTCAGGGTCGCCCTCATAATGTATTTCATCTTTTGAAGCCGTTTTCAAAATTTCCATGAATAAATGATGGTTGCCTTCATGGTTGACCTTGACGACGAGGCCGTATTGCTTCTTCTGGATGAATGGATAAATCAAATTCTTTGGGAAAGGTAAAAAGTCTTTGATGGCTGTGACGATGATGTGTTCAACACTTGTGTTCTTGACGGCACTTGAAACACGGGGAAATAAGATGTCCAGTGTGAGAATGACCTTGGCACCAGAATCCTGCAGCTGGTATTCCACCTCCCGTTCCATATAAAGCGGGTTTGTCTGGACGACGATACCTCCTGCCATCAAGGTACCATAATAAGCAATGACTCCCTGCGGCAAATTCGGCAGCATGATAGCTACCCGGTCACCCTTTTCAACGCCGATACCCTTTAAGTAATGGGCGAATTGCAAAGCATGCTCATACAGTTTTTGATACGAGAGATCTGTACCCATGAAGTGAAGAGCATTCTTCATTGGATATTTCCGTGCTGACTCCTTTAAATAATCAGGAATTAAATTCTGTCCATACTCGATGCTTTTCGGGATTTCTTTTGGATATTGCGCAAGCCACGGTTTTTCTTCCAGCAATGTAAAAACCTCCCTTAAAAAGCTATTTTTCCTATTTAATTATAGTATAGTGAGAATAGTATGACAATATCTTACTAAAAACGACCGGTCAAAAGTCTCATATTCATAGGAAATTCGGTAAAATTCTCTAAAAAACACAGGAAATTCATGAGAACATAAAGAATCTTAGTTTAAGAGAAGTCGAAAAATTTCTAGAAAGTAAACGAAGGAGATAGAAAATGGACAGAAAAACCGTTATTGAAGCTTTTCATTATTACTCCATTTGGCTCCGTCTATTAGATGATATGGAAGAACATACTTGGACTATGCCAATTGGACCAGATAAATGGTCATGCAGAGAAATCATTTCCCATATAACGAATTGGGATAAACATCTTCTCACAAAAGTCCTCCCATCCATTGAGCAAGGAGAAGGAATGTTCTTTCCTGAATTTGACCCATTTAATGAGGTTGCTGCTGAATATGCAAGGTCAGGCATATCAAAAATTGAGCTTCTTCACGAAGCAAAAGAAACGAGAAACCAGCTTATCAAAGCATTGAAGGAAATGCCTGCTGAACAGCTCTGTCATTCTGTCCCCTCAAATGGTGAAACCCATTGCCCGCACACTGGAACGCCCTATTCTCTCCTTTATATCATCCAAGAGTTCACCTATCATGACCGTCATCATCAAAAGCAAATTGCAGACATTGGGGGATTGCCGCCTATATACGTTAGACGGGCAGAAGAAGAAAATATAGAAGGTATTTCTCATCTATTTGATTTATACAGGGTGTTTTATAAACAACCCTCTAACCTTACAGGCGCCAAAGCCTTCCTGAAGGATCGCTTGGATAAGGATGAATCTGCCATCTTTTTCGCTGCCGACCTGCAAGGCTATATCGGGTTTGCCCAGCTCTATCCTTCCTTTTCATCAATCTCCATGCAAAGGACCTGGATTCTAAATGATTTATATACCTTGCCTGAGGAAAGGAATAGAGGAGCAGGCGCGTTGCTGCTGAACCAAGCTAAAAGATTTGCCATGAAGACTGGCGCAAAGGAAATCAGTCTAAGTACAGCTATCGACAATGCCCCTGCCAAGCGGCTTTACAGGAAACACGGCTATACAGAGGATACCTATTTCAGCCACTATGAGTTACCCTTAAACCCCAGGTAAATAGACAGCAAAAAAACACCCTTCGGAAAACAAACCAATGTCGGTTTTCCAAAGGGTGTCACTAACTTTAAGCAATTACAGCCAAATAGATGATTCCCACTAGAACAAATAAAGCTGACACAACTAGCAGCACCTTCGCCAATGTCTCCATAGCTTCCTCCCGTTTGCCCCTCTATTTTAGTTCTACAACCGTAACACCAGTTCCGCCCTCAGATGCTTCCCCAAAGCGCATTGATTTAACGGAACGATGGTTTTTCAAATAATCTCTGACCCCTTGCCTTAACGCCCCGGTACCTTTGCCGTGGATAATGGACACACGCGGATAGCCTGCAAGCAGAGCATCATCGATATACTTCTCGACACGCGCCAATGCGCTCTCATACCGCTCACCGCGCAAATCAAGCTCCAGATTGACGTGGAAGTCCCTGCCTTTCACGCTAGCTATCGTTCGTGTCTCGACAGGCTTGGGACTGCTCTTGAATTCAAGGTCCTTTTCTTTAACCTTCATTTTCAAGATACCCATTTGTACATTCCATTCATTGTCCGAGACCTTCTCAAGCAGGGTTCCCTTCTGATTGAAGGACAATACTTTCACTTCATCCCCTGGTTTAAGTGTCCTCTCACCAGCGCTTGTGCCGCTTCTTCTGACCTGCTTTGTCAATTCAGGCTTGGCCTCTGTCAGCTTGCGTCTTGCCTCAATCAGCTCATGCTCCTTCACTTCGGCATTTTTCTCTAAGCGAAGCTTCCTAAGGTCGCTGATGATTCCCTCCGCTTCCTTTTCCGCCTGACTGACAAGCTCTCTTGCTTCCTGCTTTGCCTTCTCAATCAAGGCATCCTTCTTCTCATAGTATTCCTTCATCTCTTTTTGAAGGTCCTTATGAAGGCGTTCAGCATTTTTCAAGTAAGCCTCTGCTTCTTCCCAGTCCTTCTCTGCTTCCCTGCGTGACGTCTCAAGGGAGGCAATCATATTTTCTACCTTATTGGATTCAACTCCGACCATGCCTCTTGCATTGCGAATTATACGGTCGCTCAAGCCAAGCTTCGTAGATATCTCAAAGGCGTTGCTTCGTCCTGGCACACCAATCAAGAGACGGTATGTCGGGCTCAAGGTTTCCACATCAAATTCCACGCTTGCATTAATGACGCCCTCTTTGTTGTATCCATATGCCTTCAGTTCAGGGTAATGGGTCGTTGCGATTACCTTCGCGCCCCGTGTATGCACCTCATCTAGAATGGCAATCGCAAGCGCAGCCCCTTCCTGCGGGTCAGTTCCTGCACCCAGCTCATCAAACAGGACAAGACTCTCAAAATCCAAGGTCTCGAGAATCTCCACAATATTGACCATATGAGAGGAGAATGTACTCAAACTTTGTTCAATCGACTGCTCATCACCGATATCCGCATAAACCGAACGGAAAACGGCTAGCTCAGAACCTTCCTGTGCCGGCACCTGCAAGCCGGACATGGCCATTAATGTGCAAAGACCGACCGTTTTCAAGGTAACCGTTTTACCCCCTGTATTCGGTCCGGTGATGACCATCGTGCCATACGTTTCTCCTAAGATGATGTCATTGGCGACGACATTCTCCGGGTCAATTAACGGATGGCGGGCACTCTTCAATTTAATGATCCCCTTATTGTTCATCAAAGGCATCGTCGCTTGGATGGCTCTTGCATACTTCGCCTTTGCAAAGGCAAAATCGAGTGCTGCAAGAATATCGACATTTGCCAAAATCTCCTCAGAATGTTCGCCTGCCATATTGGATAGACTTGCAAGGATTCGCTCCACTTCACGGGCCTCTTTAATCCGGATATCCGATAGGGAGTTATTCAATTGCACGATTGATTGGGGCTCAATGAACAAGGTTTGCCCAGAGGCAGACTGATCATGAATGATGCCGCCATAATGACTTCTGTACTCCTGTTTAACCGGGATAACAAACCGGTCATTACGAATGGTGATGATCGCATCCGAGAGCATTTTCGCCGCATTGCTGGAGCGAATCATGCTTTCAAGCTTCTCACGCACCCTTGCTTCGTTTGTCCGTAATTGCTGCCTCAATGAACGAAGGGTCTCACTGGCAGAATCAAGGACCTCGCCATTGTCACCAATGGCCCCGTTGATTTCCCTCTCCACCTCTGGCAAGGTGACCAATAGATCCTTCTGGGCATATAGAATCGGCAGCTCAATCTCGTTCTCCTGCATATCCTCCAGAAACTTGCGGATATTGCGTCCCGCCCGAAGCGTGCTTGCTGTCTCCATCAATTCAGTCGCGCTGAGCACCCCGCCTATTCGCGCCCGTTTCATCGAGCCGCGAATATCAAAGATGCCCCCAAGCGGAACCGAACCCTTCAATCGATAGACCGTCCTTGCCTGGTCCGTTTCCTCCTGTGAATGTCTTACTCCCTCTAAATCGGCGTTTGGAAGGAGCTGACGGCATAAATCTCTGCCCAAGCTTGAGGATGCATACTGCTCAAGCTGTTCAATAATCTTGTTATATTCTAATGTTTTTAATACTTTTTGCTGCATGGAGAAAGATCCTCCTTAATCTATAGTCAGTCATTTCGGTTCAAAAATGACAGCAGTTGTTCCTCCGTACGCGCATTCAGGACCGTTTCTTTCTTGAGCCAGCCCCTCTTGGCGTTTGCGATGCCCACTTCCATATTATCAAGCATTTCCCTGCTATGGGCATCCGTATTGATGACAATCGTGACACCTGCCTCCTGCGCTTTCTTGACATTTTTCGCTGATAAGTCAAGACGGTTCGGGTTGGCATTCAATTCAAGTGCTGTGTTTGTTTCGGCTGCCAGCTTGATTAGCATATCCATATCTACGTCATAGCCTTCCCGTCTCCCGATTACCCTTCCAGTCGGATGGGCAATGATATCCACATGTTTGTTCATTAAGGCTGTTCTTAAGCGCTCCATAATGACCTCCTGCGGCTGTGAGAAGGAAGAGTGAATGGAGGCAATGACAATATCAAGCTCAGCGAGAAGCTCATCATCGAAATCCAGCGTGCCATCCGGCAGGATATCCATTTCAATTCCGGATAGAATCATGATATCGTCATACTCTTCATTGAGCTTGCGAATCTCTTCTTTTTGCTTCCTGACCCTCTCGGCTGTCAGGCCATTAGCTACCTTCAAATACTGGGAATGGTCCGTAATGGCCATATAGCGATAGCCTTTTTCCCGGCAAGCCTCCACCATCTCACGCAATGTCTGAGCTCCATCACTCGAGGTCGTGTGCATATGAAGGTCTCCCTTAATATCCTCTTCCTTGATCAGCGGATAATCCGCTGTAAATTTCTCGATTTCGCTTCCATCCTGTCTAAGCTCCGGCGGAATATATGGCAAGCCAAAATGGGCGAACATATCCTCTTCACGGTCAAAGGTTTTTACCTCACCTGTTTCAAGATTTTCAACCCCATACTCGCTGACCTTTTCTCCTCTGTCCTTCGCCAATTGGCGGAGTCTGACATTATGATCCTTCGATCCTGTGAAATAGTGCAGGGCTGTCACAAACTCTTCCGGCTTCACCATCCGGAAATCAACCGCAATCTCATGATCATAAGCTAAAGCGAGCGAGACCTTCGTATCTCCGGCTGCGACAATATGGTCAATATGCTCAAACGCCAGTATTGCTTCTTTAATTTTGGCCGGTTCATTTGTGGCAATGATGAAGTCGAGGTCCTTAATGGTCTCTCGTCCGCGTCTTATACTGCCGGCACGAGAGAAACGAATGATCTCTTTCATGCCTTGGAGCCGGCCCTCGATATCCTCTACGATTGGGAGCATGACGGCGAGAGGGAGCCTGTCCGGCTTTGTATTCATCGTCTTAATCGCCTCAAGGATATTTTCTTCTGTTTTCTTTCCGAAGCCTGATAGCGCCGACACGCGGCCCTCTTCACAGGCAGTCTTCAGCTCATCGGCATTAGTAATTTGCAGTTCCTTATAAAGCTTGGCTATTTTTTTGCCGCCGAGACCTTGAAGCCTCAAAAGAGGAATCAATCCCTTTGGAACCTCCTCCTGCAATTCTTTCAACACTTCAGAAGAACCGGTCTCTAAATACTCCGTAATGACTCCCGCTGTTCCTTTGCCGATCCCGGATAGCTTTGTGAAATCTTCAATCTCCGTTATGCTTCTATCATCAATCTCCAAAGCCTGCGCTGCCTTGCGGAAAGCAGACACCTTAAAAGGGTTCTCTCCCTTCAATTCCATATATGTCGCTATCGTTTCCAATAGTTTAATGACGTCTTTTTTATTCACGCTCATACAAATTCACCCACCCGTGCGTTCTTATTGTAAAGATACCGTTAACTATTATTATATACAAGCTGACTCCCGCTGCATAAAAAGAAAGACTTCTCCATGAATGGAAAAGTCATGACAGCGGATTAAACCATAAATCTGTAACCCAATTGGACAGAAACGGCGTATCAAGAATAATCGCCTCTGCCAGGGAAGACCCTTGAATCAGCTCCTGCAACGAGCCAATCGGCAGCATTGCCGCAATATAAAGGAGGATAAAGATCCCGATATACGTTTGGACAAAACCGAGACCACCGCCAGCCACTTTATTTATTTGCTTCAATAATGGCAGCTGAGCAAGGAAGTCTAGCATGGAGCCAACCATCTGCAGCGCAAACTTAACCGCGATGAAAATCAAGAGGAAGGCAATCGCGTTATAAAAAGCCGCATCCAGATTAACCACATCAAACAACATCGTCATCGTTCCGTCATCCGAGGAAGGGAAAGGCACCCACATTTCCAGCTTATCCCCTAAATCCTTATAGAACATCCTTGCGACAATCAAGGCAATGATAAAACCTGCCAGATAGATTGTCTGAAGGATAAGCCCCCTTCTTAGACCAACGAAGAATCCCAACAACAAAGCAATCAATATAATTAATGTAACCATGTTATCCTCATTTCTTTTCCTGATTTAGTTCTAATTCTAATTCCTCGATCTTTTCTAATAATTTATAATAATCATGGATGGCATTGACCGCAGTCAGCACCGCCAATTTTGTAGTATCCAACCCTGGATTCTTTTGTCCGATCTCCCTCATTCTCTCATCCACTGAAAGGGCGACCTTACGCAAGTGGGACGTTGCCTCATCCCCTACAATGGTGTATTGTTGTCCATATATCTCCACGTTGACCCTGTTTTTTTGAAACGACAAGGTGAGTGCCTCCATTCGTAAAAAATCCTGTCTTTTATCATACCACGAAATTGATTTTCTTGGAATTACTTGATAAAAACTGTTATTTACATACTAAAATGAAATTCCCAAAAGAGGTGAATAGGATGTCCAATACCGTCATCAAGGTATCCAATGACACACTTAGCAAAATGAAAGATTATTACGCAGCATCCATCACGGCCAATACGCCGTCTGGCGCTGTTTTTTCAGCCAAAGTAAACGGAGCTACCATTACGGCCTATAAATCAGGCAAGGTATTATTCCAGGGTAACAATACGGCTTCTGAAGCAAAAAAATGGGGAACATCTGAGCCTTCCCCCTCTAAGAAGAGCAGCGCCTCTTCCTTCACGGCAAAGCGAAGCGTCTCCGACCATTCGTTCCGGCCGCCAGCAACTATCAATCAATTAAGCATCATCGGCACAGATGAGGCAGGCACAGGCGATTATTTCGGACCGGTAACCGTTGCTGCCGCCTATGTTTCTACTGAGAATATCAGAGTATTGGAGGATATGGGAATCCGTGATTCGAAAACGATTAAGGACCCGCAAATCCTCATCCTTGGCCGCAAGATCACGGAGATGATACCCTATAGCCTGCTCGTATTGCGCAATGAAAAATATAATGAGCTGCAGCTCAAAGGGTATAGCCAAGGCAAAATGAAGGCCATGCTCCATGAACAAGCCATCAGCCATTTGCTCGGCAAATTGAACGGAGAGAAGCCGGATGGCATTCTAATTGACCAATTCTGCGAGCCCGGCATTTATTTCCGCCATACCTCAACAAACGGCAATAGAGAGGTCCCTCTCTATTTCAGCACAAAAGCGGAAAGCATCTCCACGGCCGTTGCCGCTGCCTCCGTCATCGCCCGTTATGCCTTCTTAAAGCATATGGACCGATTAAGTGAACAAGCCGGGGTCACTATTCCAAAAGGAGCCGGCTCAAAGGTCGATGACACAGCCGCTCTCCTCATCGCAAAAAAAGGCGAAGCCGCTCTGGCTCCGCTCGCCAAATTGCATTTTGCCAATACAGAAAAAGCCCGCCAAATCGTGCGAAAGGCGGGCTTGTGATAAACTGCCGAGGCTGTGAAGATACCACAAGCCTCGGCAGTTTTTATGCTTTTTTATGTTTCTTAATAAATAAGGAAGCAATAAAGCCAACAACTGAAATAATCATGATGAAGTAGAAGGCATCCTTCGTGCCGGCAGCCAATACTTCGGGCATGCTCGCTCTAGGGTAATCAAGAATATGACTCTCCTGGCCTCCTGTGAACAAGGTAATGGCAATCGCAGTCCCCATTGCACCCGCCACTTGGTTTAGTGTATTCATCGCTGCTGAACCATCCGCATAAAGCTCGCGCGGCAATTGGTTGAGCGCATTTGTTTGGGCCGGCATTGTCGTCATCGTCAACCCAAAGAATAGAATCATGAATGCGACCACAATCCGCCATACTGGACCATCGGCTGTTAAGGAAGTCAAGAATAACACAAGACCTGCCATTACAAAGATAAAGCCAGTGATGACAAATTTCCTCGCGCCAATCTTTTCAAACATAGACCCAACGATCGGTGACATAATCAAGTTAACCGCATTCCCAGGAAGCAAGAGAACACCTGCCATGGCAGCACTGTATAATAAAGCCCCTTTCAAATAGATGGGCAATAAGATGGATGCAGACAGAATAATTAAGATACTCAGGAACATAATGAGTGTTCCTATAGTGAACATAGGATACTTAAACACACGTAAATTAATCATTGGCTGTTCCATTGTCATTTGACGTAAGCAGAAAAGAATAAGAGCCATAATGCCAATTAAAAGCGGCGCCCAAACAATGGCTTCAGTAAATGGCATTTCCGCCATCGTTGCCATCGCATAAATGAGACCTCCAAACCCAATCGTCGAAAGTACAATGGACAAAATATCAATTTTTGGTTTTGTGATTTCCGATACATTAGACATCTTCGACAATCCGAACACTAATAAAAGAAGATAAAATACTGCACTAATCCAGAAAATATAATGCCATCCTAATGTACTGATTATGACCCCGGATAATGTCGGTCCAACTGCTGGAGCTGTCGTAATGACCAGGCCGACAATTCCCATAACCGCACCGCGTCTCGCAATCGGGAAGATCAATAAGACTACATTCAGCATAACCGGCAAGACAATACCCGTCCCGATTGCCTGGATAATCCTTCCTGACAGAAGGATTGCAAAGCTTGGAGCCAATGCCGCCAAGATTGAACCTGCTAGTGAGAATATGAATGCTGCCGCTATCAATTGTTTAGTTGTAAACCATCTAATCAAAAGTGCCGATACCGGCACTAATATGGCCAATGTCAATAAATATCCCGTTGTCAGCCACTGCGCAATTCCAGCCGTAACTGAATAATCCTCCATGATATTTGATAATGCCATGTTTAAGGCTGTTTCTCCGAATAAACCGACAAATGCCCCTAACATCAAAATAAAGGCCATTGCCTTCGGACTTCTTACTTCTACGATCTTTTCCATACAAATCCCCTTACATATAATTAGACCAGTCTATATAATTTAAGCCATAAAAAAGATTCCGATTACCTTTGCAGCAGTAATGGAATCATTGCCCCTACTCGTAATAATGGTTCACTTGATTTCTGAGTTAAAGCTAATGTCACGCCGCCTTCAATCATTGCATTGACCGCCGTCGCAATCCGTTCCGCCTGCTCTTGCTCATAGCCGGAGGACATCAGTTTCCTCATATAAATCGATTCCCAATACAAGAAAGCTTCTTCACAGGCTTTACGCATATTCTCATTCTCGAGTGCAGACTCTGTCGCCAGCAGCCCGAATGGAACAACGGAAAATGTCTCGCTATTAAAGCTCTCCTCATTTTCAAAGACACTCGCAATCATTTGGATATGTGCCTGAATCCCTTCCAGCGGACTATCCGACTCACTCATGAAGCGATTAATAGCCTCCCCAACATGGTTGGAGGATGCTTGAATTGCCTCGATAGCCAGTTGTTCCTTGCCATTCGGAAAATGATGATAAAGCGAGCCCTTTGGCGTGCCTGATTCCTTAATAATCTGATTGAGTCCAATCGCATGATACCCCTTCAAATAAAAAAGACGGGTTGCCGTTAGGAGAATTTTCTCGCGCGTAGAAAGTTTCTTTTCCAAAATCTCACCTTCAAATATATATAACAGTCTATTAGTAAACTATATCTGGATTTGGAGGGGAAGTCAAAAGAATGGTTTTGATAAATGATTCCTTGGCCAGCTTATTCTAAAGTTCTTGCATGACTAAATTCATCGTTCATATGAGGAATATGCCCATAAAATTTCGGATTTTCAGCCTTTTCAAGAGGTTAATTGTTTCGCCCAAACAAAGAAGAAAGTGCCCTTGCTTATAAATGATAAAAACTATAAAGATAATTTTATATTGGCTAAGCCCTCCCGTAAGAAATTCGTTTAACAGCGGAAAATAAAAAAGATGAAAAACCGATTTGGTTTTTCATCTTTTCCAGGCCAACACAATGCTGAGGCCGAGGCCGACATGACGTCGGTTTCAAAGACATTGCCGCACGACGCGGCGGTTTTTGTCTTTGTTCCTCTGTGCCGGTCACAAAGACGTTGCCGCACGACGCGGCGTTCTTAGTCTTCGTACCTCCATCTGCCGCCTCAGCTTTTCATTCAGCTTCTTAAGCAATCCAGCTTCGGCTCCTAGCTGCTCGAGACATAAGAAAAAGCTCTACGGGAGGCAGATACGACATCGGTCACAAAGACGTCGCCACAGGATGTGGCGTTCTTAGTCTTTGTTCCTTTTGCCTTCCCTCCGAGCTTTTTGCTTAT
>JAEIGA010004322.1_pt1 | contig 21996 bp, 22 predicted proteins | sample 9270691 | NCBI WGS metagenome assembly JAEIGA01 (sample SAMN17057246, study PRJNA624740) | gut metagenome | biome: biome; isolation source: fecal sample | host: Bos grunniens | place: China: Xizang | collected 2019 | reverse complement strand
TTAACTGATTATGAAAATCTTGTAAAATGGAATAAAGGTGCAAACCTATGTGTAAATTGTGGTGCTTGTGTAAAACATTGTCCTCAACATATTGATATTCCTTCAAAAATTCAAGAAGCACATAATTCACTTTTATATTGACAATGATAATTTTTTGCTAATATCAAAAAAAAATCTTCCGATAATTAAAATAAGTAGAATTGTGCATAAATTGTGCAAAACTACTTGACTTGTAACGAATTAGCGTAGAAAATAGAAGAATGATAGAAGTTATTCGTCTAGATGGAAAACACTACTGGATCAATCCACATCAGATTGAATGTATCGAACAAAATCCTGATGTAACTTTAGTAATGCTTTCTGGAAAAAAACTTATTGTACGCAATTCTCCAGAAGAAATAATTGACAGTATCGTTGAATATCGAAAACGAATCGGTGCATTTAAAAACGAGCTGTAAATATTCAATATAATTTTGGGAGGAATTTTAAGTGGATATAGCAACAATATTAGGTCTTGTTGGTGGTGCAGTCTGTATCGTCATGTCTGTTTTAACATCAGGTGGTACCATGGGTGGTATTTTCGATGTGCCATCTTTGATCTTCGTTTTTGGTGGTTCTTTCTTTGCATTGTTTATTGCTTATCCTATGTCGTCTGTTTTAGGTATTTTCCCTATTATGGGACGAGCCTTCAAAATCCCTGATTTTGGTGAAAAAACTCTTGTTCAAGATATGGTAAACCTTTCTGAAAAAGCTCGTCGCGAAGGTATTCTTGCTTTGGAAGAAGGTCTTGATGATTTATCTGACGATTTTATGAAAAATGGATTACGATTAGTTGTCGATGGTACAGATGGCGCAATTATTCGTACTATTATGCAAAGTGAAATGAACCAAATTGAAGGTCGTCACTTGGACTGGATAAACATTGTTATCGCTTGGGCAGGTCTTGCACCTGGATATGGTATGATGGGTACCGTTATCGGTCTTATTGGTATGTTGCGTAACTTGGAAGATAAATCTTCTCTTGGACCTAACATGGCGGTTGCTCTTGTTACAACACTTTACGGTTCTCTTATTGCCAACTGGATTATGACTCCTATTGCAACAAAGTTGGCAGATCAAAACGCTACAGAAATCAGAACTAAAGAAATGATTATTGAAGGTGTTTTATCAATTCAAGCAGGTGATAACCCTCGTATTTTGGCGATGAAACTTTTAACATACCTTGATCCAAAATCAAGAAAAGTTATTGAAGCCGATGTTCTAAAGGATTAGTTTGAGGTTTTGTTATGGGAAAGAAAGAGCCTAAAAAGGCTTCGCAGGAATGGTTGACCACTTATGGTGATATGATTACTCTTATGCTCTGCTTCTTCGTTATGCTTTATAATCCAACAGAAGCAGATCCTGTGCAAATGGCTTTGATGACAGCTTCTTTGCAAACTGATTCTGTTTCTGGTGGTATGTCTGCAACTTCTGGGCGATTAGCAGATTTAGGAAACAGTATTAACAGTTTGCCTTCTCTTGAAAAGGGGAAAAATTTAGGAACAGCAAAAAAGAAGGCCGTAAGTCTTTTTGCTCCTGATAGAAAATCTACAAAAATCACAATTACAAGTGATGAACGAGGTTTGGTAATTACTTTGGCAGCTGATGCTTTTTTTGCAGAAAATAGCGCCGAGTTAAATATAGAAGAAACAAGAGATACTCTTTTAAGAATATCTCAATTTTTGTCTATGCCAGAATTGGCGGGACGAAAATTTAGAATTGAAGGTCATACAGATTCTACAACAGCAGATTCTACTAAGTGGCCAAGTAATTGGGAATTATCTTCTGCAAGAGCTGTGAATGTTTTGCATTATCTTTCTGATTTTGGAATTGATGAAAGTCAATTTTCTGTGGCAGGATATGCTGATAATCAGCCAAGACATTCCAACGAAACTCCAGACGGAAGAGCATATAATCGTCGAGTTGATATAATTATTCTGGACGAAGGTCATTTTTAATGATATTATATTCTTTATAAAAAGGAAGGTTTTTTATGGCTGATGAAGATTCAAGCTTAGATGATAACGATTTAGGGATGTCATCCTCTGGTGATAAAAAGAAAGGAAAGGGGATGGGAGGTTTGCTTCCAACTCTTTTAAAATGGATTGCTATTGTTATTGGATCAATCATTCTTATTGTTACAGTTGTAATTATCACAATGAAAGTTATGGGAACAAATAATACTGCTACAGTTGCAGTTCCTGTTTCACCTGAATATACAACAAAGAGAGAATTGCTTTCTTGGTATAATTCTTTAGGTCAGGTAAAAACTAAGACTTGTGATGAAATTCCTGCAAGTGTAGTTGTGGAAGTTGTTTTAGGTTACAAGGTTGATGATAAAACCACAGCAACTGAAATTACACAGCGCCAAATTGAAATTAAAGACTTTTTGCGCCGATATTTTACAGGAAAAACAACCGACGAGTTAAAACCAAATAACGAAGTAAAATTGCAAATGGAAATTCGCAATACTATAAACGATGATATTTTAAGTACATCTCGTATTAAAGATGTAAAGTTTTTACAACTTGATGTAATTGAACAATATTAAGGGTGAAGCATGAACGAAGTTCTGTCTCAAGATGAAATAGATCAGTTACTCCAGGCAATTTCTTCCGGTGAACCAGAAGCGGAAGATTATACCCCCGTAAATGATACTCGAAAAATTAAAATTTACGACTTTAAACGCCCGGATAAGTTCTCTAAAGAACAGATTCGTACTGTATCTATCATGCATGAAACTTTTGCACGATTAACAACAACTAGCCTTTCTGCACAGCTTCGTAGTATGGTTCATGTCCATGTTGCTTCTGTAGACCAGTTGACTTACGAGGAATTTATCCGTTCTATTCCAACGCCAACAACTTTGGCTGTTATCAATATGGATCCTCTTAAAGGTAATGCAATTTTGGAAATTGACCCAGCAATTACCTTTTCTATGATTGATCGTCTTTTTGGTGGAACAGGGCAGGGAACAAAGGTTCAGCGTGATTTAACAGATATTGAACAATCTGTAATGGAAGGAATTATCGTGCGTATTCTTGCAAATATGCGCGAAGCATGGACTCAGGTAATCGATCTTCGTCCTCGTCTTGGGCAAATCGAAACAAATCCTCAGTTTGCGCAAATTGTTCCGCCATCAGAAATGGTTGTTCTTGTTACACTTGAAACAAAAGTAGGTGAAGAAGAAGGAATGATGAACTTCTGTATTCCTTACATTACAATCGAACCAATTATTTCAAAACTTTCTTCACAATTCTGGTTTTCATCTGTTAGAAGAAGTTCTACAACTCAGTACAGTGGAATTTTGCAGGAAAAACTTTCAACTGTAGAAATGGATGTTGTTGCAGAAATTGGTTCTATAAATCTTCCAATTTATGATGTTTTAAATTTAAGAGTTGGCGATACTATCCGATTATCTAATGTAAAGGTTGGAGATCCTTTAACCTTAAGTGTTGGAAATAAAGAGAAGTTTTTATGTCAACCTGGAGTTATAGGAAAAAAGATGGCTGTTCAAGTCATTGGAAAAATCGATCAAGCAGAATCTGAAGAATACGAAGAATTATCTGTAGAAGGAGATGAAACATATGAGTGATGGTGCAATTTCACAAGAAGAAATAGATGCTTTGTTGGCAGGTGTAGATATGGGTGGAATAAATTCTACAGGAATTTCTTCACCAGCTTCTTCTACAAAGTTGGATCTTTCTTATCTAAAAGACATTACTGAAAAAAATAGAGAAGCATTGGCTTCAAGTTTGGAAATGATGACAGGAGCTGAGGTAAAAGTTGATGAGCCAATTCTCGAAACAGTTGATCGAGATCAGGCTTTAAGACGCGTACCTGAAATGGTTATTGCTATTACAGCTGACTTTAATGAAGGTTTGTATGGTAGCCATTTATTTATTCTTGCTCCTGAACTTACTCAAAAATTGGCAGGATTGATAAACAAAGAAGATTCCCCTGAAATTGATGGAATGTCACTTTCTGTTGTATCTGAAGTTGTTTCTCAGCATACAGGAAATGAAATTACAAATATTAGTAATACAGGAAAATTTCCAGGTTTGGCATGTAATCCAGCTGAAGCAAATCACATTCCAAAGGCAATGGTACATTTTCCTCAAGGTTCTTTTGTTATCTTCTCTTATCCATTAACTATTGATGGTTCTGTTTTTACTTTATGGGAAATCATGGGTGAAGAAGTTGCAAAAAGCTTAATCGTAGCTTTCGGTGGTGGTCAACAAGAAGCACCAAAAGCAGATAATGCCTTTGCTCAAATGTCTTCTCCTGCTGGTCAACCTCAAATGGGCGGAATGCAACAAATGCAAATGGGCGGTATGCCAATGGGTGGAATGCAGCAAATGCCTATGGGCGGTATGCAAATGGGCGGAATGCAGCAAATGCCTATGGCTGGTATGCAAATGGGTATGCCTCAGATGGGAATGCCTATGGGAATGGGCATGCAAATGCCAATGAACACTCCAAATGTACAAAGTGTTCAGTATCCTATGTTGCAAAATGGTGCAGTAGGAATGGAACAAGGAAATATCGGTCTTATCATGGATGTTTTCATGGAAATGACCGTAGAACTTGGACGAACAAAAAAACTTATCAAGGATATTCTTGGAATGGGTGAAGGTACTATTATCGAGCTTGATAAACTTGCTGGTGAACCTGTAGATATTCTTGTAAATCATAAACCTATTGCTAAAGGAGAAGTTGTAGTTATCGACGAAAACTTTGGTGTTCGTGTAACTGAAATTCTTTCTTCTATGGAGCGATTAACAGATAGTCAATAATATTTCTTTGGGTGGGGGATTTATTACGAAAACTTCAATTATTAAAATCCTATTAGTAGGTTTTCTCGTTTTTTTATGTGTTGGATTTTCTTTTGCACAAACAAGTGGTTCTGAAGTTTCTATTTCTGCAAAGCAACAAGAGTCAGAAATGTTAATTTCTACAGAGGAAGATGTTGCTGTTCAACAAAATACAAGCACAGGTTGGCTTTTTGTGCGAATGATTCTTGTTTTGATAGTTGTAGTTGCTTGTATTTATGCTGTTTTTTATTTTGTAAAAAAGACTACAAATACAGGAAATCAAACAGATCCTTACTTAAAAAAAGTAGCTTCAATTAGTTTATCTCCAGGAAAATCGGTGCAAGTAATTACTTTGCAAAATCATTGTTATGTTTTGGGTGTTTCTGAATCTTCAGTTCAGTTGATTAGTGAATTAGAAGATAAGGATTTAATTGATGCAATGAATCTCAATACAGATGCTGAGCCTACTGGAAAAGTTAAAGATTTTGCATCTATGCTTGCAAGTGCAATGGGGATAAAGAAAAAATCCTTTGAGGATTCGGTTTCAAATTCTGTACAAAATATGAAAGAACAAACAAATCGATTAAAGCGTTCTTCTTTATCGGAGAATAATGATGAACAATAGAATTGCTTTTGTCTTGGCGCTTTCTGTTTTGATTTTTTTATTGCCAACAAATTTGATGGCACAAAGTTTTCCTCGAAGTTCCACCGAGGGAACAGCACAAATGTCTGGAACTGTAAATGATGTAGATTTGCCTGTAGTAGATTTATCTATTCGTGCGCCAGATAGTAATCAAGAAGTTGCTTTTTCTGTTCAAATTATGCTTCTTCTTACAATACTTTCTCTTGCTCCAAGTATTTTAATTCTTCTTACATGTTTTTTGCGCTTTTCAATCGTTTTGGATTTTATAAAAAGAGCTTTGTCTTTGCAACAAGTTCCACCAACTACTGTTCTTAATGGAATTGCTTTTTTTATGACACTTTTTATTATGTGGCCAACTTTTAATCAGGTTTATGAAAATTCGTTCAAGCCTTTAGCAGATGGTCAAATTAGTTTAGAACAAGCGTATTCAGAAGCAGAAGCACCAATAAGAATTTTTATGTTCAAACAGATGGCAAACGATACTGATTCAATTTCGCTTTTTATGTCTATGGCAAAATTACCAAAGCCACAAACTTTAGCAGATGTTCCAACTTATGTTTTGATTCCGTCTTATATTTTGCATGAATTAACGGTTGCGTTCAAAATAGGTATTTTGCTGTATATTCCTTTTATCGTTATAGATATGGTTATTGCAAGTATTTTGATGGCTATGGGTATGATTATGTTGCCACCTGTGCAAATTTCTATGCCTTTCAAATTGATGATTTTCATTTTGGTTGATGGTTGGGGATTATTAACTCAACAATTATTTAATTCAATCTTGTAAAAGGGGTAAGTTATGACTATCGGTAATTTGGTAACTTTGTTGCGAGATGGATTATTTCAGATTTTGATTATGATTGCTCCTGTTTTGGGAGTTGCGTTGGTTGTAGGTTTAATAATTGCTATTTTTCAAGCAGTAACTTCAATTCAAGAGCAAACTCTTACTACAGTGCCAAAGATTTTTGCAATTTTGGCAGTTTTGGCACTTTTAGGTGGTTGGATGTTCTCTTCAATGAGAGATTATACTGTTCAGATTTTTCAAATGATTCCTCAAATCGTAAGATAATTTTATAGGATAAGATGTAGAATAAATGCTTAATGAAATTGTACAACGAGCACCTTTGTATTTATTAGCAGCGGTTCGTTGTTTTGCATTGATTATGACTCTTCCTCTTTTTTCTATGCAAAGTGTTTCTAGAGTTGCAAAAATTGCACTAGCAGGTTATATGGCGTTTTTTGTTTTGCCATCTGCTTACGGACAAGCTTGGCAACTGGCTGAATATCATATCGCAGAAAATATTTTTTCTGGAGCATTTTCTTTACACTATGTTTTTCTCTTAATTGGCGAAGGTTTAATCGGTGTAATTACTGGATTTTTTATCTCAATGATTTTTTCTGCATTTAGTTCTGCTGGTCAATTTTTTTCTTATCAAATGGGTTTTGCTGCTTCCGAAGTTTACGATGCGCTTGCTCAAGTTGAAAATCCTTTGATGGGACAATTTCTTAACTTGATGGCAATGTTGGTTTTCTTGCAAATTGATGGATTTCAACAGTTGTTTCTTGGTGGGATTTTACGAAGTTTTGAATCTCTAAATGCTCTATCTTTGGTAATTTACAAAGATAATTTTATAACTTTTTTGCTAACAGGCTTAACTGATTTATTTTTTGATGCAATGATGATTTCTCTTCCGCTAGTTGGAACTTTGTTTTTGATTTCAGTAACGATGGGAATTTTGTCAAAAGCAGCACCTCAGATGAATCTTCTTTCTGAAGGATTGCCTATGACGATTTTAACTTCGTTTTTGATTTTGGTATTGCTAATGCCAGTTATGTGTGATTTTTTTACTCGTTCGTTTGATATTGCTTTTTTGAAGTTTGAAAATCTTTTATCACAAGTAGCAAGGAATCCTTTATGATAATCGTTGAAGATAATTTATTTCTTGCTAAAAATCAAAATTCTCAAGCAAAACTTTTGTTCGATTTACAATGGTTTGCATCTGCCGAAGAAGAAGGTCGAACAGAAGAACCTTCGGAACATAAATTAAAAAAGGCTAGGGAAGAAGGTCGTGTTGCAAAAAGTACCGAAATAAATGGTGCGTTGGTTTTATTGTTGCCTGTAATTGCAATTATCATCTTGGCTCCGTGGATTTTTAAATCTTGTGTGGAAGTAATCAGGTTTTACTTTGATAGATGCGTTTCTGCCGAATTAACCGATTCTGCCTTAGTTGATGCTTTTTACAATTATTTTATTAAATTAGTTTTGCCAATCGGACTTTCTGCGATGGTTGCTGGTGTTGTTGGAAATATCGTGCAAACAAAAGGTTTCTTATTTTCAACAAAACCTATTGAACCAAAATTTTCTAAAATTCTTCCAAAGTTTGGGCAGTATTTTAAAAAGACAATTTTTTCACTTGAAGGTGCTTTTAATGTTTTTAAATCATTGTTCAAAGTTGTTGTTTTGTTTATCGCCGCTTATGTAATTATTTCTTCCGATATAGAAACTCTTTTATCAATGATGAATGTAAGTTTGTGGAGTGGAGTTTGTTATATCGCAAAAATGGCTGCTAAAATTTTGCTTGTTGCCGCTATTGTTTTTCTTGGAGTTGCAATTCCAGATTATATTGTCCAGAAAAAACAATTTATGGAATCAATGAAAATGTCAAAACAAGAAGTTAAGCAAGAATACAAGGATATGGAAGGAGATCCTTTGGTAAAAAGTCGCTTAAGACAGCAAATGCGTAATTTGCTTTATCAAAATTTGCCCAAAGCCATTTCAGAGTCTGATGTTGTAATTACCAACCCAACTCACTATGCAGTTGCTATAAAATATGATAATGCTACGATGCAAGCACCTATGGTAAATGCAAAAGGTGAAGATGAGTTAGCTATGCGAATTAAAACTTTGGCAAAAGAAAACGATGTTGCTATTGTAGAAAATAAACTTCTTGCTCGAGAATTATATACAAAAGTTGAAATTGGTGATATAATACCAGAAGAATACTTGCAAGCGATGGCAGTTATTCTTGCAAATGTTTATACAATGAAAGGTAAACGCTTTTAAAACGATAAAGTCATTATGGGTGGGGACTCTTGGCTAATAAGTTTGATGTAAAATCTACAACTAATCTCTTTGTTGCAGTAGCTGTTGTTGCGGTAATTCTTATGTTGATTATTCCGTTGCCAACAGTGTTACTTGACTTTTTGATGTCATGTAATGTATTGCTTTCTGTACTTATCATTCTTATAACTTTATATACACCAAAATCTACTGATTTTTCAACCTTCCCAACTGTTTTGCTTGTTTCTACTGTATTCAGTTTGGCTTTGAATGTTTCTTCTACAAGACTTATTCTTTCAAAAGGTGCAAAGTTTGACGGTAAAATGGTTACAGCCTTTGGGGAATTTGTTGTTGGTTCTGGTGGAACAGAAGGCCTTTTAATTGGTATTGTAATCTTTATCATTTTGATTGCAGTTCAAGTAGCTGTTATTACAAAAGGTGCAACTCGTATTGCTGAAGTCCAAGCTCGATTTACCTTGGACGGAATGCCGAACAAAATGATGGCTGTTGATGCAGAGTTTAACTCTGGTGCAATTACAGAAGAAGTTGCAAAACAACGAAAAATCGAAATTCAAAAAGAAGTTGATTTCTATTCATCAATGGATGGTGCTTCTAAGTTTATTTCAGGTTCTGTAAAAGTTGGTATTTTTATCACTGTTATCAACCTTGTTGTAGGAATTATCTTTGGAATGGTTTTGCACGGAGAGCCATTCTCTCAAGCAATTACAACTTACGCAAAGTTTACAATCGGAGATGGATTGCTTTCTCAAATTCCATCTTTGTTGATTTCTGTAGCAACTGGTCTTATCGTTACTCGTTCTGCAAATGACGAAAAATCTTCACTTGGTGAAGACATAAAACGAGATTTTACTCAAAACGCATGGATTTACTATGTTGGTGGTGGAACCATGATTGTTATTGGAGTTTTCCCTGGTTTCCCTTGGTATATTCTTATTCCGATGGGTGTAGGTTTGATTTATTTAGGTTGGCGACTTTCAACTATTAGTCAAGCAAAAGCTGAAGAATCAAAGCGAAAAGAAAATGAACAACTTAAAAAGCCTACAACACCTACGGGAATTAGTCCTGTAGTTCCTCTTGATGCTCTTTCTTTGGAAGTTGGATATGCTTTAGTTCCTCTTTTGGAAAAAGAAAAAGGTGGCGATTTAGTTGAAAGAATTGGTAGGATTCGTAGTGAACTTGGTCTTGAATTAGGGTTGGTTGTTCCTTCTATTCGTGTTGTGGATAATATACAACTTGATCCTAATGAATATTGTTTTAAGATTCGTGGTGTAGAAGTTGATACAGCTAAAGTTCGTATGGGTTGGTATATGTGTATGAACACAGGTGCTGTTACAGAAGAAATTCCTGGCGAACAAACAGTCGATCCTGCATTTGGGCTTCCTGCGTTGTGGGTAACAAAAGATAATCGAGAAAGAGCTGAACGGGCTGGCTACGCCGTTATTGATTCTCCAACAATTATCGCTACTCACTTAACTGAAATGATAAAGAAAAACGCTTCTGAAATCCTTGGTCGTCAAGAAGTTAAATCTATCCTTGATGAATTGTCAAAAACATATTCAGCTGTTGTTGAAGAAGTTAACAAAATGTTTACTATTGGAGAAGTTCAAAAAGTTATGCAGGGCTTGTTGAAAGAACAAGTTTCTATTAGAAATACTGTAGCAATTTTAGAAACTATTGCAGATTATGGTGCAATGACTAAAAGTACAGAATTGCTTGTAGAAAAAGTTCGTCAGCGTTTAGGTAGACAAATTTGTTTACAATATTGTGATGAAAATAAAGTTTTGCATGTGTTAACTATTGAACCTTCGTTTATACAAAAAATTGTAAATTCAAGATTTGAATCTGCAAATGGTCCTGGAGTTGCTTTAGACCCTGTTGATTATAGACAGTGGATATCTTCATTAAGTAATTATATTGCTGCTGTTGAAAATAGAGGATATTTCCCTGTAATCGTATGTCCTGCAGAAGCTCGAGTTTTAGTAAAAACAAGTATAGAACGAGAAATGCCAAAAATAGTGGTACTTTCTGTTCCTGAAATTGATAAAGAAATTAAATTAGAGTCTTTAGGGGAGGTAAAAGTTGGATAGGCTCAATTCTGCTGTTGAATTATCTGTTGAAGGTGAAACACTAAAAGACTGTTTAGCAAAAATACAAGGAACTCACGGATTAAATTATCAAATTCTTAGAAAACAAGACATAAAGATAAAGAAGGGATTTTTGGGAATTTTTCAAACTGATGGTGTTAGAGTATTTTTTGTTCCAACTCGACCTCAATATACAGGATTTCCAAGAGATTCAAGAACTCAATCTGCAGTTTCTGTAAATACAAATGCTCAAAAATTTGATGAAGAAAAAAATAAGATTTTAGAAAAAAACAATTATCGACCAAATCCTCAGATGCAAGAAGTTTTAGACGCTGTAAAATCAATGCAAGAGCAGTTGGCAGCTTCTTCTAATATTGCTTCAGTTGAAGAACATCCTACAATTTCAAAAATTGAATCTTTGTTAGAGAATAACGAATTTTCACCTTCATATATTCGTAGAATTACAGAAAGGATTCGTAAAGAATTTCCTCTTGATGCCCTTGATGATTTAGATTTAGTTCAAAAATCTGTTGTTGAGTGGGTTGGTGAAAGTATTTCTATAAAAACTCCCGTTTATGAATCTCGTCCTCAAGTGATTATTTTAGTTGGACCTACTGGTGTTGGTAAAACAACAACGGTTGCAAAACTTGCTGCTAGATACGCTTTTGGAAGTTCTGGAGACGAAGTTAGAAAAAATGTTCGAATTATCACTGTTGACTGGTATAGAATTGGTGCAAGAGAACAGATTGAAATTTATGGACAAACAATGCAAGTGCCTGTTTCAAAAGCTGAATCAAGCAGTGACATTGGCGAACTTCTTGATACTTACAGAAATGATGAAGATTATATCATTATTGATACAACTGGTTATAGTCCAAAAGATTATGAAAATATTGCAAAAATGAAAAAAGTTTTGGATGTTAGAAATTACTCTGTAGAAACTTATCTTTGTATGTCTGCTTCTACAAAACTTTCTGACATGAAAGAAATTATGCAACAATATGAGATTTTTGGTTACAATTCTGTAATTATTACTAAATTTGACGAAACTTCTCATGTTGGAAATATCGTTTGTGCTTTATCTGACAAAGGGAAGACGCTAACTTATCTTACTACAGGTCAGAAAGTGCCAAATTATTTTGAACAAGCTTCGGTTGTAAGATTATTGTCGGAACTTTCTGGATTCAAAATGGATCTAAAAAGTCTTGAAAAAAAATTCAATAATATAAATTAAGGTGGAATGTTATGGAAGATCAAGCTTCAGAATTGCGTGCGTTAATGCAAAAGCGAATGGAAAGTACAATTAATGAATCCCCATATGTAAAATCAGCAACTCATAAAACTAGAATTATTGCAATTACAAGTGGAAAGGGGGGTGTAGGAAAAACAAATATTGCTGTAAATATGGCAATTCAATATGCTGAACTTGGAAAAAAAGTTATTTTGATTGACGGTGACTTGGGAATGGCCAATGTAAATGTTTTGTTGAATGTTGTTCCAAGTAGCAATCTTTTGCATGTAATTACTCAGCATAAAAAAATGAGTGATATTATTTTAGATACAGAATACGGAATCAAATTTATTGCTGGTGCAAATGGATTTTCAAGAATCGCTAATCTTTCAGAAGAAGAATTAGATTATTTTGTAAAAGAATTTTCTACACTTTCTAATGCTGATATTATCATTATTGATACTGGTGCTGGAATTTCAAATAATGTTTTGAGTTTTGTTGCTTCGGCTGATGAAGTTTATGTAATTACAACTCCAGAACCAACTGCTGTAACTGATGCTTATGGTATTATCAAAATTATTGCAACAGAATTACCAAATTCAGAAATAAACATGAAACTTTTGGTAAACAGAGTTCATTCAGCTGATGAAGGAAAGCGAATTTCTGAAAGAATTATCAATATCGCAGCTCAGTTTTTGAATTATAAAATTGATTATCTTGGTTTTATTTACGACGATCCAATTGTTTCTGCTTCAGTAATTCGACAAAAGCCTTTTATTATTTCTAGCCCAACTTCAAAACCTGCTATGTGTTTGAAGCATATTGTTGGTAGAATTGAAAAAACTGGTTTGGATGAAGAAGAAGGATTTGCAAGGTTTATGCGTAAATTTAGAGGTAAAAAGAAATAGATTAGGTTGAAAGGCGATAATATATCACTTAAAATATTTACTTGACCTAATACTAATTTTGCCTTAATCTATTTATATGGAGGAAGTCTGTGTTTAATTACAAAGTGATTGTAGCATCTTCGATAATTGGCTTTCTTCTTTCATTTATTACAGGGCTTTTTTCTGGCGTTGGTTTTGGCTTTGTTTTATTACGAGCGATTATTTTTGCTATTGCTTTAGGTACTTTAGCAGCAGTAATTATGTTTGTATTTGACAAGTTTTTAGATATGGATTCTGTGGAAACTAATTCTTATACGACTGAAACTAATGTTGGTAATATGGTTGATATAAATATTGGCGAAGATGAATTAGTTGAAGAGGATTCTGCACCTGGTTTTTATGTGGATGCAAAGTTGACTCCAAATGGTTCGGCTAGTAGTTCTAATGCTAATTCGGGGAGCACGGCTACACAAAATGTTAGTTCTGATGTTGTAGCTAATGATAGTGCATCTTCTAAACCTATTGAAAATGTATCAGTAAAAAATGAGAATGTTGCTAGTAAAAATGTTGCCGAGAATGTGCAATCTTCGGGTACAACAAATGGATTTGTTAGGACTGATGTTCAATCAATGACTTCGTCTGCAAATTATAGCAACTATAATGAAAATAATTCTGACGATGAGTTAGATGAATTGCCTGAATTTAGTTCTGGTAATAATAGTTCAAGTTCTGGGAGTTCTTTATACAAAGACTCTCCTTTGATGGATAAAGGTGTGCAAGATGCTGAACTTATGGCTCAAGCTATTCGCACAATATTAAATAAAGACGGATAATTTGGTGGGAAATTATGACAGTTGCACTAGACGAGGAAAAAACTGAAAACGAACTTTGGATTGAGTTCAAAAAAACAAAATCTTCTCAACTTCGTGACAAATTTATCAGACAATATATGCCTTTGGTTAAATATGTTGCAGGTAAAGTTTCTGTAGGAATGCCTGGTAGTGTTGATTTTGATGATTTAGTTGGTTATGGACAATTCGGTTTGTTGGATGCAATAAATAAATTCGATCCTGAAAAAAATGTAAAGTTTAAAACATATGCTGTAACAAGAATTCGTGGTGCAATTTTTGATGAATTAAGAACATTGGATTGGGTTCCTCGTTCGGTAAGACAAAAATCACGCGAAATTGAAGATACGATAGTTCAACTTGAATCTAAACTCGGTCGTCCAGCTTCTGATAGTGAAGTTGCAAGTGCCATGGGAATTTCTGAAGATGAATATCATCAGACAATTCTTAAAGTTTCAGGAACAAGTGTTCTTTCTTTGAATGATGTTTGGTATTCAGGTGATGAATCTGAAAATGTTTCCATCGGTGATAGCATTGAATCTCCATTAAGTTTAAATCCGGAAGTAATTGTTGAACGCGAAGAAGTTAGACGCATCATTATTGAATCAATAAACGAACTTCCAGAAAAAGAAAAAATGGTTCTAGTTTTATATTATCATGAAGATATGACATTCAAAGAAATTGGTCAGGTTTTAGAGGTAAGTGAATCTCGAGTTTCACAGTTGCATACAAAAGCAAATTTACGATTACGCGCAAAATTAACAAATTTTCGTAAAGGAATTTTCTAATAAAAATGGTAACTCTTGATAAAATACGCTTAGATATGAAAAAATTGCTTCAAATAGATGAATCTATGCGTTATGTGGATGTTCTAGCTGATACTCTCGAAGAAGCTTTGGCTGACGCTGCAGTTCAGTTGGATACTAGAGTTGCTTTATTGGAATATGAAGTTTTAGAAAAAGGTAGTAAGGGATTTTTAGGTTTCGTAAAAAAGAATTGGAAAATTCGTGCCTACGAAATTGTATCTGCTACTACTAAAAAGAAAAAATCCAAATTTAATGATATTTTGGGTGACGATGAATTAAATGAAGTTGAAGTTATTTTGGATAAAGATGGCGTTTTCTTTGTTCGTCGTTTTGGCTCTCAATTAAAATTAAAAGTAACCCTTCCTGTTGGAAATGGTGAAAAAGTAAATGTAAAAGATGTTCTTGGTCAGTTAACTCGTTCAGATACTGTAAAAATTGATGAAGATGCTGTAAAAACTGCTTGTAATAATGGAACAGAACAAGCATATATTGTTGTTGGTCAATACAAGCATAATCCTGCAGGCGATGCCATGCTTACAGTTGAAATTTCTCCAGATGAAATGCATGGAACAATTACTGTTACTGCTCCTGCTATTGGTGGTGCAGATATAAATGCTGACCAAATTCGTAACGCACTTGGATTGCAAGGTGTTGTTGCTGGTATTAGTGAAGAAAAAATCAGTGAGTTTGTAGATTCTCCTGTTTATGGTATTCCTTTCGAGGTTGCTTCTGCTGAGTTGCCTGTTAATGGAAAAAATGCATATATTTCTTATAATTTTGAAACAGATCGTTCTAAGTTAAAATTGAAAGAATCTGCTTCTGGTCAAATAAATTATAAAGAACAAAATCGTATTCAGAACTTTCTCAAAGGCGCTGCTCTTGCTCAAAAAATGGAGCCTGAGAGAGGAAAACCTGGAAAAACTATTCTTGGTCGATATCTAGATGCAGACAATGGAAAAGATTTGGATATCAATTCACGATTGGGTAAAAATGTTTATGTTGATACAGATGGAAAAACAATTTGTGCTTCTATTGATGGACAGGTTGTTCTCAATGGTGAAAAAATCAGCATAGAACCTGTTTTTGTTGTTGAAGGCGATGTTACTCAGAAAATTGGAAATATTGATTTTGTTGGAACAGTTATTGTTAAGGGTAATGTTGATGGTTATGACATAAAAGCTACTGGAAATATTGAAATTGAAGGTAATGTTGGTTGTTGTAGAATTGAAGCTGAGGGCGATGTTATTATTAAACAACCTATTTCTGGTCGTGATGAAGGTTATATCCGTGCAGGAAAATCTTTGTGGGCTAAGTCTATTCAAAATACACAAGTTGATGTTGAAGACTGCATATATGTTTCTGAATCTATAATGAACTCAAATATTACTTGTAACAAAAAAGTTTTTGTTCAGGGACAAGGAAAGAAAGGTGCAATTCGTGGTGGTAAGATTTTTGCAACCGAAGAAGTTTTTGCTCCATCTATTGGTAGTTCTGGTGGTGGTACTGTAACTGTTGTTGAAGTTGGTTACGATCCTCGAGCAAAAAATCGATTGGATGAGTTGCAAGCAAAACAAGGTGATTTTGTTAGAGAACTTGACCAAATTGAGTTGGAACTTAATCACTTAGAAGAAATGAAGAAAAAACGAAAAATCTTGGCTCACGATAAAGAAGAATTATTCCAAAATTATACTTCTCGTAAAAAAGAAATTATTGCAGAGTCAGAAGTGATTTCTAAAGAAATTCAAGAATTACAAGATCATCTTAAAGAACTCAAAGCTATTGGTAATGTTTCTGTTTCTGGCGTTGTTTATGATGGTGTAAAAATACATATTCGTGATGCACAAGAAGAAATCCGAACAGATATAAAACATGTTACATTCTATTACGAAGACGGTTTGATTCGTCATCGTAAATATGAACCACCTTCATCTGAAGAATTAAAGAGGGCTCCAGATGGCTATACAGCCAATTGATTTGCAAACTTTATATTCTCAAATGGATAAAGTTTCTAAAAATGTAGTTCAACAGCAACAGCATGCTCAGTTGCATGGTTCTATGGAATTAGCTGGTCTTGTAAAAAAAGATGCCGAAAAAACTGAAACTGTGGAAAAGGCACAAGAACAAGAAGGCATGGCAGAAGTTAAAGATAATCAGAATTCCAAGAATCAGGAACAAAATCAATCTAAAAAAAATCAAAAACAAGAAGAATCAACAGAAGTTGTTCTTGAGTTAATAAAAGACCCTGCTTTAGGAAAAAATTTTGATGTTTTGGGATAAAAAATGATTATTTTTGCGATTATTATTTTAGCTATCAATTTAATTCTCTGGTTTGTTCTATTTAAATTCTTGAAAAAAGCATTTTCATACAAGGGTGCATTGTCTGAAATTAAACAGGAAGCAGAAAAAATCATTATAGAAATAAATCGAGAAACTGATAATTCGATTACTCTAATGGAATCAAAAATAAATCATGTAAAAGAAATAATTGATACTGCTGAAAAAAAGATAATGTTGTACGAAAATACATTGATTCAAAAAGATAATGAAAAACAACTTTATCAGCAATTAACAGATTTTCAAGCAAAACAAAATACTCCTATAAAAAAAGCAATAAAAGGATATAAGGCAAATTCTTCTTCGGAACAAGATTATTTACCTCTTTTTACAGAAAATGCAGGCACAAGTGATTTTCAAGATTTAAAGAATGATTCAAACAAAACTGATAAAAAAGACGATGCTGCAACAGAAACTGTAAAAATTATTCAAGGCGAAAAAGTTGAGCCAAAGGTTCTTGTTCAGGATCAAATAATAAAACTTGCTAAGGAAGGTTTTACGCCTGAATTGATAGCAAGTAAATTGAATGTTTCAATCAATGTTGTAACAATGACCATTGATTTATATTTATAATTGAATTTTATGAAAATTTTAGAAAAAACTAAATTTAATCAAAAAATAATTATTCTCGTTTTGTTAAACTTAATTCTTAATTTTAATATTTTTTCTCAGGGAATAAATTTTAATCAATCTGAATTGCAAGGAGAATGGCAAAATTCAAAAAAGTTTATTCAGTTTGATTTTGAAAATAATAAAATAGTTCATGAGTTAAAAACTTTTTACGGATTATGGCGAGATAAACCTTTTGAAACAGATTTTTCATCTTTGAAAATTGAACCGCTTGTTTTTGAAAATCAATTGTTTGTAGAATATTGGATTTTAGATTCATTTTTTGACAAAGAAAAAAAATCCAAGTTAAAACTTTACTTGCCTGCAAGTAATATTAAAGAAATTTCTTTAGATAATCCTAAAATTCAAAGTGAAGTTTACGCTTATTTGTTTTTAGACGAAACTTATGCAATAAAAATACGATATTGGCTTGTGGACTTAGAATTTGAAGGCGATTCATTCGAAAATGAGCGTGGAATGATAACTGAAAATACAGTTGATGTAAAATCTAATGTTGCTCTGTCAGATTTGCAAGATGAATATTATCGAAATATAAAAAAATACATAAAAATTGCTGATAAAGTTTATACTTGTGTTGAAGGTCGTGGAACAAAAATTCGTAATATTGAAAAGATAAATTTTGTGCAAGAATTTGACCAACATAATTTTTTTACGAAAGATAAAAAATCATTTCTTGTATTACAAAAAGCTTATATGATGCGAACTATTGACTAAAAAAAAATCCGATGTTATACTCGTAGTGAACATTATAAATATCCTTTAAACTATGGAGTCGTTCAAACGGCTCTTTTTTTTTGGTATTTATTGTTTTTGTTAGTAAAACAATGCAAACTTTTTATAAGAGGAATATTTTATGGAGTATACATCATTAGATTCGATGCCATATTATAGTCAATGTAAATCTTTGGTAGAAGGTCTCGGTTATATTCTTGTTTCTATTAAAGTTGTACCTGCAAAAACTACCACAAAGGTTCAAGCTGTAATTTCTAACAAAGATACAGCAAGTTTGGAAGGAATCGGTGTAAACGATTGTGCAAAAGTTCATCGTTTGTTATTACCAAGACTTGAAGCTCTTCTTCAGAATCAAGATATTTATATGGAAGTTACTTCTCCTGGAATGGAACGCCATATAAAAAATGCTGCTGAATTTGCATTATTTAATGGTAGAGATGTAAAGGTTTGGAATACCGAAATTTCAGATTGGGTTTCTGGAAAAATAATCAATTCTAACGAAACTAATTTAACTTTGAATGTTATGGAAGAAGAAAAAATTATTCCGTATACAAATATAGCAAAAGCAAAATTATTACAATTGTAAGGAGGCATAAAATGTCATCACAAATGGCTGAGGCTATTCGTCAATTAATGCAAGATAAAGGTCTTACAAAAGAAGCAGTTTTAAAAACTATCGAGGAAACTTTATTAGCTGCTTATAAAAGAAAATTTGGTTCATATAGAAATAATGCTGTTGTTCAGTTTGATGAAGATGAGAGCGATGTTTCTCTTTTTGCAGAAAAGAAAATCGTTGAAGACGGCGGTGTTTATGATCCAATGCTAGAAATAGAAATTTCTGAAGCAAAAAAATTAGGTGTAGAAAATCCTGAAATTGATGATACAATTCTTGTTGAAATTGACATTCAAAAAGAATTTGATAGATCTGTTGTTCAAACAGGAAAGCAAAGAGCTCGTCAATCTTTGTCAGAATTTCAAAAAAATACTCTTTATGCCGAATACAAAGATAAAGTTGGTGAAATTATTATTGGTTATCATCAACATGAAAAAAATGGAAATATCTATGTTGATTTAGGTAAACAAGAAGGCGTTGAAGGTTTCCTTCCTGCAAAAAATCAGTCTCCTAGAGAAGTTTTCCACAAAAGTGATAGAATTAAAGCTCTTATTACAGATTTAAAACCTTCTCGAGCAGGATTGCAAATTATTCTTTCTAGAACTGATCCAGAGTTTGTTCGTTCCATTATTGAATTGGAAGTTCCTGAAATTTACGACAAAACAGTAGAAATTCATAAAATTGTTCGCGAACCAGGTTATCGTACAAAGGTTGCAGTTTTCTCTCAAAAACACGATATTGACCCAGTTGGTTCTTGTGTTGGACCTAAAGGTGTGCGTATTCAAAATGTAATCAAAGAACTTGAAGGCGAAAAAATCGATATTTTGAAATACGACTCAGATCCAAGAGTTTTTATCAAAAATGCACTTTCTCCAGCAGAAGTTACAGCTGTTGTAATTCAAGATGAAGAAAAGAAATTAGCTTTGGCAGTTGTTCCTGAATCACAATTTTCTTTAGCTATTGGAAAGCAAGGTCTTAATGTTCGTCTTGCAAATCGTCTTGCTGATTGGACTATTGATGTAAAAACTGAAGATCAATGTCCTGAACTTGATGCTCTTCTTGAAGAATCAAGACAAGCTGCTAAAAACTTATTTAACGATGCAGAATATGAAGAAATTACAAATCTTTCTGATATCGAAGGTATTTCTGCAGAAATTTTGGCAACATTGAAAAATGCTGGAATTGAAACTATTGAACAGTTTGATAACGCTGATGCAGAAGGAACACTTGTAAATATCGAAGGGCTTTCTGAAGAAGATATTGCAACTGTACAAAATGCTCTTGATGCAGCAGAAAATTACGAAGAAGAATTTGAATCTGAATCTGAAACAGAATCTGAATCTGAAATCGAAACTTCTACAGAAGATGATGTTTCAGAATCAACAGGTTCTGATGAAGAAGAATATGAATGCCCAGAATGTGGCGCAAGAATTACAATCGATATGACAGTATGTCCTAACTGTGGTATCGGTCTTAGCTTTGAGTTTGAGGACGAAGAGTAGGGTAGAATATGGCAGAAGAATCAGAAAACAAACCTAAAGTTATTTTGATTAAACAAAAAAACGAAAAACCTTCTCAATCAAAAGATGAAAAAGAAGTTTCTCAAGATAAAAAGAAGGTTGTTGTAAGAAAAAAGGTTGTGGTTGTTGCAAAATCTAATGATGCAAACGCAAAGGATAAAAAGCCTACTTCAGAAAATTCTGAAGATAAAAAGAAAAATCCGTCAGCAAATGCTTCATCTAATACTGAAAAAAAAGGTAAAGATGCAACAAGAACAACAACTACTTTTGAATTAAGTCCTCCTCGTCCAAATATCAAACAAGGTAATCTTGCTGATAAACCAAAAGGACCTAGACCAAATAATAACGGTAATCGTCGCGACGGTGCAAATCGTGATGGGCAAAATCGCGAAGGTGGTCGTGGATTTGATCGCCAACGCCGCGAAGGTGGATTTACTGGTGCTCAAGCACGAGAAGGCTATCAAAACCGTAACGACAGAAATAACGGAAATCACCAAGGACAAGGCAAAGGTCAATTTAACCGAAATGGTAAAGGTGATAATTCTCAAGGTAAAGGTTCTTTCAATAGAAATGGTGGCCAAAATCGTGGACCAGGTGGTCAAGGTGGCGGAAACCAAAATCGTGGGCAAGGTGGAAATCAACAAAATCGTCAAGGATTTTCTGGTAACAGAAGTGGATTTGTTGCAGCTCCTGCTCCAATGGAAGAAAACAAAAAGGCTTCTTCAAAGAAAACTTTTGTAAAGAAAAAGACAGTTTATTCTCGTAAAGACAAAGAAATCGAACTTGATGATAAAATCTTTAATCAAAAGAAAAAGCAAGTTGTAAAAACTAATCCAATTCCTGAAAAAATTGAGATTATGGAAACAATTTCTGTTTCTGACCTTGCTAAAAAGATGAACTTAAAAGCATCAGAAATTATCGGAAAACTTATGTCAATGGGAATGATGGTTTCTATCACTCAATCTATTGATGCTGATACTGCAACATTGCTTGCTTCAGAATATGGTTGTGATGTTCATATTATCAACTTGTATGATGAAACTGTTATTGCAAGTGAAGCAGACAATGAAGAAGATATGCAAACTCGTCCACCAGTTGTTACTGTAATGGGACATGTTGACCACGGTAAAACAAAAACTCTTGATGCTATCCGTAGTGCAAAAGTTGCAGAATCTGAGTTTGGTGGAATTACTCAGCACATCGGTGCTTATATGGTTAACACTCCAAAAGGTCAAATTACTTTCTTGGATACACCGGGACACGAAGCTTTTACAATGATGCGTGCTCGTGGAGCTGCAATTACAGATATTGTTATTCTTGTTGTTGCTGCTGACGATGGAGTTATGCCTCAGACAGTTGAAGCTATCAACCATGCAAAAGATGCAAATGTACCTATCGTTGTTGCTGTAAACAAAATTGATAAACCTGAAGCAAATCCAGATAAAGTTATGACACAACTTTCTGACCTTGGTCTTATGCCAGAAGAATGGGGTGGCGATACTCAATATGTTAAAATTTCGGCTCTTAAAAAAGAAGGTATTGACGAACTTTTGGATGCAGTTCTTCTTCAAGCTGAAATTCTTGAACTTAGAGCAAACTGGAATTGTCGTGCAGAAGGAAAAGTTATTGAATCTCGAACAGAACACGGTCGTGGTGTTGTTTCAACAATTATCGTTGAAAGAGGTTGTTTAAAAACTGGAGATCCTTATGTTGCAGGTATTTATTCTGGTCGT
>JAEIGA010004321.1_pt1 | contig 22009 bp, 15 predicted proteins | sample 9270691 | NCBI WGS metagenome assembly JAEIGA01 (sample SAMN17057246, study PRJNA624740) | gut metagenome | biome: biome; isolation source: fecal sample | host: Bos grunniens | place: China: Xizang | collected 2019 | reverse complement strand
GTGCAATGAATACTATTGATGTGGGTATTGCAGTAGGTTCGGCATGTGCAACCGCTGCCGACTTGCGTCTCGATACACGAGTGATGTATTCTGTAGGTTATGCAGCGCACAAAATGGGATGGATGCCCGACTGCAAATATATCATAGGTATACCTGTAAGTGCAAGTTCAAAGAATCCTTTCTTCGACAGAAGCCGTAAATAAGCCGTTATGGAACAGAGAAGAGATTTATATTTGCCGGCCGAGTGGCACAAGCAACAGATGGTGCAGCTCACATGGCCACATGAGAACAGCGACTGGGCATATATGCTCGAAGAGGTTGAGCGTTGCTTCGTGGATATTGCTGTAGCCATCAGTCGTCGCGAGAAATTGCTTATTGTTGCTCCTGATACCGATAAGGTGCGTAATCGTTTGCAGATGACTGCTGCAAACATTGCCAACATACGCTTTTTCCAGTGCGAGAGCAACGATACATGGGCACGCGACCATGCGTTCATCACACTGCTGGGCGACAGTGTACCCCACTATCTCGATTTTGAGTTCAATGGCTGGGGACGCAAATTTGCAGCCGAGCTCGATAATGCAATAAACAGCAAACTTTATGATGCCGGTGTTGTAAAGGGCGAATACGAGGATTGTTTGAGCCTTGTACTCGAAGGCGGCTCAATAGAGAGTGACGGCAAAGGCACTATACTCACAACAAGCCAATGTCTTTTGGCACCTCACCGCAATCAGCCGTTAACACAGGAACAGATAGAAAAACGCCTTTTGCAGATGCTACATGCGAACCGAGTTCTTTGGCTCGACCATGGCAATCTGATAGGCGACGACACAGACGGACATATCGATACCATTGCCCGTTTTGCTCCCAATGACACCATTGTGCATGTGAGATGCGATGATATGAATGACGAGCAGTTTGCCGATCTTCAGGCAATGGAAGCACAGCTTGCCACTTTCCGCACAGCCGAAGGTGCACCCTATCGTCTGTTGGCACTACCCTCGCCCGATGCCATTTTCGATGAAGATGGCGAGCGTCTGCCTGCCACATATGCCAATTTCCTTGTGATAAACGGAGCTGTACTCTATCCCACTTATGCGCAGCCCGACAATGACAAGAAAGCTGCCGAGGTTATTGCCAAAGCTTTCCCCAAATTGGAAATTGTAGGCATCGACTGCCGTGCACTCATCAAGCAGCATGGTTCGTTACATTGCGTTACAATGCAATACCCTACAACCGAGAAATATTAAATTAACGACGATTCTTTAGTATGAAAATAGGAATAATTCAACAAAGCAACAGCGCAAACGTAGAAGAGAACAAGCAAAAGCTCGCCGAGAACATCCGCAAGGTTGCAGCACAAGGCGCAGAACTTGTAGTGTTGCAGGAGTTGCATAACTCTTTATATTTTTGTCAGGTAGAGAGTACACAAAACTTCGATTTGGCCGAGCCAATACCCGGCCCTTCAACCGATTTCTATGGCAAGATTGCTGCCGAGTGTAATATTGTGCTTGTGACATCACTCTTCGAGGCACGCGCAAAAGGACTGTATCACAACACAGCTGTTGTGTTTGAGAAAGATGGCAGCATTGCCGGTAAATATCGAAAGATGCATATCCCCGATGACCCAGCCTATTACGAGAAGTTCTATTTTACCCCCGGTGATATAGGTTTTCGTCCTATACGCACATCGGTTGGAACATTAGGTGTACAGGTTTGCTGGGACCAATGGTATCCCGAGGGAGCGCGTCTGATGGCATTGCGCGGAGCCGACTTGCTCATATACCCCACAGCTATAGGTTGGGAGAGCAGCGATACACCCGAAGAGCAACAGCGTCAGTTGGGTGCATGGCAGACAGTACAACGCGGACATGCTGTTGCAAATGGAATTCCTGTAATTGCAGTAAACCGTTGCGGACATGAGCCCGACCCATCGGGAATGACAAACGGCATACAATTCTGGGGACACACTTTCATTGCAGGCCCACAAGGCGAATTCCTTGCACACTTTGACGAGCAGGAGGAGTGCGCAGTTGTAGAGGTAAGTATAGAACGCAGCGAATCGGTACGTCAATGGTGGCCTTTCTTGCGCGACCGTCGTATCGAGGAGTATGGTGCTATAACAAAACGATATCTCGACGAAGAATAACTGAGAAATCTCATACAATACAGAGGTTGCAGCATGTGCTGCAACCTCTGTATTGTATGATTGAATTACGACTCAGTAGAATTTTAGTACAGGCATTAGTTGTAATACAAACTTACATTTATGCGAGGTGTTATTGAAATAATATTCTGATTGTAATTAATTCAGAAGTATTAACTGCTGAATATAATTTTTCCACTGAGCCTAAATTGTCAATACACCACTCTGTCCAATATTCCGGTAAGAGCCGCTATGGCAATTCCGTAGTTTGTGATTGGAATATGCTGTGCATTGGCCCTGCGTATTCGCGACATCACATGTCGGCGTGTAAACATACAGGCACCGCAGTGTATTATGATATCGTAAGGAGTAAGGTCATCGGGAAAATCATTTCCACCTACAATATCTATCGTTATATCCTCGCCCAAGCGCTTGCGCAGCATACGCGGCAGTTTTACACGTCCTATATCTTCGTTCTGTGGTATGTGTGAGCATGCTTCGGCAATCAGTATGCGTGCATTTGAGGGCAAGTTGACAAGTACATCTGCTGCAGCACGGAACACCTCTATATCTCCTTTGTAACGCGCCATCAGCACCGAGAATGATGTTAGTTTTGTTTGTGGTGGTGTTAATGCCTTGACCTGTGCAAACACCTGCGAATCGGTTATGATGAGTGACGGTGGCGACGAGAGGTTGCCGAGCATCTGTTCGAGCTCCTCAGGTGCGCAACATAGTGCAAGACAATGCTTGTCGAGCAGATTGCGCAAGGTAATCACCTGTGGCTGTATAAGACGCCCTTTGGGTGCCTGTGCATCCTGTGGCATTACAAGAACTACAGTATCGCCTTTTTCTACAAGACCTTCTGTTATATCCTCAAAATTGTCATCTTTCTTATATATATCGGCAATCTGTTTCAATAGAACATTTATGCCTGTCATATTTTTTGCCGACACCGGCAATATGTTGCGTGTGAGTTTTTGTCTCCACAATTCTATTGTTTCGCTATCCGACTCGTCACACCGTCCGAAGAGGATGAGCGACGGAATAGTTGCCTTGCGGAACATCTCAATCCACTCAATCTCAAAGGTTGCATCATGCGGGTTGCCACTAACTATTATAAGTGCAAGGTCGATGCGCTGTGCAACCTGCATTGTACGTTTTACGCGCATTCCGCCCAACACGCCTTCGTCGTCATATCCAGCCGTATCGGCAATAATGGCTGCACCTACACCGGGTAGCTCTATATTTTTCCACACCACATCAGTGGTAGTGCCTGCAACATCACTGACAATAGAGACCTGTTGTTTTGCTATTGCATTTACAAGGCTCGACTTTCCGGTGTTACGTCGTCCGAAAACACCTATATGAAATCTGTTGGAACGTGCAGTATCACTCATGGCTAATGTTTTTAGAAACGGAAATCGCGTTTGCCGTCATCAATGGCATTAAGATATTTGTCGGCTGTGGCACGTGCTTTCTCATTAGGCACACTCTGCAACAGGCGTTTTATCATTGCCTCGCCCTTTTCGCGCACCTGTGGCGATGCGTAGTCCTTCAGATACTCTTTCAGTGTAAGCAATGCATTGGGAAGGCAGCAATTGGCAATCTGTCCGTTCTTTATCAGTGACATGAAACGGTCGCCGGTGCGTCCTTCACGATAGCAGGCTGTGCAGAAACTTGGTATGTGATTGAGGTCGAGCAGCCACTCCACTATCTCGTCGAGTGTGCGGTGGTCGGCGACATCAAACTGTGCCGAATTCTCTTCGGGAGTCTCTTCATTTACATAACCGCCCACGCTGGTGCGCGAGCCGCCGCTTATCTGCGAAATACCAAGTTCGAGCAGTCGTGCCCTGCTCTGCTGACTCTCACGCGTAGAGATAATCATTCCTGTATAGGGAACTGCGATGCGTATTATTGCCACTATGCGATAGAAGACCTCGTCGGGAACAGCATTCTTAAAGTCGGCAGTGTCGATATCATCGGCCATGCACAAACGCGGAACACTTATGGTGTGTGGCCCCACTCCGTATGTTGCTTCAAGATGCTCGGCATGCATCAAAAGTCCTATAAAATCGTATCGGTAGGTTTCGAGACCGAAAAGCACTCCAATGCCCACATCATCGATGCCTCCCTGCATGGCACGGTCCATAGCCTCGGTGTGGTAGGCATAATCACTCTTTGGGCCTGTAGGATGCAGTACCTCGTAATTGGTTTTGTTATATGTCTCCTGAAACAGGATATATGTGCCTATGCCTGCATCGCGCAAGCGTCTGTAGTTTTCGACTGTCGTTGCCGCGATATTCACGTTCACACGACGGATTGCACCATTCTTATGTTTGATGCTGTATATCGTCTTAATACTCTCGAGGATATATTCAATTGGATTATGCACAGGGTGTTCGCCTGCCTCGAGTGCAAGTCGCTTATGTCCCATGTCCTGCAGGGCGATAACCTCTTGGCGAATCTCCTCTTGCGAGAGCTTCTTGCGGCGTATTGTCTTGTTCTTACCATGATAGGGACAATATACGCAGCCATTGATGCAGTAGTTCGACAGATAAAGAGGTGCGAACATTACAATGCGGTTTCCGTAAAACTTATGTTTTATTTCGCGTGCAAGTTCAAACATCTCCTCGATAAGGTCGGGTTGGTTACACTCGAGAAGCACAGCTGCCTCGCGATGCGACAGGCCTTTACATTCACGCGCTTTGTGGAGAATCTCTTTAACAAGCGCTCTGTTAGCGCTATTCTCTTGTGCATAGAGCATCGTATCGCGAATCTCACTGTCGCTGATAAACTCCTCGGCTATTTTGGATGTTATATTATACATTTTTATTATTGTTTGTCGGTATAATCGCCACGGCCATAGTCTATGTGGTAGCCTATTGCGTCGAGCGACTGCTGCAAAAGGCACAACTGCTGTGCCGATTCGCTACCGCTATTCTTTTTATTGTTGTAAATTGAATATTTGTCCCTTACCTCTGTGGGGGTAAGATTTGGCATCACCACATTTGCACCGGCCTGTATTGCAAGCAGTCTTCCTTGCGGATTCAGGCTCACCAATGCCGTTGTTGCAGGGATAAGAGCATGCGGAAAACGCAGACGCAACAAAGATACAACAAGTATTGTTAAATCAACGCAGCCTGCGTCAAAATGTGCATACGGAGTATTCTTTGCCGGTATAAAAGGTCCAACGCCTATCATCTGAGGCTGCAGTTCCTGCAGATACATCATATCATCGACAAGATGCTGCGTCGTCTGAAAGGGCGAGCCTATCATCATTCCGCTGCCTGTCTGGTAACCTATTCTTTTCAATGTTTCAAGGCAGGCACGTCGGTTGCTGCTGCTCATGTTCGATGGGTGCAACTGTGCATAATGGGCGTCGTTGCGTGTCTCGTGTCGCAGCAGATAACGGCTTGCTCCTGCTTCGAAAAAGCTCTTGTATGCAGCCTCGCAGCGTTCACCCACAGACAGGGTTATGGCCTTTTCGGGAAACTCATGGTGTATAGTCTCTACCACATCCCTTATCCATTCATCATTTTGTCTGACATCCTCGCCACCTTGCAACACAAATGTGTTCAACCCCAATGCAGCCCCTTGGTGGCAGCACTTAAGAATCTGCTCCTTTGTAAGACGATAGCGTTCGGCAAACGTATTGCCGCATCTTATTCCACAGTAGTTGCAGTTGTTGCGGCAGTAGGAACTTATCTCAATGAGCCCGCGCACAAAAACACCTTTACCAAAATGCGACACTGCAACCTCTGCGGCTTTCTGACGCAGAATTTCCCTCTCGTGTGCATCGGTGACGGCGAGCAGATAATGCCACTCTTCACGCTCGAGTGAAGAGCGCGAGGAGAGTTTTTCCAACATATCGTATAGTCTTATGTGGCCCATTATCAAGTTTTCCGAAATTAATGTGAGCAAAATTATAAAATTTACAGGTTTTTCTATACTTTTACACAAATTTTAATATTCATATAAAAAAGGGAATTTAAAATATAAAACCATGGCATATAATAACAATGTAATGTTTGTCAGATACCAGCTGCTTTCTAAGTTGGTAAGAATGTGGAAAAATGATGAGTTGCTTGGCAAAATCGACCGCATGCTGCTCGATATGTATCCACGCAAGCGCAATCCTAAGGGACGCTGCTGCATATACAAGGAGCGCGCCGTAATGAAGTACAAGACTATGGCAATGCTCGGATTCGACATGAGCGACGAGGTTGACGAGGGCGAGCGTCTGAGCAGCTATGTGCAGAGAATGCTCGACCGCGATATGCCCGACGACAAGAGAGGTATTCTGAGCGTAATGGACGAGGCATGTTCATCGTGCGTAAAAATAAACTACGAGATTACACATCTGTGTCGTGGTTGCGTAGCACGTCCCTGCTACACCAACTGTCCCAAGGATGCTATCACATACGACCGCGAGGGCAAGGCGCACATCGACCACGAAAAGTGTATCAGCTGCGGTAAATGTCATCAGGCATGCCCCTACCACGCAATTGTATATATGCCCGTTCCCTGTGAAGAGGCTTGCCCCGTAAAGGCAATCTCAAAGGACGAATATGGTATTGAGCATATCGATGCCGACAAATGTATCTACTGCGGAAAGTGTCTCAACGCCTGTCCCTTCGGTGCAATCTTCGACCAGTGTGCTGTATTCGATGTACTGAAGCGCATGAAGGCCGGCAAGCAGGTTATCGCAATGGTAGCTCCCTCGGTGTTGGCACAGTTCGGAAAGCCCATGGAGCAGGTATATGGTGCATTCAAGGCTATGGGATTCACCGATATAATTGAGGTTGCCGTAGGTGCCGAGGAGACCACGCGCCGCGAGTCAGAGGAGTTCAAGGAGCGCATTGAAGAGGGAGCGCCTTTCATGACAACAAGCTGTTGCCCCGCATATGTAAACCTTGCACGCAAGCATATCCCCGACCTTGTAAAATATGTATCTACAACAGCATCACCTATGGTATACACCGCCGAGTATGCACGCAGCAAATACCCCGATGCTGTAAACGTATTCATTTCGCCTTGTGCATCCAAGAAGGCCGAGTGCCGTGAATATGACGATGTTGACTTTGTGCTTACATTCCGCGAAGTTGAAGCAGTGCTCGAAGGCATGGAGATTGATATTGACAAGTGCGAGCCCTACACACCTTCCGAAGTTGCCGGCAAGGATGCACACGGTTTCGCAAAGACAGGCGGTGTGTTCACAGCCGTAAAAAATCACTTGGGCGAGGATGTTCAGGGTCTGGTAATTGCCGACCTCAACAAAAAGAACATTGCGCTGTTGCGAGCATACGCAAAGAGCGGCAAGTGTCCCGGCAAGATGGTCGAGGTGATGTCGTGCCCCAACGGCTGCATCAGCGGTCCTTGCTCATGTTCAGAGAACGGCGAGGCAACACGCAACTTCGATGCCGAGTTGAAGAAGAAATGAAACATAAACATATAAGTAGGAAGATTCAGTGGAGCCTTGCTCCGCTGAATCTTTTTTTATATAGAATTAGGTATAGTAAAATATTTTGTAGAATTCATTAAAATTACTATCTTCGCGAGATAAACCTAAATTGGGTTTCTTATACATTCTACAAAGAAAAAGAGATGATAGAACGTCATATAATACTTGAAGGAATTGACCCGGCATCGTTCTACGGAGCCAACAACGTACATATGCAGATGTTGAAGAAACTGCATCCCAAACTGCGCATTGTTGCACGCGATAACATAATAAAAGTGATGGGCGATGAGGACGAGCTCGAGAGATTCAACAAAGTGATAGACCTGCTGCGCGAACATTGCATAAAATACAACAGTATAAACGAAGAGGCAATCATCGACGCGGTCAACGGCAAGCGCACCGACAAGGGCACCGACAGCCATGTTATTGTGTATAACATAAATGGACGTCCCATATATCCGCGCAGCGAGAACCAATGCCGTCTTGTGCAGGAATTCACAAAGAACGACATGATATTTGCAGTGGGCCCGGCAGGTTCTGGAAAAACCTACACTGCAATAGCACTTGCAGTGAGAGCCCTGAAAAACCGCGAAGTGAGAAAAATCATATTGAGCCGTCCGGCAGTTGAAGCAGGCGAAAAACTAGGATTCCTTCCCGGCGACATGCGCGACAAGATAGATCCCTATCTGCAACCTTTGTACGACGCACTCGAAGACATGATACCAATGGCAAAGCTCAAGGAGTACATGGACAACAACGTCATACAGATAGCTCCGCTTGCCTTCATGCGTGGCCGCACGCTCAACGATGCTATCGTAATACTCGACGAGGCGCAGAACACTACTCCGCAGCAGATAAAGATGTTCCTCACCCGAATGGGAAACAACACCAAGATGATAATAACGGGCGACCTCACACAGATTGACCTTCCAGCCAAGCAGCAGTCGGGTCTGATTCATGCGCTAAACGTCTTGAAAGATGTGCAGGGTATAGGATTCATTACACTGAACAAGAAAGATATTGTACGCCACAAACTTGTGACACGCATTGTAGAGGCATACGACACATACGACAAAGAGAATTCAAAGAACGAACAATAATTTAAAAACAAACAGATATGGCAAAAGCATTAACAAACACTGAGTTCAATTTCAAAAATCAAAAGAGTGTATATCATGGCAAGGTGCGCGATGTATACAACATTGGCGACGACAAGCTGGTGATGGTTGCAACCGACCGCATCTCGGCATTCGACGTTGTACTTCCCAAGGGTATTCCTTTCAAAGGCCAGATGCTGAATCAGATTGCAGCAAAGTTCCTTGATGCAACAACAGATATCTGCCCCAACTGGAAGCTTGCTACTCCCGACCCCATGGTAACAGTAGGTGTAATGTGCGAGGGTTTCCCCGTTGAAATGATTGTACGCGGCTATCTTTGCGGCTCGGCTTGGCGTGCATACAAGAGCGGCGTTCGCGAGATTTGCGGAGTGAAGCTTCCCGAGGGCATGAGAGAGAACCAGCGATTCCCCGAGCCCATCATAACACCCACCACAAAGGCCGAGATTGGCGAGCACGATGCCGACATCTCTAAAGAGGAGATTCTTGCACAGGGTCTTGCTACTCCCGAGGAGTATGCACTTCTTGAGCAGTACACACTTGCACTCTTCAAGCGTGGAAGCGAGATCGCTGCCGAGCGTGGCCTTATCCTTGTAGACACAAAGTATGAGTTCGGCAAGCACAACGGTACAATCTATCTTATGGACGAGATACATACCCCCGACTCATCACGTTATTTCTATGCCGAGGGATACGAGGAGAAGTTCGAGAAGGGCGAGCCCCAGAAACAGTTGTCAAAGGAGTTCGTACGCGAGTGGCTTATGGATAACGGTTTCCAGGGCAAAGAGGGCCAGCAGGTCCCCGAAATGACCGACGAGATTGTTGAGAGCATCAGCAACCGTTACATCGAACTCTACGAGAACATCACAGGCGAGAAGTTCGAAAAGAACGAGTGCGAAGATATCCATTCGCGCATCGAGAAGAATATTTCAGACTATCTTGGATAATAACAGATATCCCGTTCAGGTACACTTGCGTGCTTCTGAACGGGATATAATTCATCTATGAAAAAGCTGTACGGAATAATTGGCTACCCCTTAGGACAGTCAGCCTCGCCGTCGTTCTTCAACAAGAAGTTCAGCGACGAAGGCATTGATGCGCACTATGCACCCTACGAGATAAGCGACATCAAGGAACTTAAGAAGATACTTGCCGACAACCCCACCCTGTGTGGCTTCAATGTGACAATACCCTACAAGTTACAGATAAAAGATTATCTCGAAGGCATGAGCGACGAAGCTGCCGAAGTAGGTGCTGTAAACGTAGTGAAGGTAACACACGACGAAGAGGGAAAAGCACATCTGCATGGCTACAACAGCGACGTCATTGGCTTTGCTCGTTCACTGTCACCACTGCTCAAGGAGCATCACAAGAGAGCACTTATCCTTGGAACGGGCGGAGTATCAAAAGCTGTGGCATGTGCATTGCATAAATTAGGTATCGAATATCTTTATGTATCGCGCAAATCACAGGATAAAGCCATAGCATACGAGGAACTGACCGACGATATAATGTCAACACACACCGTCATAGTAAACTGCACACCATTGGGAATGGTAGGACACGGTGTAGACCTCTCTCCCTCTATCCCATACGAAAAACTCACCGGAAAACACCTGCTTTACGACGTAGTATATAACCCCGAGAACACACTCTTTCTGCAAAAAGGAAGAGCTATGGGTGCCACCACAAAAAGCGGCTACGAGATGTGGTATCTGCAAGCGTTGGCATCGTGGGAAATATGGAACAGTTAAAAAGCAAATATACTAACCTTTAAACTTTTAACACATGAGAAAATTTACTATTCTCTTATCGTTGCTGTTCGTTTTTATAGCATCAGCAACGGCATCTGTCATCAAGCTTTCCGACTTTGATCAGAACAAATGCTACACTGTTACTACAACAACTCGTGGCGGATGGTCGGTAAAGGCTGACGGCAACCAGTTCTGCTCAACAAACGATGCAGGATTCGGCACCACTACAGATGCAACAAAGACACAAAACCAGTTCGCAGTGCTGACAATAGACAATGAGAACTATTATCTGTTCAGCATCCATGCAAACAAATTCATCAAGAAAGACCGCACATTGGTGAGCGGCCCCGGCGACCCCCTCGAATTTACCGATGCAGGCGATGGCGAGCGCGTCAGAGTAAACTTCAAGAACATTGTAAACAGCTACATCAACTTGGGTGGCAGCAACCAGATGACAATTGACGGTTGGAGCACAATGGACGAGGGCAACCGCGTTAAGTTCACCGAGGTTGGTGATTTCGACCCCGCTGAAGCACTTGAGATGCTCAGAAACCCCGAGGTTGAGGTTGTCAACTATTTCTCTGCAACAACAATTTCCGACGGTGAGTTTGCACAGGGTACAGTGTGGTACACCATGCAGATTGCAGCCAACGGCTATGTAATCGGCAATCAGGGCGATGTTACCAATATCACTCTCGAGGATATGGTATCGGACATTACCAACGAGGCTCAGTTGTGGGCATTCGTAGGTGACAACGGCGATGGTTACAAGCTCTACAACAAACAGACCGGTACAAGCAAGGTTCTTGCAGCACCCACAACTATGAAAGGACAGGAGGGCGGCACATCATATCCCATACTTGTAGATGCCGACAAACTGCCCGAGGGATACACCGACCTTTGGCTGTTTACACCATCGGAGGACCTTGGTAGCGATGACACCTATTTCTATATGTACGAGAAAGGGTTCCCCGGCAACATCGTAAACAACCGTAACAATATCCTTGCATTCTGGAGCGGTGGTGCCGATGCAGGTTCAACACTCAACATCCGTTTTGCAAAGGCTGAATATCCCGTCAACACAAACGCCGGCGAGTGGACAGCATCAAACACAGCCGGCACATGGGCTTCGGCATGGCAGTCAACCAACGTGCCTCATGTAGCACTCATCGAGTCACAGGGCCGCAACAACATGGCAAAATATAACAATGCAGGCGACATCCAGTTGTATACTTGCCTTCCCAATGCTGCCGTGAATGGAGTACATTCGGCAACCTACATGGTGAAAGCCGACGCAGGCTACGCTATCGAGAGCTACCGCTTCGATTTCGTAAGCTCGGGCACATACGACCTCACAATAACACCTGCCGGAGGCGAGGGTGTAACAGCTAACTCAACCGAAGCCAAGAGCGTTTCGGCAACAGGTGACGATGTAAACTCATTGTCATTCACACTCACTTCAATGAGCGACATGTTTGCCAACACCTCAAACTTCTACGCGACAATCGTCCGCAGTTCTGCAGCAGTTGAGGAGTCTAAAGAGATTTTCGTAACAAAGAAGAACGCTATCCCCTACCGTATTCCCGCCATCGCAATGGCCAACAACGGTGACCTTATCGCAGTTGCCGACTACCGTCACAGCGGTGCTGATATCGGTATGGTATATAACGGCCGTATCGACCTACACGCGCGTATCAGCAACGACAACGGTGCAACATGGAACGAGAAGTTCGACATCGTAGTTGGTCAAGGCGCCAGCTCACCCGACTTCATGCATGTTGGATTCGGTGACCCCTGTATCGTAGCCGACCGCGAGAGCGACCGCGTGCTTGTACTCAGCTGTGCAGGTAACGTATCGTTCCCCAATGGTACACGCAACAACCACCAGAACATAGCACGTTTCTACAGTGACGACAACGGTGCAAAGTGGAGCGAGCCTGTTGACATTGCTGACGAAATATATGCAATGTGGGACAACTCCAAGCAGGGTCCTGTAATGGCAATGTTCATCGGTTCGGGTAAGATACATCAGAGCCGTTATGTAAAGGTTAACGACTACTATCGTCTCTACTGTGCCGTTCTTTTGAAGAACAGATATGCCACATACACCAACTTCGTACTTTACAGCGACGACTTCGGTGGTTCATGGGATGTACTCGGCGGTGTTGAGACAGCCCCCATACCCGATGGTGCCGACGAGCCTAAAGTCGAAGAGTTGCCCAACGGTAACATCATCATCAGTTCACGTTGCCATGGCGGACGTCACTTCAATATCTTCACCTTCACCGATGCCAAGAAGGCCGAGGGTTCATGGGGCAAACGTGCTACATCAAACAGCAATGTAAACGGTGTTGTAGCATTGAACAACTCATGTAATGGTGAGATTCTCATCGTACCTGCTGTAAGAAACGAGGACAAGGAGAATGTATGGATTGCATTGCAGTCATTGCCTTTCGGTAGCGGACGCACCAACGTAGGTATCTACTACAAGGAACTTGCTTCGGAAGAGGATTACAACACACCTGCCAACTTCGCCAAGGACTGGGACGGACGTCATCAGGCATCTATGATTGGCTCGGCATACTCAACAATGTGCTTGCAGAAGGACTCTACCATTGCATTCCTGTACGAGGAGAGCACATATGGTGCCGACTACACCATCCTTTACAAGAACTACTCATTGGAAACCATCACCGACAGCGCATACTCAATTCTTCCCTTTACTGTTGAAGAGGAGGAGGAAGATGACACCGAGACATTCATCCCCACAAGCATCACTCCTGCCGACAACTCAACAGTTGGCAACCTCACTCAGCTGACATTGAGCTTTGCACCCGAATATCCCGGACGCATAAGCGACAGTGCAATCATCAAAGTAACAGATGAGAGCGGTGCCAATGTTACAATAGGTAAGCCCAAGTGGAATACAAGCGCAGCCGATGCAATCGACATCATCTTCGAAGACATTATAACCGACGAAGGCAAATATACCGTAACAATCCCCTCTTATACCGTATTCAGCATGGATTGGTTGAGATGCAACCCCGAGATTATACTCAATTACACCATCAGCAGAACAGGTATCGCAGAGATTGAGAGCGTCAAGGTTAACGGCGAAATCTACGACCTTGGTGGTCGCAAGATCGAGAAAGCAACAAACGGCATTAACATTATCGATGGTAAGAAGACATTGGTAAAGTAACCGTAAAGCAGACCTTATAAACTAATATATGTGCACCCACCATAGTGGGTGCACATATATTTTTGCCAAAAATACACCATTAAAGCACTATTTTTCTAAAAAAAACAGTTACCAAAAGCCATATTCTCGACATAATATTGTATTTTCGTAAAATTTTATACAATACGTCAATTAATAAATCTTTAAACGAACTGATATGAAAGCATTTTTCAAGCAAGCACTTGCAACAATGGTGGGCATATTCCTTATAGCGGCTCTGTTTTCCGTTATGGGCATAGTATCATTGGTAAGCATCATTGCCTCGGGCAGTAGCGAGACACCCATCAAAGAGAACAGCATCCTACATCTTAACCTCTCGGGAACACTCACCGACCGTACTCAGGAGAACCCATTGGATAAAATCATGAACATGGGCGAAGAGAGCAACGCCGTTTCACTCGAGCAGGCAGTTACAGCATTGAAGAAAGCAACTGTAAATGACAATATCAAGGGTGTTTACCTCGAGGCCGGTACACTTTCTGCCCAGCCCGCTACGGTACAGGAGCTGCGTCAGGCATTGGTCGACTTCAAGAAGAGTGGCAAATGGATTGTTTCCTATGCCGACTCATACGGCAAGATGGGTTATTACCTGTCATCTGTTGCCGACACACTGCTGCTCAACCCCGAAGGTTCTGTCGACTTCAGCGGTCTCGAATCACAGCCGATGTTCTTCAAAGAGGTACTCGACAAATTGGGTATCGAGATGCAGGTATTCAAGGTAGGTACATATAAGAGTGCTGTGGAGCCCTTCATCTGCACCGAGATGTCAGACGCCAACCGCGAGCAGATAACATCGTACCTCACAAGCGTTTGGAACAATGTCCTCATCGATGTAGCAGCAAGCCGTAACATCGATGTCGACAAGCTCAACAAATTGGCCGACACACAGACCATGTTTGCTAAGGCACAGTCAAGCGTCGACAACGGCCTTATCGACGCACTCTGCTACATCGACCAAGTAAAGGATATTCTTCGCAGCAACTGTAACCTTGTAAACAAAGACGACAAACTGTCGTTCGCAAGCATCAGCGATGTTGCAAACAGCGCAAAGTCAGAGGAGGGTAAAGGCGAGCAAATTGCCGTATATTATGCATGTGGAGAGATTGTACAGAGTGCAAGCACAGGTCTCGACCAAGAGGTTCAGATTGTAGGCGAGAAGGTTGTAAAAGACCTTCAGGCACTTCGCACAGATCCCAAAGTAAAAGCTGTTGTAATTCGCGTTAACAGCCCCGGCGGCAGCGCATACGCAAGTGAGCAGATATGGCGCGAGGTCACATTGCTCAAGAAGGAGAAACCCGTTATAATAAGCATGGGCGATGCAGCAGCCAGCGGCGGATACTACATAAGCTGTGCAAGCGACCGCATCTTCGCCGACCCCACTACCATTACAGGCTCAATCGGAATCTTTGGTATGGTTCCCAATGTAAGCAACTTACTTACAAAGAAGATTGGTCTTAAATTCGATATTGTAAAGACCAACGAAATGGCCGACATGGGTACAATGTCACGTCCCTTCAACGCAGCCGAAAGAGCACAATTGCAGAAAATGATTGAGCAGGGCTACGACACATTTACCAAGCGTGTAGCCGACGGACGAGGCATGTCACAGGACAGCGTGAAACTGATTGCCGAGGGTCGTGTATGGACCGGCGAGCAGGGATTGAAGATTGGTCTTGTCGATGAACTCGGTAACTTGGACGATGCCATAGCCTATGCTGCAAAGATGATTGAGAGCAAGGAGTATCACACAGTATCATATCCCGCAGAGGAGGATCCCTTTGCAATGATTCTGAACGAGACAAAATCAGATTATATGAATAACGAGATTAAAGAGTTACTCGGCGAGTGGTACTCGGTATATTCATTTATACGCAATGTAAAGAGCGCCGATAACATTCAGGCACGTATCCCCTACGACATCGTAATACGTTAAATATAAGTAATAGACTTTATTCCTAAAACACCCCAAGGCTAAATGCTTTAGGGTGTTTTTTATACTATCTTTACAGCTGTATGTTTTTTCGAGTTACTAAACCCTTACACTCATTCTGTATCAGATGGCACATCAGCAGCTACACTAATCACTACGCAAACAGTAACAGTACAACACATGCAAACGACCTACGATTTTGTCTTTTAAGAAAAAAGCAGTAACTTTGAAAAATGTATATACGCAGGCTTCAAAAGCAGAGCCGCAACAAAGCAAACCTACATATCAGGATGATTAAAAGAGCCACATCATACATAGTAACGCTGCTCCTCGTAATGCTTTTAAGCGCATCGTGCAGTAACAGCCACACCACGCTCTCCCTCGACAGAGCCGAAGAGATGCTTCTCTCTTCGCCCGACAGCGCACGCACTATCCTCGGGAGCATTGTAAAAGATGAGCTCTACTCCAAATCCGACAAGATGAAGCACACGCTCCTAAAGGCTGTTGCCGACGACGCAGCAGGGCTGGGCATGCCGAAAGACTCGGTATTGTACATCGTATCGGAATATTACAGCAACAAAGAGGATGATTACCATTTTCTGTCGCTCTACTGCATGGGACGCTCGCACCAGCTTGCAGGACACAGCACAAAGGCAATCCTTGAATACACACAGGCCGAGCAATACATAAACAATGTGTCGCAACCCGAATACATAGCACTGTTATATTCGAACATGGCATCGCTCTTTACCGAGTCGTTCGACTACCAGCGTGCTCTGCAGCTCTATAACAATGCACACACATACTTTAAGTTGTCAGGACTGAAAGACTACGAGCATGCGACCATCATAAAAACGGCACATACACTCATTGAGCTGAAGCGGTATGACGAAGCCGAAGAGCTGTTGCTCGAGGAGCTGCAATGGGGATGCGACAACAACGACAAGGAGGTGTCGCAAAACTGCATCGAAAACCTTCTGAAGCTATACAGCCGCACAAGCTACTACTCAAAGTCGGAGTGGCTGTTGGGAAGCGAATATGCAAAGGAGTATGACACCACACACATCGTAAACCTCACACTCGCATATATACATGCCACCGGGAGCGACATGAAAAGCTCGAACCGTCATATGCGACAGGCATGGCAACAATCGGCAACAATAAACGATACCCTTGCCACGCTGACACAGATGTATGACATTAGCCGCATGCGTGGCGACAACGAGAATGCACTGTATATCCTTGAGAACATATACTACATCCACGACACCATAATGCGCAGCGTACTGAGACAGCCGTTGCTGACCTCGCAGCGCGACTACTACCAATCGCAGGTGCAGATAAGCGAATATAAGCTCGCAAGCACCGAACGCATGGCAGCCGTAATCGTCATAATAACAATATTGTTGCTATGCTTGGCAATGCTCGTGATGCAGAAGAGGATAGCACAGAAGAATGCACAGATAGAACGCTATGCCGAGGTTGCCGACGAAATGAGCCGTTCACTCTTTGCCAAGAAAGCCGAGGTCGACGATATCTCGAGCCGCCTGAGCACACACAATGCCCGCATCGCAGAGATGGACAAACAGGTTGCCGTGCTCTTCAAGAAACAGTTCGAACTGCTTAACGAGCTCAGCAGCACCTTCTACGAGACACATGGCATAAAGAAAGACAAGGAGGCCATTTACAAGCATGTTCGCGAGAACATAGAATCGTTCATGAAGAACAAACGCGAGATTGAGCATCTCGAGAACATTGTCGACAACTATCGTGGTGGCATAATAGGCAAGTTGCGTGAAGAATTTCCGCAGTTCGGTGAACACGACATACGCTTCATAGTCTTTATATGTGCCGGCTTCTCGCCCAAGGCAATAAGCATATTTATGGAAGAGAGCGTAGGCAACATATACACAAAGAAATCAAGGATAAAGAGTATTATATCACGTAGCGACTCAACCCACAAGGAACTCTTCATAGAGGCATTAAGTTAAAAGTGACACAGCCTTGCTCTGTTGATAAAAATATTATAAAGCGACATTGGAAAGTCTCATAAAATAGAGGATAAATAAGTACCTTTGCATTAAGAAAAGAAACGATAATAGAGATGATAAAGGATATAGTATTCGATTTTGGTGGCGTACTTATAGATATTGACACCGACAATGCCATAAAGCACTTCGGTAATTTGGGAATAGAGAACCCTCAGGATTATCTCAACAGCTACAAACAAGCAGGTGCTTTCTATGCACTGGAAAATGGCGACATCACAGCCGATGAATTTATAGAAGAACTCTCGGTGCTATGCAAACGTCCTATTGACTATAATCAGGCTAAAGAGGCGTGGTTGAGTTTTGTTGTAAAGGTAAATGTAGAATATCTCGAGTATCTGCAACAGTTGCGCCAGCGTTACCGTCTGTCGGTGTTGAGCAACACCAATCCCTTTCTGCAAGGATGGGCACGCAGCAGCGAGTTCACACCATCGGGTAAAAAACTCGATGACTATTTCGACACTCTCTTCCTCAGCTACAAGATGAATTGCTCAAAACCCGGTGAAGAGATATATCGCAAGATGCTGCTCGAAGGCAGAATGAACCCCTCGGAGACACTTTTCATTGATGATGGTGCAAAGAACATCGAAACGGCACGACGCATGGGAATAAATGTCATGCAGGTAAATAATGGCGAGGACTGGCGTCCATTGCTCGAAAAGATACTTATGGCTTATAAATAAGTAGCATAGATAAAAAGAGGGAAAAATTACTTTTTCCTCTTTTTATCTATATAGGCAAGACCACCCAAAATAAGCGCAGCACCAAGAATAGCCATCCATGTCACACGTTCATTAAGCACCAGCACCGAGGTAATCATCGTTATCACCGGATTCAGATATATGAAGTTTGTGGCACGCACCACCCCAATCTTCTTAAGACACCAGTTCCAACCAAGGAAACAGAGCATCGATGCCACGCATCCCAGAGCCAGCAAATTACCCCACACTACAGCACCGCCATTGAGCATAGTACCCACATTTATTCCTTTTGCACACAAAAAGGGTATTATTGTGAGCAATCCGTATGCGAATACCTTGCGTGTAATAAGCATGCTATCATACTTCGCCTGAAGATTTTTTATAATGAGTGAGTATGAAGCCCAACATAGGCATGCTGCAAGGGCAAGTGCATCGCCCAGTGGCGACAGTTTAAGAATAAAATTACCATTAAACACAACCAATGCCATTCCGAGCAATGCGATGAGCGAGCCGTAGACCCCCTTGCGATTGAGACGCTCGGCAGGATATATCCACCCTACCATAAGTGCTGTTATAAGCGGAGTAAGACAAACGATAAGCGATACATTGTAACAATATCCATAGGCGAGAGCATAGTTCTCTGTAACGAAATAGAGCGAACCGCCACTAAGTCCGAGCAACAGAGCCAACAATTCGTCTTTCCAATTGTCGAGAAAGAGTCGTTTCCCGGCCAAAGGCAATATAAGAATATATGCCAACAAGAAACGATAGAGAAATATCTCGTCGGGGCGCAGGCCGGCATTTATAAGCAGTTTAGTCTGCACGAATGTGCAGCCCCATATTACCACAATGGCAAATGCTGTTATGTAGGCTATTGGTGATATTTTTCCGGTATCGTTGTCAGACATATTTACATGCTTTCTTATTGTGTGCAAAATTAATTAAAAACTCGTCTATTTATTAATTTTGTGGGGGTTAAATTGCATTTATGCTTATTGTATTATAAGCATACAATAAGTTATCTAAATTATTCTCTCGGGTTGCAAACCCTGACACTCATATCTAATAATTTCAAGCTTTTGATTATTTCCTTTTTAAAGTTCTCGGTATTAAGATGATGCTTCGGATTTGTAATCCGAAGCAATATGAGTTGGGGATTTGTAATCCCCTTACTTACTATATCACACGAACTGCAATTAGAAATTTATTCATTATTTCGGGTTACAAACCCTGACACTCGTTCTGCAGCGGATAACATATCAGCTGCATCACAAGATATAAGATAACTGATGGAATATTTAAGAACTACGGTTGTCAATCTTATTATTTCGGGTTACAAACCCTGACACTCACACCACATATAAAAAATGGAGACATAAGCATTGTTATGTCTCCAAACTTATAACGATTCAATAATTCTATTATTTCAAAACTATTTCCTTTGAAACCTCTTTAGCTCTCTCAAGTGCCAAATGAATATCTGAACATACATTCTCCTTACCAACGAGTTTCACGATACCACTCTTACGCAACGACTTCTCTACATTCTCGTGTACACCCGAGAGGATTATTACACGTCCTTCGTCGTGCGACGACTTGATAAATATCTCGAGGTTATGCAAGCCTGTAGAATCTATAAAGGTCACTCGGCGCATACGCAACACGCGTATAGGCATAGCATCACGATCACGCATCACCTCGTCGAACTTATTGGCTACACCAAAGAAGAAAGGACCTTCAATCTCGAACACCTCGGTACCCTCGGGAATAGAGAGTGTCTCGTCGTGCTCGCCATCGCGGTGTACATCAAGTTGGTCGCGTACAACCGATATGTTAGCGCTCTCCATAACACGTTTCATCACAATGACAACAGCCATAACAAGACCGGCCTCAATAGCCAATGTAAGGTCGAAGAATACAGTAAGCAACAGTGTTACAAACAACACCGTAGTACCCGACATAGAGCTGCGGTACATCGAAACAATAGTTCTCCAGCCACTCATGTTATATGCCACCATCACAAGTACGCCGGCAAGGCAAGGCATAGGAATAAGTTCTACAAGACTACCGAGGCAAAGCAATACAGCCAACAGCACCAATGTATGCACAATACCCGCTACAGGAGTTTTACCTCCGTTGTTGATATTTGCCATTGTACGTGCAATGGCACCTGTTGCAGGAATACCGCCAAAGAAGGGCACTACGATGTTTGCGATACCCTGTCCTACAAGCTCGGTATTTGAGTTATGCTGGTCGCCTATGACACCATCGGCAACCATAGCCGATAGCAATGACTCAATAGCGCCAAGCATCGCAATTGTAAATGCAACAGGAGCAAGAGCCTGAATAGTAGCGAAGAGACTGCCTGTCTCCATGTCAATCTGTGGCAGGCGGAAAGCCGGGAATCCCGAGGGCAACTCATAGAGATCGCCAATAGTCTTAATAGATGTCACACCGGCATAGTCGCGCAACAGCCATGCAGCCAATGTCATCACAATAATAGCGAGCAACGATCCCGGAACCTTCTTCGAGAACTTGGGAGTAAGTGCAATGAGTGCAATACTTGCCAATCCCATAACAGTGCTCCACCAGTCGATAGCACCCATGTTATTGAAATAGCACACCCATTTATCAATGAAGTTGGCAGGCACATTCTCTATACCCAATCCAAGCAGGTCATTGATTTGTGTCGAGAAGATTGTAATGGCAATACCGCCCGTAAATCCGATGATGATAGGATAAGGCATGAATTTAATAACACTTCCCATGCGGCACAATCCCATAATAACAAGTATTATACCTGCCATGATAGTTGCAATGGCAAGACCGCTCAAGCCATACTGCTGCACCACTCCATAGACGATGATGATGAAAGCACCTGTAGGGCCACCAATCTGAACTTTTGAGCCACCTAATGCCGAGATGAGGAAACCAGCCATGATAGCTGTTACAAGACCCTCTGTGGGACCCACTCCACTTGCGATACCGAATGCAATGGCAAGGGGTATTGCAACCACACCCACGATGATGCCGGCCATTATATCGGCAGTGAACTTCTCTCGCGAATAGTTCTTCATTGTCTCGAAGAACTTAGGATGAAAATCAATAACTTTCTTCGCCTTCATAGTAATATTTTGTATAAAAACTCTCTTGTCAAAAGGCCTTTTTGGAAAAGCGATGCAAAGGTACAAAAAAAGAAAAATTTTTGTTTATGTGCCGGTGCTTTATTTTTTCAATAAATTCATAATAGTAGTGTTTTGTGTTTATAGGTTAGTTTATAATATGCACAAGCAGCAGTCAGTCACTAAAATGATGCTTCGGATTTGTAATCCGAAGCGATATGAGTTGGGCATTTGTAATGCCCCTAAATAATCATAGGGTTGCAAAAACATCAAAACACCTCAAGTACTTGATAATCTACTCTTTAAAGTTCTCGGTATTCCGAACGGTTATACTTTCAGTTAATTTAAACTTAAATTTATAATCTACTTTTTGGTGTCAAACCAATATAAGAATAAGTTTTTACCCCGGCAGAATAAAAATAAGACCGCAATCGCTATCTTTGGTTTGACGAAGGGGCTAAGTCCCAAGTGTATAACTTAAATCCTTAGCT
>JAEIGA010004320.1_pt1 | contig 22010 bp, 22 predicted proteins | sample 9270691 | NCBI WGS metagenome assembly JAEIGA01 (sample SAMN17057246, study PRJNA624740) | gut metagenome | biome: biome; isolation source: fecal sample | host: Bos grunniens | place: China: Xizang | collected 2019 | reverse complement strand
TGGAAGTCTTCCGTGTTGATGTCCGGCGAAGCTACGTAGCGCGGTGTCCCGGCCGACTCACCCGTGAAGGAAGGATCGAAGGCAATGGCCAGAAAGCCCCGCTCCGCTAGCGTCTGCGCATACAGTCCGCTCGACTGCTCCTTCACCGCGCCGAACGGACCCGACACCGCGATGGCGGGATAGCGGTCACGCGGGACGCGTGACCCTACCGGTTTATACACATCGGCGGCAAGCGTGATGCCGAAGCGGTTCCTGAACGTCACCTTAGCGTGTTCCACCTTGTCTGATTTCGGAAATGTCTTGTCCCACGTCTCCGCGTTAGACGCGCAGACACCGCCCGCGACCAGAGTCGCCATCGCTAGTTCTTTCATCATTTAGTTTCTCCTTGTAGTTGACCTATTGGGTCAAAAAATAAAACACTGATAGTATAACCTGTTCCGGCTGAAATAACAAATACCGATTTCTTATCAACTGGCATAATTTACACTTATGCCTGAATATGGTATACTATGCACCATGGACTTAAGGATACTCAGGTATTTTCTCGCCGTGGCGGAGGAGGGGAACATCACCCGCGCCGCCGAACGGCTTCACATTTCGCAGCCCGCGCTTTCCACGCAGCTCGCCACGCTCGAGGACGAGCTCGGGCACAAGCTCCTCGAACGCAGCGCGCGCGGAATCGTGCTGACCGAGAAAGGCATCGCCCTCAAGCGACGCGCCGACGACCTAGTGGAGCTCGCCGAGCGGGTGGAGGACGAGATCAAGGCATCAGATACGGACGAAATCGTCGGCACGGTCTCCATCGGAGCCGGCGAGACGCCGGCGTTCCGCTTTGTGGCCCGTGCGGCGGAAGAGCTCCACCGCAGCAATCAGAGACTCTGTTTCTCCGTCTCATCGGGCAACGGCGAGGACATCGTCGCCCACCTGCGCGAGGGAACCTTCGATCTTGGCGTCCTGATCGGCCCCGGACGCTATGGCGGCTTCGACTACCTGACGCTTCCCTACACGCACCACTGGGGACTTGCCGTCAGGAAGGATTCGCCGCTCGCCGCGAAGAAGCGCATATCGCCGAAGGACGCGCAAGGCGTCCCGCTCATCTGCTCTCGCCAGGCAATGGTAAAGGAGTTTCTCGCCGGGTGGTTCGGCTGCCCATTTGGGAAGCTGGATGTAGTCGCCAACTACAACCTCATCTACAACGCGGCGGTTTTCGTCGAAGCGGGACTCGGCGCGGCGGTCTGCATCGACGGGATGATCCCGCAGGAGTTCGCAGAGCGCGTCGCGTTCCGTCCGTTCTCGCCCGCGCTCACGAGCGACGTATATATCGCCTGGCGCAGAAACGCCGCTCTTTCCCCCGCCGCCGCCGCGCTTGTCGAAGCAGTCCGCGTCCTGTCGTCAGGCCGTCAAATGTGAGTCATGGCCTTTTCGACGAGCCGTTTGCCGAGGGCGCGGGCTGGCGTTATTAATAGTCTCACGCGAAGTTCGCCAAGTCCGCTAAGTTTGATTCAGAGCTTGTTGACGATTCGTTCGATGCCATCTTTTAACGACGGCATCCCGAAGTTTATGACAAAGCCCAGTCTCTTATCAAGCAGACGCAGATAGGTTAGGCATTTTTCATCCCCTTCTCCTTTGCGGACTTCGCGGACTTTGCGTGAGACTAATCTACACTATGTCGCACTTACGCTCGGTTGAATTTTTCTTTGGGCTGCTTGCAGCGCGGACAGTGCCAGTCGGCGGGCAAGTCCTCGAACGCGACGCCGTCATGTTCGGCGGGATCATAGACATAACCGCAGACTGAGCAGATGTACTTGCCGGTCGGCGTCTTGAACACGATTTCGCCGGGCGGAATCACGGCAGGCGGATTGGCGAGATCGACGACCCTGTGCTGTTCCAGACTTTCCAGCGCCTCCGGCGTGTGCGTTCCGAGCCAGACGGTCGGACGCGCCGCGCAGAACGCGCGACAGCGGTCCAGCGTTTCGCGGGCGGCGGCCTTGTCGTCATAGACCACGGAAAGCTTGTTCCGGTAGAACGCGACATCCGTGTAGGTTACGTCGCCATGGATGAGGTAGAAGAGTCCGTCGGTTTCGACGGCGACAATGCAGTTGCCGTTCGTGTGGCCTGGCGCGAACAGGTAAGTCACGCCCTCGGCAATACGCTGCGACATCGGGAACTCGTAATAAGGGCCGTCCTGGAACGTGGCGATGGTCGGCTTGAACGGCTTGATTTCGTCCGTCTCGGCCTCGGCCGCCGAGCAGATGATCTCCGCGTTCGGGAAGGCGCGCAATTCGCCGGTGTGGTCGGCGTGTTTGTGGGTGATGAGAATCTTCGAGACCTGTTCCGGCTTGTAGCCGAGGTCAGCCAGCGCTTCGAGATAGGTCTTGATCTTCGAGCCAAGGTAAATGGCGGCGTCCGCCGTCGGTGCGGCGTCCGGGAATTCCGCTGACAGGCCGGTATCGACGAGGATGACTTCGCTTCCGGTGTCGATTACCCAGTTCTGCAGGCAGGAGCGGTATTTGACGTTCGGATTGAGACCTTCCGCGCCTTCGCCGCCGAGGGCGAACGGCTCGGTCATAAATCCGTTTTCGGTGAAGCGGACGGGTTTTATGGTGATGCTCATGGTTGTTTTCCTTTCTTGGTCTGTTGATATTTATTTGTCCTTCAAAAACTGTTTCGCGAACGGCGCGAAATATCGCCAGAGTGGGGCGAGCATGAGCGACTGCACCATGGAGCCGTCGTTCATGTGCCTAAAGACTTCATCACGATCCAGCAGGTGCACGGTCAGGCATTCGTGTTCGTCGAAGTGCTGCTCGGCCACCTTCTCCACACCCGTCGCAACGAAACAGTGCGTCATGTTCGTCACCGCGCCGGGATTGGGCGAAATCTGCATCAACTCGCTCCACTCGCCGCCGCCGTATCCCGTCTCCTCGGCAAGCTCGCGCTTTGCGGCCTCAAGCGGCGTTTCGCCCTTCTCGATCACGCCACACGGCAATTCATAGGCGGTTATTCCGGCGGCGTGGCGATACTGGCGCTCCATCACGAACTTGCCGTCCTTGGTTATGGCGATTACGTTGACCCAATCAGGATATTCAAGGACGTAGTACTCCGGCATGATGCGTCCGTCTGGCAACTCCAGCTTATCCACCCGCGCAGTCAGCCACGGCTTGCGGATAAGGTATTTCGTTTCCAGCGTCTTCCATGGTCTTTCTGATCTTGGATCATCCATGAGATTTCTCCTTATCATTTTGCCTTACCTGATGCCGGCTTGGCATTCCGTTAAGCGAATAAAATTTCATCGCCGACTTTGGCGAGCGCGGCAAGTGCGCGGTCAAGATCGACTTCCTTGACCAGGATGTAGTCCGTATCAAAGGTCGAGACGGCGAAGAGGCCGATTTTCTCGGCGGCGAGGATAGATGAGATGTGGGCTAGTATGCCTACGAGCGAGAAATCCAGCTGCCCTTCAATGCGGAATGCGCGCCAGCCGTCAACACGCTCGATCGTTGCCGCGGGAATACATTCCGTTGGACATACAAGGGACTTCTCCGCGTCCGTCGAACCGGTGAACACAAACGGCTGGCTGCAATCCACCTCGCCATAGTCGGCGACTTTACAGACGGAGAATTGCTGCCCGAGGACTTGAATGATCATTATTTTACGCCCTGAAGAAGTCTTTCGTAAATTCTTGCATCGTATTCCAAGAAGCAGCAGAACACGACATCGATGTCGTGTGTTTTGAGAAACGCCTCGGTCTCGCGTACGGCTATCTTGGCAGCATCCTCGATGGGATAGCCGTACACTCCGGTAGAGATGCAGGGGAAAGCGATGGACTTGCATCCGTTCTCGGCGGCGAGGGCAAGTGAGTTGCGGTAGCAATTCGCCAGCTTCTCCGGCTCGCCATGCTCTCCGTCCCTGTACACTGGCCCGACCGTGTGTATCACGAACTTCGCCGGCAACTTGAATCCCGGCGTGATTCGCGCCTCGCCCGTCGGACACCTCACGCCCGGCCGAACCTCCGGCACTTTTAGGCACGCCTCGTAGAGTTCGCGCCCAGCCGCGCGGTGAATCGCGCCGTCAACTCCACCACCGCCCAGCATGACCTGATTGGCGGCATTGACAATGGCGTCAACCGTAAGTTTCGTTATATCGCCTTGTACAATCCGCATCATGAGAGTGTCGCCTTGCTTGCGTTTTCCGCCTCCAGCGCGCGCGCCAACTGGTCGGGGCAGGAAGTCCCGTTGCGGCATGGTATGCCCTTGAGCAGCGAGATGACTTCCTCGACCTTGCGGCCGACGGCGAGTTTGGCGACGCCGACCGTGTTGCCAGGACATCCGCCAATGAAACGGCAGGCGGTCAGAACGCCGTCAGTTACTTCGTATTCAATTGCCCTTGAGCAAGTTCCTTGTGTAGTATATGTCTTCATTGGTTCTCCTTTATGAATCTTCCAGAAGCCTATTCACAATCCGCCTTTCACAAACGTCCACACTATGGCGACTACAAGCGACGGAAGCAAGTTCGCCACTCGGATCTTCTTCTCGCGCCAGAGGATGTTCCACCCTACGCAGAATATAAGGACGCCTCCCGTCAGCGAAATCGCGTCGAGCGCATCAGCAGTCATCACTCGGCGCAGAGGGTATGCCGCGATTGTAATGCCACCCTGATAGAGCAGAATCGGGATGGCAGAGAATATCGCGCCCTTGCCAAGAGAAGCCGTGAGCGCAATCGTGAAAATGCCGTCCATTGCGGACTTCAGGTAGAGAAGCGAAGGATCACCTCGAAGTCCGTCCTCCAGAGCACCCAGTATCGCCATTGCCCCGATGCAATACGTCAGGGACGCTGTTACGAAGCCATTAAGGAACGAGCCGTCGTTCTCGTTGTGTGAAACGCGGCGTAGCCATACGCCAAAACGCTCGAGCTTGCCGTCGATATCGACGACCTCACCCGCGACAGCGCCAATTGCAAGCGACATCACGAGCATGAGCGCCCCGCGACACTCCACCGCGCCGCCAGCGCCGACCGACAGCATCTTCGAGAACGTCGAGCTCGCCCCAACGAACAAGGTGCCGACGGCCATCCCGGAGACGAGTGTCGTCCTTACGCTCTCGCTGATGGCCTTGCCAGCCACAAGCCCGACGCATCCACCCGCAACAATGGCGACGGCATTGACTATAGAACCCAATCCAATCATCGTCTTACATTAGTTCCTTGCCGCAGGAGAACGCCTGTGCTACGACCTCGCCCATAAGACGATAGACGTGCTGGCAGGTGTCGAAGCAGATTGGCTTCATCTTGTCTGCATCGGGCTTGCCGTCTGTGAGCGCTGATTCCTCGACGCCGCAGTTGACGATCTTCCCGACAACGTTGCAGTTCTCCTCGTTCATCGAAACGAGTTCGCATTCGAGGACGAGCGGCAGTTCATTGACGACTGGCGCGTCCACAAACTCGCTTTTCGTGACGGTGAAGCCGCTCTTCGTCACCTTGTCGGGCGTCTTGTTACCGCTAACAATGCCGAGGTAGTCGCAGGACTTGACGGTGCCCGCCGTGCCGAAGGCGACAGTGAACGCCTTACGCGCGGCGATGTTCGCCCATGTCTTGTGCGAGGTGTCGATGCAGATCGTTATCTGGTCCTCCAGCGTGATTCCACCCCAGGCGGCGTTCATGACGTCGGGTGTTCCATCCTCGTTGTACGTGCCGATCATCAAGACCGGCATCGGGAACATCCAGTTCTTCACTCCAAGTTTCTTCTTCATGCAACTACCTCCTTGCTTGCGATTTCAGCTTCCATGACACGCGCCAACGGTTATTTACTCCTTGCCAGGACATGGTCGCGGCCGTCGGGAGCGTATACGCGGTGGACAAACACCCCTGGTTCCGTCTCGACGGATTCGACACGGACCTCCTCTCCTGCTAGCGTCTCCGACTTGAAGACGATGTCGAGTTCGCGGCACGGGCCTGCTTCGTCCGGGCGGCTCTCCAGCAGCCATTCGACGTAATGGACGTTGTTGACGTGTCCGTTCAGGTCGATGTCGCCGCGCCGTGCACGGAAGACGAGCGCGTCAGCGGACGCCACGCTGCATTCCCAGCGCAGCTTCGGGAACGGCTCGTCTCCGAAGACAGGCTTCCGGACCGTATTCGCCGCGGCAAACACGCCTTCGGGAATGGCAACGACCTTGCGGGACGCCAGGTCGATGATCATCCATTCGCTGGAGGCATGCCCAAGCTCCTCGCCATCCGCACCCGTCAAGACGAAATCGCGCCACGCAACAATCCGACGTCCGCCGCGCGGGAACGTGAGTATCGACACCGTCTCGCCCCATTTCGGGAAGCGTGACATCTTCACCTTGAGATGCGTAAGCACCCACGAGATGTTCTCGCCGGCTGACTCGAAGTCAGATTTTGAGAAAGCCAGCGACTCGGCGTTAAGGCTCGCCGCCTCCTGCAACCAGTTGCAGACCGAGGCCATCGTCGCTGCGCCATCAGGACCGCATTCATACGTCCTGACCGCCCAAGAGTACTCTCCAAACGTATCGCTCATTGTCTATCCCCCTTCCGTCTTCACATCATATTGAATATTCATCCAATGAACCCGTTACTGACCATGCAGAAGGCGAGACTCCTCGTCGCGGTTGAGGACCTCGATATAGCAGGGCGGGTGGCCTCCGCGGCAGAAAAGTCCGTGTACCGCCGCAATTCCCTCCGATGCCATGACGCCCTTTACCAGCTCGACCATCTCGGCCGTTATCCTGAGCCCTGGCACGAAGACCGGGATGCCCGGAGGATACGGCACGACGAACTGGGAGGCAATACGGCCGACGGACGCATCAAGCGTCACGAACTCCCCGTCGCAGAGCGCCGCGTCCCGCGGCAGCACCACCGGCTGTCCCTCGACCGCGCGGGAAACCGATTCGTCGTCGTCGACGCCGGACGCCGGACGCCCGATAAGCGCGCGGTTGAGGCGGCAGACTCGGAACAGGCACTCGAAATGCTCCTCGACCGTGCCGACAGTCACCAGAAAGAGGATTGTTGTCGAAGTCGCTTTCTCCCACTGGATATGTGACTTCAGCAAGGCCTTCTTGAACGAGGCACACGCCTCCGGGCTGCGCAGCATCAGCACGATCTTCAGCGGATCCTTCAGGTAGCCGGCTTTAGACCAGCCGTCGTCCGTACCGGCAATGTCCGCAAGGTCCGCAAAGCACTCGCCCTCAGGCAGCCCGCACTCCGCGGCAACGCGCGCGCGGAAGTCCGCCGCCCACTTCAGGCGCTCGTCGATGAGCTTCATCCCCTCCAGCCGCATCTGCACGCCGGCGACGTCGAGAGTCGCCAAGAACGGATAGTGCGGCGAGGTAGAATGCCAGTAGCGCAGGAACTCGTGCAGGTCGTGGGTAAACTTCTCGAACGAGCCGTGCCCATTGAGCGAGAAGCGGCGCCTGAGCCAGCGGAACTGAGGCGACGCGTCCTCCTCCAGCAGCGCCTTGAACCTCAGGGAGACGTGGATCATCGAGGACTGGGAGAACGCGGCCATCGTCTTGTGGGTTGACTGCACGGCGAAGTGCGCTCCGCTCGTCTCGTTGACGGCGTTGTACCGCATCGCCCGCCCGGCCGCACAGTCCGGGCGCGTATAGAATGGATGAAACGCAGTGTATCCGGCCCATGCCTCGTCCGCGTAGAACAGCACCCCAGCCCGTTCGCAGAGCCGCGACACCTCCCACACCGGATACAGCACCCCCTCGTAGGTGCATGTCGTCAGGACAAGCAGCCGCGGACGCGGCGATTCCGCCGCCTCCAGCGCGCGCTGGATGTCGCGGAGGGAAACCGGCCCCCAGACGCCGAGTCGCGAGTTCCAGCGCGACGGCAGGTAGCGCGGCACCGCACCGGACGTCACGATCGCATGATGCACCGACTTGTGGCAGTTGCGGTCGACCAGCACCACCTCGCCCGGCTTCAGCAGCGTCATGAGCATGGCCTTGTTCGAGGTCGAGGTGCCGTTCGTCACATAGCGGCTCAAGGCGCTGCCGAATATCTCCGACGACAGCTTCTGCGCCTCCGACAGCGGCGTCTGCGCCTCCGGGTTCGAAAGGTCGCCGAGCGACTCCACCGACACCGAAAGGTCGGAGCGGAATATCATCGAGCCGAACGCCTCGTAGAGCCCCCGCAGGAACGGAGAGTCGGAGAACGCCTTGCCGCCGTTGTGCCCAGGAGTGTGCCAGTTCGTCCCGGCCTTGACCTGCACGTACTGCCGCATGGCGCTTGCGAAGCGCGGCAGCCAGAACGCCTTGAAGAGATGGACGATGCGCTCGCGGTAGAAGTCGGGGCGGGACAGGACCTCTATCCCCTTCTTCGCCCAGCGGCGCTGCGGCACGACGATCGGCAGACGTCCCGGATAGACGACGGCGACCTTCGGAAGCGCGGGGATGTAGGTCTTGAGCCAGTCCTTCAGCGGCACGCCGCGGATGTTCTCGGAATAAAAGCAGTCGTCAACCATGAACAGACAGACGTCGTCGCCGCCCTCGGTCATGCCGTGCGACGGGTCGCCGTCGATGAAAAGCGCATCCGGGATCGCCTCGGGCGAAGACACAGTCTTCAGCTTGAGGGGAGGGTATTCAAGCGGTACGCGGACGTTGAATGCCTCGGCGCAGAAATCACGGAAGGCGTCCGACAAGCCGTGTTCGGCGACCGAAAGCATGTCGCCGTCGCCCGCGTCCGGCTTATGCAGCCAAAGTATGGTAAGTGTTCTCATCTTGTAGTTGCTTCCCTGCCGTTGCCTTAGTCCCTTAGTTCGATTTTCAAGACATCGCCTGGGCGGATGGCTCTGGTGCGGATGCGCTGCTCGTCTGGCCTGAGCAGCTCGAAACCCCAGTGGTCGACAAGTTCGACCGCCTCGCCCGTGCGCAAAAGCGTGACCTTCTCTATCTTGCCCTTGAGCTGCGGCAGAATCGTGTCGCCGAGCGGGCTCTGCAGGAAATGGCAGTAGAGCGACCGGCCCTTCTGCGTATAGACACAGCCATACGGCGGCGTAAAGTCGGACTTGCCGCACCCTGCAACAGACTCGCCGCTCACCGCATACCAGTCTGCAAGCGCCTTTAGGATATTTACCGAGTCGGCGGGGATCACGCCCCTTTCCGTTGGGCCGACGTTCAGGAGCAGGTTGCCGTTCTTGGACACACAGCCGACAAGGCCGGCAATGACGGCCTCGGGCGTCTTCCAACTCTCGTCCGCCCTGCAATACCCCCAGCTGTTGTTCATCGTCGCGCAAGTCTCCCAGGGCACTTCACGTCCCTTGACCTGCAGCGGCTGATTCGGGACGCAGATCTCAGGCGTGTAGTAGTCGAAGTCGCGGCAGTTGTCCTTGAAGTACGAGAGGCGGTCGTTGACGATGATGCCGGGCTGGTTGCGGTACACCATCTCCAGGATGCCGTCGCGGCCGAAGTAGTCGAGATCGGCCTTCGTCCGGGACGTGTAGTCGAGGAAAAGCAGGTCGAGCTTGCCGTATTCGGTCGTCAGCTGGTTGATGTGGTTGTAGACGAGATTGGTAAACGACGCATACTGCTCCGGCGTCGGCACATGCGGCTCCTTCTTGCCGCCCACGATGCACTCCGGCGACTCGGTGTCGGCATAGCCGGGGTGCGTCCAATCCGGCAGCGAATGGTACAGGCCGACCTTCAGCCCTTCCGCGCGAAACGCCTCCAGAAACTCGCGCACCGCATCCTTGCTATACGGCGAGTTGGTGACCTTGTAGTCCGTGAAGTGGCTGTCGAACATGCAGAACCCGTCGTGGTGGCGGCTTGTGAGCACCGCATACTTCATTCCGGCGGCCTTGGCCAGCTTCGCCCACGCGCGGGGGTTGTAGTCCACGGGATTGAAGACCTTCGCGTTCTCCTCATATTCCCCGGGCGCATACTTGTCGACGGCATAGCTCCACTCGCCCTTCCCCGGAATCGAGTAGATTCCCCAGTGGATGAACATGCCAAACCGAGCGTCCTGGAACCAAGCGCATTTCCCGGACTTCTCGCAGGACGACGCAAGTTCTGATCGCTCCTCCATCTCTGATTTCCCGCTGCCGCGGACAGGAAATTCGCGACGGAAGTGGAAGAACTCCGGCTGCATCTGGGCAAAGGCGCACTTCGGCGTCCAGCGGGCGGAAACTGTTTCGGGCGTTTCCTCGCGGCCGTCAGGACCAAGCCGCGAAACTGCCGCGCCTCGCCATTCCGCCGCAACCGCGAACGCAAGTCCCTCGCGCACGTCGCCGGAGAGGTTGTCGACCATCACCATCATCTCGCGGCCATCCTCGGAAACGCTCGCGAGAGTCCAGATGCCCGGGGCATCGAGCGCCGCCACCGGCAGCGCGTTCGGCGCAATCCGGTTGAACAGGTTCCGCCACATCTCCTGCTTGCGCAGGTTGAGGAGACCGGAGGAGCGGTTGCCGAGTAGCGACGTCGCAAGCACCGCGACGCGCCCGCCGCGCGTGTTCCTGGCGACTGTAAGCGACGGCGTCACCTCCTTGCCGTCGACGCTGTAGAACCGGCTCCAGACCTCGGTTCCGGCGTGCGGCGCGAGCGTCGCGAATGAGCGCACCGTTCCCTCCGTCCCGGCGCTGAAGATGTAGAACGCGTTGACGTCACGTCCCCTTCGTGTCAGGCCCGCCGCCGGCAGAATCTCCTCGCGCACGACCGGCAGCCGCCCTGCCGCGAGCTTCACGTCCGCCCCGAGATCGCGCCCGAAGCCGCGCTTCGCGAGCAAAGCTGCCGCGGGCGCATCGACGAGGACGGCACCGGAGAGCAGCTTCGCGATCTCCGCGTCCGAAAGCGACTCGACGATGTTGCCGGCGAGGACCGCCGGGCCTTCGGCGTCCGCGCGCGTCGTATAGGGCAGGCCGAACTTCGAGAGGACAAACGCCTCGTCCGCGAGCTGCGCGTCGCGAACGCCGCCAAGCCCCCGTGTGAGCGCCATGGCGTCGGAAGTCCACACGATGCGCACGCCGCGGAGCGCCGCGCGGAGCGTGCGGTTGAACTCCGCCACCGCCTCGAGCCGCCGCCGGAGCCGGTTGAACTCGTCCGCGTAGCCGGAGTCCTCGAACGGGTCGTCAAGGTACTGGAGGCAGTAGAGGAGCACGTTCTGGGCGCCGGCGAAGACAGCGCCGGACATCAGCGAGCCCATCTGCGCGGCAGAGGCGAAGAAGCGGTTGTGCGGATACGGGTCCGCCTCGTAGAAGGTCTCGATGTCCTTCGGCAGCCGCTCAAGGGTATAGAACGTGTGCGCGACCGCGCCAGGCACGTCGGCGGGCGTCGTCTGCGCGCCGTAGATCGCGCCGGAGGGACGGACTGCAGGGCGGGTATTAGGTCCCGCGAATGCGCGCGCGACGGACTCGACCGACGCGCCGTCCTTGTCCGCGCTGGCGCCCGGCTCGCAGACGCAGATACGGACGGAGGGGTCCACCTCGTCCACGGCCGCGCGCACCTTGCGCGCGAGGATCGCGAGCGACTCGCGCACCGCGGCGGCGAAAGCGCGGCGGATCGGCAGGTTCTCGTCGGTGCGGCGCTCGAACGCCGCGGCGATTTCGGCGGCCGTAAGCGGCTTGCCGTAGATCTTCGCGAAGAGCGCAAGGTGGCGCTCGCAGAAGCAGCCGCCGCCGTTGAGCCCCCTTCCCCACGCAAGCGTGTAGTCGTCCTCGACGTTGACCATGCGCGGACGCGCCGCCGCGACGACGGCCTTCACCTTCGCCGCCCAGTCGGCCTGGAACGCGGGGTCGAGCGGACATTTCTTGTTGTCCTGGCTCTTGCCGCCGAAGGCGTCCTCGACCGGCGCGAAGCCGGAGACGTAGCGGATGGACGGCGAGCACCACCAGCCCACTTCGACGCCGTCCGGCGCGACCAGCCGCGCAATCTCGCCGATCTCACGCCCCATCTCGGCGTAGAGGTTGGTCGCAAACGGCGCATACATGACCTCGTTGAAGCCCGGGCCAGCGACGAAGAAGCGGCTAAGCCCCGACTTCGCGCGTATCTCGCGCAAGTCCCGCGCCGTCTCCTCGACGGCGCCGCGGCGCCACATCACCGGCACGACGGGCTCCATCGCCTCCGCCGCACAGGTCGCCAGCATCACCATTATGGACAATGTCTTCATGGTGACTATTCTACCATTTCACTCCCGCATCCGTCAACCGCACCCAGCAAATATGGTATAATCCACACCGTGGAAGAGCAGGCAGAGACAGGCGATTGTGCTTTCAAGCGCCATATTCTACCCCATAAGCGCGAATATCCGCCTAATCCCCTTTCGGGCGAGCGAGCGCAGCGCGTCCAGCGACTCCTCCGTGAACGGCTTGTGCTCGGCCGTGCCCTGCAGCTCCACGTAGCGCCCGTCGTCGGTCATCACGACGTTGAGGTCGACCTCCGCCGTGGAGTCGTGGGCGTAGTCGAGATCGAGCGTCGGCCGGCCGTCGCACACGCCGACCGACACCGCCGCGACGCGGTGGACGATCGGGCTCTCGGCGAGCGTGCCATCAGCGAGCAGCTTCGCCACCGCGTCCTGGAGGGCGACCATGCCGCCCGTGATCGACGCGCACCTCGTGCCGCCGTCGGCCTGCAGGACGTCGCAGTCGATCGTGATCTGCCTGGGACCGAGCTTCGCCATGTCGACGGCGGCGCGGAGCGAGCGCCCGATGAGGCGCTGGATCTCCGTCGAGCGGGCGTCCTGCCTCAGTTTCTTGATGTCGCGGTCCTTGCGCCCGCCGCCGGTCGAGGACGGGAGCATCGAGTATTCCGCCGTCACCCAGCCGCGCCCGGTGTCCTTCAGGAACGGCGGCACCTTGTCCTCGACGCTTGCGGTGCAGAGGACCCAGGTGTCGCCCCACTTGACGAGGACGCTCCCCGCCGCGTGCTTGGTGAATCCGCGCACAAACTCAATTTTGCGAAGTTCTGTCCGTTTTTTCATTTTCTACCTCCTGTCGATTTAGCCATTTGTTTTCTCGCGCAAAGTTCGCAAAGTTCGCGAAGTTGATTCTATAAATTGTTGACGAGGCGCTGTATGCCGTCCTAATGTCTTTCATGTCATCCTTATGTCTAACAATCCACCTGACGGGGCCGGGACTTTGCCGCCCTGCGGTGCATATTATACCAAAAACTGCCGCGGGGCATGAAAATGATTACCCCCCTTGCTATTTTTGCGAAAATTTTGTATCATTCTCACCATACACGCATAAGAAGCAAACGAAATAACCATGAACAAAGCCCTTCACGTCTTCGTATACCTGTTCCTGATCCTCGCAGGAACGGCGCTTTTCTTTGAAATCCAGCTCAATGAGAAGCGCGCGGAACTTACGGACCGCAACCGGATGCAGGAGGATTACTTCGTCAAGATCGCCAAGACGATCGAAAAGGCCGCGCCCGACAAGAACGCGTCCTTCGAAGTCAACAAGGACGCCGACGCGGTCGAGAACCGTCTCGTCGACTCTCCCAACATGGAAAACCTGCTCGAGGACTACCAGGCTCCACTTGAGCAGACCAACCTCGAGACCTACAACTGGGAAGGCAGCCGCAGTCTGCTCCGCTCGGTCTACGTGCTCGACCCAATGACCGGCAAGCCGGTGATGGACGGCAACCAGCCCCAGACCCGCGGCAGCGACGAGCAGAAGCTGCTCGAAAGCCTCTTCGAAAGCGCCAAGGACCAGCAGGCGCGCCTCAACGACACCCGCACGCAGCTCACCGAGATGCGCGAGCGCCTGGAGAAAGTGGTCAAGGAACTGAATGAGCTCAAGCCCATCGCCCGCCAGGACAAGGTGACGATCGACGAGCGCAACGCCAAGATCGCCAAACTCGAGGAGGAAAAGGCCCAGCTCGAAGACACCGTCAAAAAGCTCAAGGCCAACATCGAAGAGCTGAACAGCGAAATCACCTCGCTCAAGGACGAGGTCCAGACCGCCAAGGACGAGACCGAGGCCGCCAAGGAGGAGCTCGCCAAGGAGCAGAAGAAGGTCGAGCAGCTCAAGCAGCTCGTGAAGGACCTCATCGCCCAGGTCAACGCGCGCGCCGACGACGGCGGCCACTCCGCCGTGACCGCGATCTCCGTCGGCGACAAGGGCAAGATCCTGCGCGTCGACAACGAGAGCATGTTCGCCATCATCGAATTCACCGAGTCGGCGATGAAGGAGCTCAAGGGCGAAGACCTCGCTCGTCCGCTGCCGATGCTCGAGCTCAACGTGCGCCGCCCCGGCTTCAAGGGCCAGGCTGGCGAGCTCGTCGGCCGCGTCCGCCTCAGGCAGGAGATCCGCGGCAAGAACATGGCGATCTGCGACATCCTCGGCGCGTGGGAACAGGCCAAGATGGCCGAGGGCGACATCGTCCTCGCCGACTAATGGCGGCCAAGGCTCCAGTCCGTGCGGCGGAATCGCTCCTCAGGGCGGTTCTCGCCGCCGCCGCGCTCGCCGCGCTCGCCGGCTGCATCGCCGACAACGCCGAGGACACGAACCTTCCGTGGGCGTCCAACCGCGGCTGGGAAGGCATTGCGCCAATTTCGCCCGCGGTGATGGACCGCTACGACTGACGCGACCGGCTTGATCCGCGACCGCTCATTCACCGCCGCCGCTGGCGCGCGCCTCGACGCCGCCCTTCTCGCCGCCTTCCCGTCGACTACCCGCGCCTTCGTGCGCGACGCCATCGCGCGCGGCGGCGTGCTGGTGAATGGACGCCGCGCGCCCAAGGGCATGAAGCTCAAGGGCGGCGAAGAGATCGCCGTTGCCGAGCTGCTGGAGGAATGCGACAACCTCGTCGCGCCCGGCGCGGAACCCTGTCCGCCCGCGGTGTTCGAGGACGACTCCATCCTCGCCTTCGACAAGCCCGCCGGGATGTGCGTCCAGCCGCTCGACTGCCGCGAGACCGGCACGCTGATGAACGCCGTCGTCGCCCGCTACCCGGAGTGCCGCGCCATCGCCGCGGTCGACGCAAGCGGGCGGAAGTGCGACACCCTGATGGCCGGCGCCGTCCACCGCATCGACGCGGACACCTCCGGGCTCGTCCTCGTCGCCCGCACCCAGGCGGCGTTCGACAGCCTGCGCGCGCAGTTCGCCGCGCAGTCGGTGAAGAAGACGTATCTCGCGCTCGTCGAGGGCGACGTAGTGGCCGGCGGCACGCTGGAGCACGAGCTCGCCCACGACCCGACGCTCCCCTTCTGCCGGATGATCGACGCCGCACACAACCGGCTCTCGCCCGCCGAACGCGCGCGCCTGCGGCCGCTCAAGGCCATCACCCGCTTCCTGCCAATCGCGCATCTCCGCGAAGGCAACGGGCCACGCACGCTTCTGGAGGTGACGATCTACACCGGCGTCACCCACCAGATCCGCGCCCAGCTCGCGCTCGCCGGCATGCACATCGTCAACGACCGCCTCTACGGCGCTTTCGCCGTCGAGGGAATGACCGGCCACTGCCTCCACTCGCTCGCCGCCGCGTTCACCCATCCGGAATCCGGCGAGGCAGTGGAAATCCGCACCCCGCTCCCCGCCTGGGCCCGCTAAGCCTTCCCGCCGACAGGAAGGCGACGGCAGCACACTGACGAAACCGCCGCGTCGATCAGCTCCGGAATGAAGACCGGCAGCGCGTGCTCCGAGCCTGGGATCATCGTCACGGATGCATCGGGGAAGATCGTCTTCAGATACGCCGCGTTCTCTGGCCTTACGATGCCGTCGTGCTCGCTTTGGAAAATCGCAACTGGCGCCATAAACCGCCCGGACGCCTTCAGCTCGGCGAGCGCGGCGCGGAGGTCGGTCGTCCGCAGATAGTCGAGCCCGCGCGCCAGGTTCTCGTCGCTGTCCATCGTGTAGGGGTTGGGTTTCCCTTCCTGAACGCCGAAGAACCCTTCCGCGTGCGTCATCTTGAGCCCCACCTCGAGCGCCTTAAGCCGCCGCTCCGACATTCCCGCCCAGCCGTCGTCCTTCATCATCCGCGCAGTCGGTGCAATCAGGACAAGCCCTTTGATCCGCTCCGGGAGCCCGGCCGCGATGCGAAGCGCGGAGCTTGCCCCCATCGACCAGCCAACGAGGATGGCGCCGTCGCCCTCGGCAAGCGCCATTTCAGGCAAGCCGTCCAACTGCTCGACATACGAGAACACGCGCTCCCGCGGGAAAGCGCAGAGATCCCATGCATGCGGACTCGCCGCCCAGCCATTGAGCACCAGCGTCCTGACGTTCATGCCATCACCCTGCCGCGACTTCGACCAACATTGCAAGCGCATGGCGCACGGCCTGTGCGCGCACTTCGGCGCGGTCACCAGGGAACACGACCTGCTCGGTGCGCACTCCGGCAGCGGAGGCGAGGCCGAACCACACCAGACCGACCGGCTTCTCCGCGCTGCCGCCGCCGGGGCCGGCGATGCCGGTGAGCGAAACCGCGAAGTCGGTTTCGTAGAGCCGCCGCGCGCCGGTCGCCATCTCCGCGGCAGTCTCGGACGACACCGCCCCGTGCAGGCGCAGGGTCTCGCCCGACACCCCCAGCACCTTCTCCTTCGCCGCGTTCTCGTAGACCACCGCGCCGCCGGCGAACACCTCGCTCGCGCCGGCGACGCCGGTTATCGCCGCCGCCACTCCGCCGCCGGTGCAGCTCTCGGCCGTCGCGCACCTGAGTCCCTTCGCCTTCAGCGCCGCCACCAGCCGCCCGGCCGCGGCCGTTGTTTCGCCGTCCGCCGCGTCGGCGCAGGGATAGACCGCGCCCGCGGCGGCGATACCCGCGACCGCCCCGCGTTTGACCACCTTCACCCGTACGCACCCCGGACCCAGCGCGTCAAACGCCACTTTCGCCGCGCGCTCGATCATCCTGCACTTCGCCGCCCTGAGCGCCGCGCGCACCCGCTCCGCCGCCGCCGCGTAGTCGACGGTGTCGGCGAGCGCGTCCGTCTCCGCCGCCCGGTCGGGGATCTCAAACTCCGCGTCGACGACGAGCGTCTGCTCCCGGATCCGCTCCTCCGGAAGATCGCCAATGATGCACTCGACCTCGATGCCGTCAATCTTCAGCGTCATTCCACGATCCCCCATTCGCGCAGGGGCTCGAGCGGAAGCCCCATGATGTTTTCGTAGCTGCCTGAATACGACTCGACGATAAGGTTGCCCGACTCGTCGATGTCGTACGCGCCCGCCCGATCGAGCGGATTCACCCGCCGCACATATTCGTCGATTGCCGCGGCGGTAAGCTCGCGGAACTTGACGTCCGAGCGCACCACCTTCGCCTCGCCGCAGTAGGCGACCCCGGTGAAGACCGTGTGGACACGCCCCGAAAGCTCGCGCAGAAACCGCCGCGCCTCGTCGAGGTCGCGCGGCTTGCCGTAGATGCGGTTGCCGAACCAGACTATCGTGTCCGCCGAAAGCACCGGCCCCGCCGTCTTCGCCGCCGCGCCCTTGGCCAGCGCGTTCTCGCGCACCGTGCGCTCGGGGTCGTCGGGATACGACTTCTCCTCGGCATCGCCCTTCTCGACCACGAAGTCGACGCCGTGCTCGCGCAGTATCTTCGCGCGGCGCGGGCTGCCGCTCGCAAGCACCAGGAACTTGACCGGCCCCTCGCGCAGCAGCTTGATCTCCCCGCCCTCGCACTTCGCCACCGTCGATGCCGCGCCGCCGGGCGAGACGCCGCCGTCGACGACGACATCCGCCGAAAGTCCGACATCGGCAAGCGCCTGCGCGGCGGCGGTGGCGGGATGTCCGCCGGAGAGATTGGCGCTCGTCACCCTCAAAACGCCGCCGCAACGAGCGGCAAGCTCACGCGTGAACGCGAGGTCGGGCACTCTCACGCCCTCGAAGCCGCCGCGCACGCACGGCAGCACCAGCGTGAGCGCGCCCGGCCAGTGGCGCTCGGCAAGCCGCCTTGCCTGTGCGTCCATGCCGCCGAGGAAGCGCTCCGCCGCGGCCGCTCCGGCGGCGAGGAGCGCAATCGGCTTGGCGGCGGCGCGCGCCTTGATCGAATAGAGCCGCCGCACCGCCTCCGGGAAGCCAGGATGCGCCGCAAGCCCGTAGACGGTGTCGGTGGGAACTACCGCCACTCCGCCCGCAAGCAACACCTGCGCCGCCGCCTGAAGACCGGCCTCGTCTGATTTCACAATTTTCACAGAAGCGGATTATACCAAATTATGGTATACTTCGGCATATGAAACGGACAACCTTCAGCGTCGGCTCATTCGAAGTCAACTGCACCATTCTCCACCAGAACGGCGAAGCGTGGATCGTCGACCCGGGCGGCGAGCCGGAAAAAATCCTCGGCGAACTAAGGCGGCTTGCCCTCAAGCCGCGCGGGATCCTCCTCACCCACGCGCACTTCGACCACATCGGCGCCGTCAACGCCATCCTCGCCGCCGCACCGGGAACACCGGTCTACCTCGGCGAAAAGGACTTCCCCGTCGTCTCGCATCCGTTCAACCAGATGCCGCCGGAGTATCCGCCGGTCGCGAAGATCGAAGGTCTCCGCCCCGCCTCCGAGGTTCCGCTCTTCCAGGCGCTAGACACCCCCGGCCACACCCCTGGCGGAGTTTCCTACTACCTCGCCGACTTCGACGCCGGCAACGGCGCGCGCGGACTGCTCCTGAGCGGCGACACGCTTTTCGCCGGCTCGGTCGGCCGCACCGACTTCCCCGGCGGGAACATGGCGACGCTGATGGCGAGCCTCGGCTCGCTCAAGGCGCTGCCGCCGGAAACGCTCGTCGTCCCGGGCCACGGACCCGAGACCACGCTCGCGCGGGAATTCGCCTCCAACCCGTTCCTCGCGGACTGAACCGCCGCGGCGCCGTCACGCCCAGACGAGGTCGCCGGCGGCGAAGACGGGACCGTCCACGCAGCAGCGCTCGTTGCCGCGGACAGTCCGCTGGATGCAGGCGTAGCAAGCGCCGACGCCGCAGACCATGTGGCGGTCCATCGAGATCCACCCCGGCGCCTTCGCGGCGACGGCGCGCCCGGCGACGGCGCGGAGCATCGGGTCGGGTCCGCACGCGAAGAGCTCGAACGGCGCGCCCGCCGCCTGGAGACGCGCGATCTCGGCGTCAAGCGGCACGGTGACAAATCCCTTCTCGCCGACACTGCCGTCGTTGGTGGCAAGGAAAGTCTTAAGCCCCAGCGCCGGGAAGCGGTCCGCCGCAACCAGGTCGCCGGCGGTGCGTCCTCCGATGAACACCTCGATGCGCTCCGCCGCGACGCCGGCGGCGAGCAGCCGCCGCGCGAGCAGATGGAGCGGGGCGGAGCCGTAGCCGCCGCCGACCAGAAGCGCCGTGCCGCGCACGGAGACCGGGAAGCCGCGGCCGAGGGGACCCATGACGCGGATCTCCGCGCCGGCCTTGGCGGCAGCCAGCGCCTCGGTGCCGCGGCCGACCACCTTGTAGACGATCTCCAGCCGGTCGCCCTCGGCGTCGAAGATGCTGAACGGACGCCGCAGGGCGCTCGTCTCGAGGCCGGGCACGCGCAGGTGTACGAACTGGCCGGGCGCGGCGGCGGCGGCGATCGCCGGCGACTTAAGCGCCAGGCGGCGGTAGCCGTGGCCAAGATCCTCGGTGACAACCACCTCGCAGAGCTCGTCGGTCATTCTCCCGCTCCTTTCGCCTTCAGCGCCAGCTTCAGCCGCTCGTCGACGTCGTTGTTGTGCAGCGCCTCCAGGAGCTCGCCCATGTCGCCGTCGATGATGCGGTCGAGCGAGTAGAGGGTGAGACCGATGCGGTGGTCGGTCATGCGGTTCTGGGGAAAGTTGTAGGTGCGGATCTTGTCCGACCGGTCGCCGGAGCCGCGCAGGGTGAGCCGGTCGGCGCCGAGCTTCGCCTCCTCCTCGCGGCGCTTGAAGTCGAGGACACGCGCCTTCAGGGTGGCGAGGCACTTCTCGCGGTTGCGGATCTGGGAGCGCTCGTCCTGGCAGACGGCGACGAGGCCGGTGGGCAAGTGGGTCATCCGGACGGCCGACTCGGTCTTGTTGACGTGCTGGCCGCCGGCGCCGCCGGCGCAGAAGAGGTCGATGCGGATGTCCTTCTCGGGGATCTCGATGTCGTCGGTCTCGTCCGCCTCCGGGAACACCACCACCGTGGCGGCGGAGGTGTGGATGCGGCCCTGGGCCTCGGTTTCGGGGACGCGCTGGACGCGGTGGGCGCCGGACTCGAAGCGGAAGGCGCCGTAGGCGCCCTCGCCCTGGACAGTGAAGACGATCTCCTTGTAGCCGTCGAGCGAAGTCTGGTTTGAATGCATCACCGCGACCTTCCAGCCGCGGGTCTCGCAGTAGCGGCTGTACATGCGGAAGAGGTCGCCGGCGAAGAGCGCCGCCTCCTCGCCGCCGGTGCCGGCGCGGATCTCCATGACCGCGTTGCGGTCCTCGAGCGGGTCGGGCGGGAGCAGCGCGGCCGAGAGCTCGCGCTCCGTGGCCTCGCCGAGCTGCCAGGCGACGTAGGCGTAGTCGAGCTTCTTGAGGAAGCGGTAGTCGGCCAGCGTCGCCAGGTAGCGGCGCCGGTCCTTCAAAACATCGGGGTCGCCCAGCTCCGCTTCCACGGAAGGCAGGCGACCCAGAACGTTCTCGACCTGTGCCTTGTCGACCAAGTCTTACTTCGCGAACTTCGCGTAGCGCTTCTTGAACGAGTCGACGCGGCCCTCGGTGTCGACCATGGTCTTCGCGCCGGTGAAGTAGGGGTGGCACGCCGAGCAGGTGTTGACCGTCATCTCCTTCTTGGTGGAGCGGGTGTGGAACACCTTGCCGCACGCGCAGGTGATGGTGGCGTCTTCGTACTTAGGATGGATGTCGCTCTTCATTTTTCTCTTTCCCTTCTGAAAAAGTCTGCGTAGTATACCATATTCCCGCCCGCCCGCGCAAGGCGGGGGGGCGGGACGCCGCGGCCGGGCGGCTACTTGCGCAGCGCCGCCTGGGCGGCCGCGAGGCGCGCGATCGGCACGCGGTACGGCGAGCAGGAGACGTAGTCGAGGCCGATCTGGTGGCAGAACTCGACCGAAGTCGGGTCGCCGCCGTGCTCGCCGCAGATGCCGCAGTGGAGCGCGGGCCTGACGCCCTTGCCGAGCTCGATGGCCATCTTCATCAGCTTGCCGACGCCGACCTGGTCGAGCTTCGCGAACGGGTCGTTCTCGAAGATCTTCTTGTCGTAGTAGGCGTTGAGGAACTTGCCCGAGTCGTCGCGCGAGAAGCCGTAGGTCATCTGCGTGAGGTCGTTGGTGCCGAAGCAGAAGAACTCGGCCTCCTTGGCGATCTCGTCGGCGGTGAGCGCCGCGCGCGGGATCTCGATCATCGTGCCGACCTCGTAGTCGAGCTTGACGCCGCTCGACTCGATCTCGATGTTGGCGGCCTCGACGACGATGTCCTTGACGTACTTGAGCTCCTTCGCCTCGCCGGTGAGCGGGATCATGATCTCGGGCTTCACCTTCCAGTCGGGATGGCGCTTCTGCACGTTGATCGCCGCGCGGATCACCGCGCGCGTCTGCATGCGCGCGATCTCCGGGTAGGTGACGGCGAGGCGGCAGCCGCGGTGGCCCATCATCGGGTTGAACTCGTGGAGGGACTCGATGATCTCCTTGATGCGGGAGACGGACTTGTTCTGGGCCTTGGCGAGGAGCGCGATCTCGTCCTCGCTGTGCGGCACGAACTCGTGCAGCGGCGGGTCGAGGAAGCGGATCGTCACCGGGTTGCCCTCGAGCGCCTCGTAGAGCTGCTCGAAGTCGTCCTGCTGGTACGGGAGGATCTTCGCGAGCGCCTGGCGGCGCTCCTCCTCGGTGTCGGAGCAGATCATCTCGCGGAACGCGGCGATGCGGTCGGCCTCGAAGAACATGTGCTCGGTGCGGCAGAGACCGATGCCCTCGGCGCCGAGCTCGCGCGCCTTCTTCGCGTCGCGCGGCGTGTCGGCGTTGGTGCGCACCTTGAGGCGGCGGAACTTGTCGGCCCACGCCATGATGCGGCCGAACTCGCCGGCGATCCTGGCGTCGACGGTGGTGATGACGCCGTCATAGATGTTGCCGGTCGAGCCGTCGATCGAGAGCCAGTCACCCTCCTTAAAGGTCTTGCCGGAAAGGACGAACTTCTTAT
>JAEIGA010004319.1_pt1 | contig 22014 bp, 37 predicted proteins | sample 9270691 | NCBI WGS metagenome assembly JAEIGA01 (sample SAMN17057246, study PRJNA624740) | gut metagenome | biome: biome; isolation source: fecal sample | host: Bos grunniens | place: China: Xizang | collected 2019 | reverse complement strand
CAATCTTTTCAACAAAGTCTTGTGCATTGATTTTGTCCGTTATTCCAAGCAGACTTTTTAACTTATCAGCAATATTGGAAAGGTAAGGTTTTAATTCTGTAATAGCCATTAATAATCACCCTCCAATGCTTCACCGATTGCTGTAGATACATAATTAATCACTGCGGGAACAGATGGATATTGTCTGTCGTTTGTTTCATTACCATAAATAATTGTTTTCTTGTTTGTTGGGCTTTCGTGTTCGGATACGCTATAACTCCATTCATTAGTGTTGGTGCATAATACACTTCTTACTGATAGATTATCTATTGCGGTAAAATACGCAAAATCGCTCTCAATGTTATGTAACGAGAACACATATATTGTTGTCGACCCCTCTGTTAGATTTAAAACAACAATCTTATTTGCCTCAACTGCCGCTTTTATTTCTGCATATGTTGCGGTTGTTGTTATTGCATTTGCCAAAAGGTCAATTGTTCCTGTTATGATGTAGACTTCACTTTCTCCGCTACCGCCACCTGTTCCACCATTTTCCTTAATTTCAGCAATATCTTCCTCATTTTTTATAACTGCGTGTGCAATGCTATTAACAACTTCGGGAGATGCATCCATTGTTTCGTCTTGGTCTATCCAAGTATCTTTAAAAGACATTTATATCACCTCTCATTTTTAAAAATAGCTTCGCCTATTACTGCACCAATTGCATTATCCCCCACCATAAGATAGAAAGACTCAACATTTGTAAATTGAGTAGCATAATATTTAACTTCAATTACATCCCCTATGTCTACGGATATTTCTGTTGGTACAGCAAATGTAGTAATGCTCATACCTGAGCCAGCAGTTTTACTTGATAAAAGGACTTTCTCAATCTGTGTTCCATTTTTAAATATTTTTGCATATACATATCCTTTTAGAGAACCCAAACCGCTATTATTCAACAGCCACTCCCCTGTTAATAGCAAACGAATGTTGCCAGAAAGATACATTGTAAACTTATTGACAGTAACCTCATTATCTTCAACTGTAATTTGGGATGAAATAAGAGGGTTAAGCGGATAATATCTTTCTGTTGAAGCAAATAACGTCTTTGTCCCCAAAATTATATCATCAAGTGACCTAAAATATGGTTTGCCCAATGTGCTATTTAGTGCGTGTTTTATTCCACTCCAAAATCCCATTATGAAATCACCTCCGAAATGCTTCCATCTTGATTAAATGTTGTTGTTTTTGTAATTGTTTTTTCACCGACAAAGGTTTCCGTTATACTGCCATCTTCATTAAATACAGTTGTTAAGGTTTCATTCTTGCCGTTCGTTTCTGTAATGCTCCCATCCGCATTAAAAACCGTGTTATTCGCAATAAAACCTTGCATTGCCATAAGGTTCTCACGATTTATCGGTGTTCCATTTTCTCCGCTTGTTTTGTCTTTAAAATCAACCATCTTAATCCTCCCCACTTTCAAAAGCGCCACATTCTTTATATAAACTTTTTACATCATTTATCATTACATCAAGGTCATACAGTATTTGTTCAAGGCTGTTTATATCCCCGAAGTGATATGAAACGGGCGGTGTCTTTGGCGTGTTTGACTTAACAAAAAAGGCATTCCGCAAAATATTGGTATTGTCAATAATTCTTTGAAATTCAGATGCATCAAATATCTGTGTGGCATCCCACGACTTATTTGTCGTAGATGTGTTCCAATACCCCATTTCATTAAACAACGCTTTAAGCTCTGCCTGCTTGTCCTCTATGCGGTTAAGAGTATTTATTGTCATTGTACCTCTTTCAAGGGTTTCAATTTCGCTTGCAGTAAGTTCTTGAAATGTTTTGACTTTTACGTCCCTTATCCGCACAGCTTCGTTTACATCTGTTTGTGTTCTGTTAGTTATCATTTTAACACCGCCTCTTTGATTATAATGCCACCATTAAGAGCAAAGCTTTGTTTTATAATTCTTCCACTTACAATCCCCAAATACTCTGTTTCAGCATTTATATTTTCGCCTATATTTACAACCGGGTCATAGGTCACTATATTTGGATGCTTTCCGCCCCATTTAAACGAACCCCACTTTTTTTGACCCCACTTAATCGTATCGCCGTACTGAACGTGCTTACCCTCAACAATCTTCAAATTTGTCGTGTTGGTCCTTGTAAGCCAATCAAAACAATTATCTAATATGTTGTCAATATTTCCATACGAAACAAGGGTAGCATTATCCACAGCAACAACCTTTTCAATCTCACTTGCCAATACAACGGGATTATTTTTTTTCCGTGTCTGTGTGGTATGTTCATAACTGTAGCCAAACAACCTGAACGAAGTAAGCGGAGCATTGATTATTGCATAATTTGCACTGCTTTCCAAAATCTCACCGCCGTTGGATGTAAACAAGCTATGTAACGGCTCATCAAATTTAACAAATATGTTGTTGCCTGCACCGCTTTCCTTTGCATTGTATGCGGTAACACGGTTGTCTGCAGTTGCTTCCTTTGGTTCGTATATATGAACTGTCACTTCAACACCCGTAACGGTTTCTTCATCCTCAAAGCTTTGTCCCTGCATAATTCTGTTAAGCGGTACGGTTTGCTTGATATCGTTTTCAAGAGCAAACAGTTTTACCGCATCAGAATCCGAGGTATCAACAACCGCCTGAATAGCAAATGCAACCTGCATCAATGCCTCACGGCAGGTTGTATACGGGATATATCCCGTAACCGTCAAATCGGCAAATACATCATCTATACTGTAAGGCACTTTTGCAACAGTGAATATATCTTCCAAAACATCTACCGCTTTAACATCAGTATACATACCGCCGTAATACGGAATGCTATCCATTACCCCGATATAATCCTCGCTTTGCACTTGCCATAAAAATTTTGCTTTTCGCTTTGAAGATTTTACAAAGGTTGTTGCCTTTAATTTGCCGTTAAAATATACCGATAAAGGCTGTTTTGCCTGAAAGGAATATTCCATATCGGTTTTGCTGTCAAGAGTAAAGTCTGCCGTATTTATGCTTATTTGCGTTGATATGGGGTCAAGCTCTTGTATAAGCTTTACATTCCTTAATTCGTTGCCGTAGAAAAATGTTCCGTAGCCATAATCAATCACACGCAATTTAAGGCGGTTTTTAGGCATATTAAGCGAATAGAATGTAATTACTACCTTGTTGTAATTGCTTACATGATTACGGCAAAAATAGAATGCATTATCGGGGTAGAAATCAATATTCATTGACTTACCGTCATCAACAATCAACTGTCCGTTTCTGTACCACTTAATATTTATGTGTGTAGGGTATATTTGATTATATGTGTCGAATGTAAATGTAAAGCCTTGACTTGAATATTGCCCCTCACTTGTTAAGGTTAAAACGATAGGCTCTTTTTCTCCATTTTCATCAACAAAAAAGCCCTTATCATTTGAAATTCTTTCACTCCACAATCCCAAGTTTGCATTTTCCGGTACAGACGGAAAAGCTGTAGCCGTTCCGTCTAATATCGTCTGATACAATTCGCAAGGGTTTGCATAGCTTGGAAAATTCAAATTGTACTGCTGCAACTGTGAAAGATCGTCAAACTCGCTTTTACTTGCTGTCGGTACAAAGTTTTCTTTTGCTTCAGGAGCAACATCGCCATACCTTATTGCTACACCTTTGTTCATCATTCAGGCAACACCTGTGCGGACATAGGCACTATATTGAGCGTGAATTTATCCCAATATACCTTTTTTGTCTTTGGGTCAATTCTCTTCAAGGCTCTTTCGCCCTGGGATATGTATGCATCGTAGGCAAGTGTTGTCTGATTATGAACAATATCAACAGCAATTCCATCATATCGGGGCTGACTTACAAAATCAAACAAATTATCAAATTCTTTCTCATACCCTTTTTTTCGCATAAAAGTAACCTTGTGATTGAAGAATGTTCCAAGAGGGTCAAGGGTCATTCCTGCACCCTGCGACATTGTACGCCCGGTGTTTTCAGAATAGAGAATACTAAAGCTTTCTGTTATCTCTGTAACAAGTACATCCCATACTTTACCGCCAATTTTTACAATATCCATTACGCAATCACCAACCTTGTACCAATTCTGCGATTTTCTCTGTTGCCTTGTTCGACAACGGCTCTGCCAAATTCTCTGCCGTCAATTTCAAGGACTACTTCTGTATTGCCACCGCCTATATTTATGTTACCACTACGCATTAAAATTCTATCGGCTAACATATCCATCCACTCTGTATTATTTTCAAGTGGTAAAACGGCTTCTTTTCCTTTTTCGCCAATCAATGCAGTTGTTGCGTGTGGAACGATACCGCCTTTCGCAAGTGCAGGTAACGCAAGAGATGCACCACCTGTATATGGTGCTAACGCCATTCCCGCAACTGTCAACCCTGCTAAAACACCAACAGTTACAATCGTTGCTTTGTGTTCTCTCCAAAAACCTGAAATTTTTTCCCCTGTTGCACTCATAAAACTTTTGAAATTTTCCCAAGCAGAAGATAACGCACTTGAAAAATTTGTCGCTATATTCCTTGACATATTTGCCATATTTTCGGACATATTTGTTGCCCATTTTGCAAAATTAGAAGATGTTGTGTTAATAAATTCTTTTATATTGCTTCCTGCCGATGAAAACGCATTATATATGTTATCCGCTACAACTCTTGCCGTGTTAATTGCGTTTGTTTGCAAATTTTCTGCCCAAGATGTAAAATTACTTTTTGCGTTTGTGCAAAAATCAGATATATTTTGTTTTGCATTATTCATTGCAGTAACAATTACTGTTTTTATACTTGGCATAACTGCATTTGTTATAACATCAAAAGCCGACATTTTATCCGTTGCAGTTTGAAATGCAGGGGATAAATTCGTTGCACTTGATGTTGCTCCATCTAATGCAGGTGCTAAACCATACGCACTTTCTCTTGATGTATCAAACGCAGGTGCTAAACCATAACTTTTATCTGTTGCGGTTTGAAATGTTGGTATAAGTTCTTTCCCTGATGCAGTAAGACCGTCTAACGCAGGAATTAAACCAAAAGCAAAAGCAGGAGCCGTAGACCAAGCATTTGACAATTCCCTAACTGCTTCTGTTTCTATTTTTGTTTTCTTTGTTTGTGTGTCAAGTCCACTATCTTTTTTCTTAAACCAACCAAGTAGATTTCCAATTTTACTGATAACTCCGCCTATTGCAAGACCAAGCAATCCAAGACCTGCAATTTCCAATGCGGTTTTTATGCTATCTTGATGCGTTAAGACCCAATTTTCAAAGTCTTGTAAATTTTGCATATCGCTATCATTTAACAGACTTTCCAAATCATCAAAACTACTATTTATACCACTTAAATTTGCCCCTGTACTTGCTTTACCCTCTTGTAATATATTCAAATCATCAAAACTTGCTAATTGCTTTCTTGCTTCTTTACTTGCACTTGCTACATTCTTGTATGCACTCGCTTGTGAATTTAAGGCTTTTGCACTTGCTATTGTTTGCCTTAATGTTTTTCCACCTAATGCACTAAAAAAGGTAGCAACATATAAAATGGCTTTTGTAAGCCAACTCATAAGAGATTGTAACGCAGGTAAAACCGCTTCATAAATGGGTTGTGCCAAAGTCCATAAAGATGCTTGTAGCATATATACCGAATTTCTAAATTGCTCGTTTGACATCAGCATAGAGCCTATTGTTTTTCTCAATTCGGTAAAAGCCTTTGTTATTGCAGAAAAAATTAATGCACTTATAGCAAGTCTGCCAATTCGTTTACCTAAATTTGATAATGCTTTTTCAGTAGCAGAAACTTCTTTATGGTAAGTGTTCATACCACCATTCATTTTTTGCCCTGCTATTTCCGCTTTTGTTGACAAATTTTGCAATTTACTTTCTGCTTCTGCAAGTTTTGTTCTTGTTTTTTCGATTTCTGCCTGTGTTCCTGTTCCTGTTGCGTTTCTTAATGCAATTCCTAATTCGTTTGCTTTTTTCTTATTTGCTTCTAATTTTGGCTCTAACTCATCAAGTCTTGCATTTAATTTATCAAATTCGGCTTGTTCTTTCCCTGTAAAAACAATATTCCCTGTGTCAGGTGCTTTGAACGCTTCCATTTGAAGTCTATCCAGCTGCATATACAATTCATTTATTTCATTCTGTGTTTTTTCAACACTTGCAGTTGCCTTTTCGAAATCACTTTGTAATTTTGCCGTTCCTTTATCTTCAATTTTGATTTGTCCACTTTCAAGACCTTGCAATTTAGATTTTAATTCATCAACTTTTGCGGATTGTCTTTCAACTTCTTCTGTTGCTTTTTTGAAGTTATTTATAAGTTGTGCAGACTTTGTATCTCCCGCGTTTAATGCTCTCGACAATTCCAAACCCAAATTTTTCACACTTTTGTTTGTTCTTTCGGTAGCATTTTTTATATTTGCAGTTCCTTTTTCTATTCCGCTTGTATCAACTTTGGTAGTTAAAATAATACTACCATCGCCACCTGATATTGCCATATCTTAATCACTCCTTTCTACCAATCGGAGTTCAAAAATTCTTCTTCCTCTGCGGTAAGTTTTCGTGGTAAATCAATTAATTTACGATTTTCTCTGTAAAATTCTTGTTCCCACTTTTCTAATTTTTTCCCTTTTAATTTTTTATCTCTAATTGAAACAATATTTGAAAAAGCACACTCGCTACCGATTTCCATATATGCGCCAATAAAATCCCACCAATGCGTATAACGGTTTGCATCTCGCACACTATACCCAAGCACACGGCTTACAGGCGGTGCAATTTGTGTAAAATCGTGCTTCCAATCCATCAACTGCGGTTTATGTTGTTCTTCTTCCGTTGTTTCTTCGCCAAGATTGATTATTTTCATCATTTCTTTTACTGCGGTTTCAAAATCCGTGCAACCTGTCAAATTCTCATAAAAAATGAATAAACAACATCTTATTCTGTCATACATTTCTGTTTCATTGTTATTCAAAACAGAAATAATATCAAGCACAACTCTATAATCGCACTTATTGCGTATTGCGTATTCTTTTTCGCCAATTTCAACAGATATAGGCAAATTCCACATTATTTATCACCAAATGCCTTTTTAAGATCTTCTGCCATTTGTTTATTATATTTTGCATACATTTTTTGTATTTCGACATTTGATTTTTTGATATGATTTTCTATTTCAGGCTTGATTGCTTCTATAAACTGCATAATGAAATAATCACCGCCAACAATAGCAAAAGGCGAACAATGTTTGAAAACAACCGCAGACACTTCACCGCCAAAAGCAATATCCAATTCCTCAAACAAAACATTTTGGAATTTTCTAAAAGCTTCAATACCGGAATTATCTTCGGGTTTTCCCTCTACATTTAATCTCATATCGTCAATTTCTTTTACTCTTGCCGTGATTTTATCCTGAAAATCTGTCAACCTAATAGACAAATTCGGGTCATTCGGGTTAAAATAAATGCAATCCTTATCCCCATTATCAAACTCAATCGGAAACGCAACTTTACCTGTACTTAATTTCATAGCCATATCAAATATACCCCCTTAAATTCAAAACACCGCCCTACCTAATAGAGCAAGGCGGTATTAAGTTTTTTGTTATGCCGCAGAATCGGGTGTGAAAGTAATTGTTTCACCGTCAACTTTTGGCATTGTTCCTGTTGTAGTTTTGTTTGCATAGTGGATGTCCACCTCAAAACCAAGATAGCCGCCTGCTTCACCTGTAAAGTTGTTAATCGCAATCATAACATCTTCTTCAAGTCTTGCAAGGCAAGTGTTTTCTTCTGCTCCGTCAGCAAATTCAAACTTCTGCAAAATCTTAAGTGCATTGAGCTTTGAAAAGTCTCTCTTGAAAAACGCCTCAAAAAGCATTTCGCCAAGCTTACTTCCTTTACGAAGCTTAATAGCAACGCCGCTCTGTGTAGGCTGCGGTGTGCCTCTTTCTATATCAACTGTGCCAAGTACATCGGTTACCTTTTCAACATCGCTGTTTTCTTCAACAGTCCAGCTTTCAACACCTCTGCCCTGAAGTTCCCATTCAGGCGTTTCGCCCGTACCGACATCTGCGTATATCTTAAATCTTTTGGTTTCTACCTTTGGATTTGCATAACTGTTAAATTCAGTTGCCATTTTATAATCTTCCTTTCTTAAAATTGTCCGCTTTGCAATCCGTTGTTAAGTGTGCGGTATAGCTTGTCTAACTGCCCTGCTTTTGCCGCTTTTTCATCCCAATGGTCAGTTGCATAGGGATTGTTCTTCTGATACTGTAAGGGTCTGCCAGACGGCACTTTTTTTACGCCTTTTCTTGACTTCCAACCCTCATCGGTAATAAACCCCGACGCTCCTGTTTGTGGGTCAACATAAATTTCACCGAAATACTGATAAGCCGAATACGGCTGTATGTATTCAATTTCCCATGGTCTGACTTTTGCGGTCTGCTCCATTATTCCCGTATCTCTGGGCGTATATGGGTTTATAAGCTGTTTCCATTCGCGAGAAACAAACAACCCGAAACGGTCACTTGTGACTTTCTCGCGTATTTTCGGCTCATTCAAATCAATCAGCAAGTTCATATTCTATGACCTTTTTCTTTCGTGGGTTTACATACCTCACGCGAACGGTAATAAAATAAGCCACAATCTCTTCCGAAGCATTTACATATTGTATTTGTGGTACAAACGGCTCACAATCAATTGATACAACTTTTTCGCCAATATTGGGGAAATTGTTGTTATCGTTCTGCTCTCTTACCCATTCGCAAATACTTTGCACTTCGTCATAGCTCAGTATATTTACATTGCCATCGGGTCGGGAAGTGTCATTTACATCGTACCACTTATAACAGTTGATTTGAAAATCCTCGTATACCGAAGAATAAGGCGTTATCTCACACTCATAATTACCAAGACAATCTATTCCGTCATCAAACTGAACGGCAGGGCTTGCACCCTGGGGAAGAATTATGTAATTGCCTCTTTCTTCGACCCCTGCAATGCCTAAAAGCTTTTTTAATTCCGGGCATTGTCTGAAATAATTTACCAAGTTTGCGTATTTGCTCATTTTATACCTCTTATGCGTTAGTCATTGTCACATTATCAGTCGCTAATCCAAAAATATACGGATTTACCGCTGTAATGCTCATACCGTTGTCTTTATATTTGTCCTGCAGATTACGAAATTCAAGCGAAGTAGTAACAATATCATCGACTTCATCAAAAACTATAAAATCATTTGCTTTTGCTGTATAATACTTGTCCTTTTCATCTGCCGGCAAACGAAGATATTCAAGCGGTGACTTGTATCGTTCGACATCTTTAGTTATGACCGTTTGTGCATTTACAATATTTTGTATCGTTCCGTTTGCAGTACGTTCAGCCGTACCGCCGTATACAATACATTTTTCAATAACAAATCGGTCAAAATGCCTGTCGTTAACTCCATCATCGGGAATATCATTGTAAACGGTGCATTTTTTTACGAATTTATCAGTCAAATACTGCACCCCCTATAAAGTAACGGCGTGCCGTTATCGTCTGTCAGACTGCCAAGATATGAATAAAACAGATTTTCAATGTCGTTCTCTGTATCTTCAACAGTTTTAACGGTATAGCTTTCGCTTTCGCTTACAGGTCCTGACGTTGTGCTTTTGCTTGATATTACCTTGCCGTTTGTAACATTGGCAGCATAATATTCAACCAAATCGGCACATAAAACCTTTACAGCATAGGGGATTTCTGCCATTCCCCTGATGCGGCATTTTGTGCGGCTGTCAAGCTCGCCGCTTACACGGATTATATTACGGGCAAAGGCGGTTTCTTCAAGCGTACCGCCTACTGTTTTGTATTCTTCATAGGTTAAGTATTGCATAAAATAAACCGCCTTTCCGTGTTATTCTTCGTCAGTTTTATCTTCTGACTTTGATTTCTTTTCGGGTTTTTCCGCTTTCGGTTCTTCGACTTCCTCGATAAGCGGACAGCCCTGTCTGTTCTTACTACCTGCAAGCTCGTTAATTCTGCTCTGCATAACTCTTAACCCCTTGCGAGGATATTCGTCACCCACATTGTAAGCAAAATTATTGTCCTGCAAATCAGTAAAGTGCTTTATTACTTTATAAGCCATAATTAAGCACCTGCCCCGATAGTACCCACAACAACGCCGTCAATTCTTTCGGCAAAGAAAATCATACCATTTACGACAGTTGTCTGTGCTGTCATATTTGTATAGTCTGAATGTTCATGGATACCGATATATCCGGTTTCGTCACTTGTGAAGTCAAAAGCTTCGCCAAGGTCGGCACCGTTCACGGGGATGTAGTACAGCACAATGTTATCCTTTGCAGTAGCATAAATTGTACCCTGCGGAACACTTGAATTTGTAATTACTGTACCCAGACCAAGGAAATCTTCAATGTATGTCATTCCAAAAGCAGTCTGTGTAGTAATGTTTGCTTCTGCGAGATAATCCGCAATATCAAGAGGATTTACAAAGTAAACAGTAGAAACTGCATCATCCTCGAACAATACCTGTAGCTGACCCCAAGCCTGTGCAAGTGTTCCCTGAAGGTTTGCTCCGCTTGCTTCTCCTGTGCCTGTACCAAGAGATGTAAACAAATCAACTCTTACGCCTTTCTGAACATCTTTGAGCATTCTGTCATTTGTCATAACAACAGCCTGGTCATGTCCCTTTTCAACAATCGCTTCTGCAGAAGTTGCCTTTCTCCATTTCTTAAGCTTCAGTTCGCCAAAGGTTACGGGTTCTGTAACATACTTTGAAAGCGGAATTACATCACCTTCGGGAACAGAGCCGTCTTCAAGTGTGCCTGTAGCTTTATATGCTTTAAGCACGGTTCCTGCCTGTTTTGCAATCTTTCTTGTTACACCGAGAGCTTCCATAAGTTTACGAACATTCTCGGAAAACATATAAGTAAATTCTGTTTCTCTTGCCCTCGCAAGGTCATTTGATTTAATCAAATTGTTTTCTGCCATTATTCATTTCTTCCTTTCGCAATGTTTTCAGCAATAGCCAGACGCTTTTCGTCGCGTGTCATATTGCTGTTGTTCATAATTTCCTTTACAGAATTATGATTAATTCTTGTGTTGTGAGGGTTACCGCCCGGAAGCGAAACCATTTTAACCCCCTCAAATGCAGTTGCATCATCCTTTGTCAAAGCGTGAAAAATTTCCTCATCACTCTTTGACTTGTTTTCTTCAAGCTCAAGAGCATCGCCGAATTTCTTCAAATAGTCTGTTCTTATTGCTTCGTGGGAAAACTTCTTTTCACCAAGAACAGTATTAAATCTCTTGGTAATACTTTCGTTTTTCTCAGCAAGAATACGGTCGGCTTCTGCTTGTTTTGCTTTTGCATCATTTTCAGCAACAATAGCCTCATATTTCGATTTCCATTCTTCTGATGATGCATTGCTTTCCTTAAGCTCGTCAAATTCTTTAGAAAGATTGTCAAGGCTTTCCTTGCTTTCTTTCAACTCTGTTTCAAGTTTTTCTCTTTTTGCTTTATCGGCTTCAATTTCCTTGCTTCTTTCTGCGAAGATTTTTTCAGCGACTTCCTTTTCCACGCCTAAATCTTCTAAATACTTTACTGTAATTGCCATAATTACCTCCTGCGTTTAAGTCCGTTTTAAGTGAGTATCTGTGCACTTCGCTTGACCATTTTAAGTCTTATCATCTGACTAAATAAAAAAGTGTCAAAAGACATTTCATCTCTTGACACTAATTTTATAATATTTAGTTTGTATTTCTCTACCCCCCCAAATAAAATATTTTAGAACTAAAAAAAGCACCTACAAAAGTAGGTGACTTTTACTATTCGAAAAAGAAATACGGCTTCCCCTCATACTCGATGGCTTTAATATTGATTCTCTCTGCTTTTTGAATAATATCTTTCGGGGTATCAGGAGAAAATGTCCTAACTTTACCCTTTATCATATATTTCCCCCACTCATACGGATAGTTTATAAACACATTCTCACTCCCCTAATAAAACTTTAATTACTTTTCTCGACATACTTCGTGGTTTTTTCGTCATAAACTCTGCCATACACTCACAGATAAAATCATCTATATCCGCAGCAAAGTGCAATCCATATATCGAAAGAGTATTCTTCATAAGTATTTTATCACTTTTCTCTTCTCCTGTCAAGCTATCTACAAAATTGTTTTTTATTTTTGTTATTTCCACCAACTTATTTGCGTATATAGGACTGTTTTTGTGTTTCTGCAACCACGCGTGTGCCAATTCGTGCCTTAAAGGATGATATGGCGAACTTGTTGACCAGATACCCTCTTTATGCATTTCCTTTGAAACCTCTGTTATCAGCGTTTTTCCACTTTTGCCACCAACGCCAAACAAGGTCAACACTCCACTGTTGTCGTTAAAGGTTCCCCACACATCATCGTTTTGGTAATTTAGCGTTTTGATTTGGGTAATTGTACTTATTTCACCAAATTTCGCATTGAAAGTATCTAATTCTCTTCTTATGTCAACATCCATTCCTTTTGTTATGGCAGCAGTCCCATATGCTTTCTTGATTTGGATATCTTCCCCTTTGATATAATGCTGATTTTTACCACCTTTAACTATCGCCATTCTCTCATACTGCGCCTTAATACCCGTCTTATCGGCTATAAGCTGATATTTTTCCTCAATGGCTTTTAGTCGTTGATTTTGATTTCTTGCTTCGGTGTTGTTGCCTGCCGCCTTAAAGGTTTCTCTTTTAAGCTTTGTCTGCTTTCCTGCACGTTCAAGCCTACGCATTGTCTGTTTCCACTCATAACCCGTTTTGATTACACCGTCAATCTCAATGGATCTCTCATTCTCTGCATTTAATCTTTCCAGTTCTTTAGGACTATATGCAGGTTCAGACACGCCGCAAATTATTCTTGTTTCAAAATGCAAACAGCCGTATTCATCCAGTGAATCAATAACATTTTTTCCGCTTATAGGGCTTGTTGTATCTTCTGTGCCGTCAAAATGTTTTCCGTTTGCCGTCCTTGACTTGCCAAGTATAAACTGTCTGCCCTGCATAAATTCGTGTGACAGTCTCGGGTTGCTGTGCCAATCTATCTCTATTCCGTCACAGCTAATCTCATCACCTATCATATGTTCATATTCTTTCGCGGTCTGCTTTGCACCCCAAAGTACATTCTGTCTCACCATACTGTCAAGACTTCGGGTAATTCCACCGCCATAGTCTACACGGACACCGCTACCACCAAGCTGACGGAGAACATCAAGCATTTCGCTGTTATAATCCCCCGTGCCGGTTGATACACTCATAACTGCCTTGTCAATAACCTCTTTAAAGGCTTTGTCAATAGGTTTAAATTTTCCCACTTCGTCAACAAAGCCTATTCGGTTCGCTTTTGTCATACTGAGGTTGATAAAAGTTTCTGCTGTTGTTCTCGCAAAGGCTTTTGTTATAGCTTGCAGTTCCTTGTTGTCGGCAAATGGAATAAAAGGCTTGTTTCTGTGATTATACATAGCTTTTTTATCTTCGTGCATCGAAGCAATCATATCATCATACATTTGCTTTACTTCACGCACATTCTGCCCGGTAAGTTCTGCAAGCTCTTTCATCACCGCCTCGACATCCTGATTGACAATAGCGGCATTGTTTATTGCCTGCAAATCTGCATAGCTGAGAGAGCCTATTTTTTTTACTCTTCTGCCTATTCTCCGCAACGCATTTACTTCCCATCCGTTTACTTTTGCAAACATTTGGTCTGTCAATTTTTCAAGGTTGTCAAGGTATGTACTCAATTATTATCCCCCCATAAATAGTTGGTCAAGGGCATTGGCGGTGTCTGCCGTTTTGCTTGCATTGATTCTCTGAACTTTCTCTGCAATTTCTTCAGGCGAGAGTGTAGGAAATCTAAACAAAATTAAATCTTCAATTTCCGCTGCACCTTTATCGTATGCTTCAAGAAGGTTCTGCCATTGTGTTGCCTCATCTTCAAACGGATTATACCAATCAGCGGTTAATGACCACAAATCAAAAGATATACCAAGAAACATACTGTCTGCTTTAAGCAATTCTGTAAACCCGTTATGCATTGCCGTTTGAACCTTTTTTATTGTAGATATAGTTTTGATATTTGCTGTACGAATTTCCGTAGCCGTTGCCCCTGCAGTTCGTTCTGCTTCGGTCAAAAAGCCTCTGTTAAGTCCTATCTGGTCCTCATATTCTGCACAGCTTTGGTCAAGTTTCTTTTTGTAGTCTTCAAATCGTGTTGCAGGCGCAAAACTATCTACAAGGCTTCCGTCCACACCTGCCTTTTTGCGGATTGTGTAAAGCCGTTCGGGAAGCTTGTACCTCTGACCTTTCCAAATCAAAGAAAATATCTCTTTAGGCTGTTTTTCATTTTCCACTCTTACAATACTTTCATCGGCAAAAAGCAGCATCTTAGCGGTTTCCATTTCTTCAACAAGTGCCTGTCGGTCTGTCCTTACTTGTTCTTCAACCTCTTCGCATCCAAAATTAAGAGGAACACCGAAAAAGCTTTCAAGGCCTCTGCTATTCTGCGGCGATTTAAAATACGCAACGCCTATATGATTTGCATTAAGGAATTTTACACCCTCGTTTTCGTAATGCTCCCACTCGGCAAGATATTCAGCATTGCCGCTCTTATCTGTTGTATAATACTGAATCCATAATGTGCCGCTTTCATCCAAAAAATGTCTTCTTACAAGCCTGTATTCTCTGTGTTTTACCGTCTTTCGCTCAATAATTATTGCAATATCAAGTATTTTTTCAGCGGATACTTCGTATACAGATACATCTGAATGTTTTGCTATTATGTGATAAGGCTGCCCATCTTTACCCGTTGCAAGTGTAGCAAAACAACCGCCCTCACCAAGCATTAAAGAACATATATCGTATCTTTTAGCCTCTGCTTCATCACAAAGCTTTTGCAAGGGTTCAGTTAATTTACTATCGCTTTCAAGGTCAAGAGTTGCCTCATCCATTGAAAGCACGGTCAGCTTTGATACAACAATATCAAGCGGATTATAATTTCTGTAATCCGACCACGCCTGGACCTTTGCCGGAAGTCTACGAGAGCTTTCCGCTTCATCCTCACCTAACGCTTTTAAATTCCTCCAAAAATTACGCCAAAAACCCAAAATATCACTCCTAATCTGTTAAATATAAATAATCATCTGCAATTGAATAAAAAAATGCATCTATGCAGTCGATATTCATTGACCCATCATCGCATATAACCGCTTTTTCTGACTTTTCATCGAACACGGCATTTTGCAATTGATATACCAAAGGCTCACAATAACCCTCAATAAGCTTAAATCTGCCGCTTGCCATTAACTTTGTCAGCATAAGCGGTCTGTCCTCAAGCGGCATACTTGCCTTTACATGTGCTGCACTATCAAAAATATACCGCCAATTATTAAGGCTGTTTACTGTGGTATAATAGTTATCGTCTATGTAACAATAATCTGCCCTGACCTCGTATTTTTTCTCAATTTCGTTTATAAAATCAATAGCGGCTTTTTCCACATCTTCAAGTTTCATATTTTCGGGAACAATTTCCCTTACTTCAAACACAATAACCTCGTTTTTATGTGTTATTCCGGTTGCAACCAAAGCGAAGTTTGATTTGTTTCCGCCTAGGTCATACCCAACACCAAGAGTTCTGAACCTTTTAGGACATTCGTTTTTTGATATTATGTATTTATCTGTATTGTCTGCAAAGTCGGCAAAGACAATTCCTTCTGCCCGTTTCCATTGCCCCAATATGTATCGGTCAAAATAGACGGTTCCCTGATATTCCAATTCAAGGTTTTTAACAAAATCTTTAGGATTGTGCGGATTGTCATACAAAGTATATTGTTGATAAAATATATCCGCATCGCTTTCCAAGAATTGTTTAAACCAATGGTTAGGCCCTTCCGGGTTGCAAGTCCCATCAAAAAGCGAATAGCTTTTATCAAGACGGGATTTAAGCATATTAAATACTTCTTCATTCCAGGTAACAACCTCATCGCCGTAACAATACTTAATTGACGAACCTCTCAGACGGTTTACCTGACTTATTTTATCTGCGCCAATGCAATGAACCTTTTCCCCGAACATTAACGCCGTATTGTCTGCCTTTATATCACTTACAAGGTCAACACCCCATATATTCTGTAAAGGCTCGATTATATTTCTCTGCAAGGTACTTTTTGTATTTCCAAGAATAACATATAAGCCATCCTTGCCGCTTACCGCCCTTATACGCTTTGGTATCAGATAATAATCAAGGAAAGTCTTGCCACTTCTTGTAGCTCCGCATTTTACATTCCAACGGTGATTACATCCATTCCAAAATTCTTTTTGTTTCTCTGTCAAACTACTCAGCAAGCTTATCCACCTCGCCTATTACCTTGTCAAGCTTTGTAAAAATATCCGCATTGCTGTCTTGTTCCTTTTCCCCCGTCAATTCCATAAGTCTGTCAAAAGCATTGTGCGAACCACCTGCAGCAGCTCTTACCATCCCTAATAATGTAATCGTTTTCACATCCGGGTTTTCTATGCCAAATTGCTTTGCGGTTTCTATAATTCCCACGTCCGTTATTTTTGTCGCGAGAACTATTTTAGCTAACTCCCTAAAAGTTTTTTGCTCTTTTCTTTTTTTGTTTGTTGCCGCAGCACCTTTACGCGAAATCTCTTGGCGTTCTCTCGGCGTTCGTTTATTCATCGGTATTAAATTCTGTTCATTTGCCACCTTACCACCTCACACCTAAAGGGGAAAGACAAAGAGCCGATACCGCACGCAGTATCAACTCGTTATTGTTCGACTTTCGCATTGTATCAGCTCCTTTTGCAGTATTTAATTCATTATATCAATTATTAATTATTTTTTTCTACACCCCTAACCATATTTTTCATAAAGAGCTTTTGCGTGAGGGCATTTTTTATATTCCTTCTCGCAATACAGCTCTAAATACTGTCTTTTCTTTTCCGCCCCTTCAAAGTTATTTGAACATGCGATAGATATAACGCCCTCACATCGTATAGAATTTTTTGTGTCCTCTTTAAAAAACGGACATTTAACTTTTTCAGACCCATACTGCACTTTTATCCTTATCCCCCTCTCGGTTTGTCTGTTTCGTTATTCCCCCACCATTTCTTTTACAAGGTTGTCAATTTCAATGGTTGTCACAGCTTTGACATAACAACCATTCCCATAACCAAGGGACACATCACAATCAAAAGTTGATTTTTTCAACCTCTCCGCAAACTCTTTTATTGCTTCGGCATTTGTTTGCTCAATATATTCAAGCAACTCTGTCAAAGTAGGCTCTTGTAAATCTTTGAAGGCACTTAATTCTTTTAGTCCGCTCCAAAAATCTTTTACAGTTTTCTCTATATGCTGATATTTCTCAATCTCTGCCTTTTGCTCTTTTACCTTTATCTTTAAATCAACAATTTGCTTTTCCTGCAATTTGTTTACAGCCTTTTTGCTGTTGATTAGGCCAAGGGCTAAAGACAATAAATTTGAGCGATACTCCATACATTCATCAGAAAGATATTCCAACGGACAATCACCGCAATGGTCGTCATTAACACACCTCTCCAAAAGCTTTTCCATCTCATTATCTGTTAAATTCATTTACGCATCCCCCTTTTCTTATCAACTATCTTCCAAGTCTTATACAAAGCATACGGAAGTGGTTTTATAACAAAATCAAGCTGTTTTGCCTTTTCATACTCTGACCTCAACAACTCAACTACTACATCAAAACTCATTTAATCACCGCCTTTTGATATACCTTTTCCATAGCCTTGAATTTCTGCCGTGTGTTTTCCCACTCACGATTTTTCCAAAGCCACTTTATGCAGAAAAGGTAATATTTTATTTTGCTGTTTTTCTTCTGTTTTGGTTTTTCCATAGGGATTTTTATTGTTATGCTTAAAGGCATTTCAGCATAGTTCCGTTCGGTCATTTTTTGTACTCCACCCATTTTTACCCCTCTTTCTGTGTGCGTGTGGCGTGTTTATTCCACATCTTTTCTATCTTTCTAACAGTTGATTGTCGTATTTTGAAACCATTGTAAACTTTCAAATCTTCCATTCCGCAAACTATAAATTCTTCTTTGCATTGCTGACATACCGCAACTGCTCCAACACCAAAGCTTGAATATAGTTTTATTTCTCCTTTACATTTCGGGCAAGGTAATAATTCACTCATCATTCATCACTCCTTTGAATTGCGATTTTATTGGGATATTTCTCTTTTTCCTGTGCCGTCACAATGTTCACACTTTTTTGTTTTTGGCGGTGTTGAGTTAATAGATGTTTCCACACATATTTCACCTTTTCCATTGCACACAGGACACACTACCTCTGTGTATAAGCGAGTTTTTGGCACAAAACAATTTTTGCCATTCCCAAACCCATCTAATGCCAATGGTCTATAGCCTAATTCAAGCATTTTTTCAACACAATTTTCTGCAACTTGTATAAATCCTTGTTCTACTCCGTGTCCACAACAACTACCAACAGTCCAAATCTTATGCTTTCTTATTAAGTCCTGTATTTCGTCTTGCAGGCAAGTATCAACACAAATAGACTCTTGTCCACTCTGTGGCATAAAGTTTATTTTTACATTACATTTGTGTTTTCCTATTGGAGAATGTATGCACATCGTTTCGTGCCTTGCTTTGCATAATGCTGTTACCATATTATCGTTGAATTTCAAACTTTCTTTTTCTGCAATCAAATCGCAGATAAATTCTGCACTTGTTATATTATCCATAACCTCACTCCTTATTTGTAAAATACCATACATATAATCCACGCAACTAATGCACCTATAGCTCCTGCCATTAAAATGTATACAAACCACATAATTTTAATTCACTCCTTAAAATCGTTCTTTTATTTCCTTTCTCCGTAACTGCAAAAGTCATCAATCATTGACCACAACTGTTCAAAACAATCATCGCATAAATCTACTTTTTGCCATTTATGGTTCATTTCAATTTCAATGTCATCATAGTCTGTTTTTGTGTCGTGTTCTTTTCCGCAATGGTCGCAATATATCTTATTTTCTCTCATTCTTTCATGCCCCCATCCATTTTTGCACCGCAACACGGGCAGTAACAAAACATATACTCATTGTCATAATCCCACGAAGTTGATATTTCCGCTTCGCAAACAGAACACTTAAATATCACATCACCTTCAACCGAAATCCACTCTCCGTGCTTCACTTTCACAAAGCCAGATTTATTTTTGAACCAAGGGCAAGCTGTATTATTCGGGAAAAAAGTTAATATAACATCAGTATCTTGATGCTCATATTCATAGTTACACATATCATAACTGATACATTTTTCACAAAATTTCATTCTACCTTACCTCCATCCATTTTTGCACCGCTTTTGATTTTTCCTAATGTTTTAACCATTAGTTCTATTGCTCTTTTGCAAAATGGTATTCTATTTGCTTTACCAGTCCAATAACATTCTCCATTTGGTGAAGAATAAGCACAAAAATCACATTTGTTCATCACTCCGCACCGCCTTCCTCAAAAACAACTGTAAATCTATCAGCAGGACAATAGGCACAATTCCCGCAATCATCAAGCAACATTAACGCCCCATCTTCTGTTAAAGCAAAGGCATCTATGTCGCAATGCATAAGATGTTTCGCCCAACCTTCAGTTAATGCGATTTTTTCACAGTTAGGATATCTGCCCGTTTGATTGTCGATTACTGTAAATCCTTTCATCAACTCGCACCGCCTTTCAATGCCTGTTCTGCTTCTTCTTTGGTGAGAAATAGTTCTTTTCCAAATTCCTCTACCAAATGCCAATAAGTCAAGCCATCTTCATAGCGGCAATACACCCATAATCCTTCTTTTTGCATCGAAAAACTGACAACTTCACCAACTGAAATACCAAGATACTCTTCAGCATTTTCATCACACATTTCATTGACATAGAAAACCTTATCCCCCACCTTACAAGGCGGTACAATTACACCATTTTCAAGAAGAAAGTCGGCAAGTTTTTCAACACTTATAAACCCTAATTTATGAACATATAATAACGCTATCAATCTATCACGCATTATCTTCACCACCTTTTTCTTTTAAAACGCATAAGTCTTTTAGCAATTCAATTAAAACCGTATCGTTTAACTCAATCGCCCTTTCTGCAATATTTTTTATGTACGCACTTAAAAGTTCTAATCCTGTTGCAATTCCCAAAGCCAAGAGTGGTTTTTCTTCTGACACATCTTCCACAGCACTTCCAATCTGTTCCATCAAATGGTTGTAGTCAAGTTTAACTCTTTTCGTTGTCATCACCCCTCACCGCCTTTCATCATCACATTTGGTTGCTAATGGAACAGAATAATCTTTTGCAATCTTTGCAGGGTTGAACGGCTCTGTGTGACGGAAAACCGAACACGGCTTTATTCCCATAATAATCATATCTTTTTTAACATAATCGGGATTATTCAAGATATGATCAACATAAACAAGGCAACTATTACCCGTCCAATATTGACCGTCAAACTCGTTCAATGCCAACAAATCACCTTTGTGAAAAGGTCTATCATTTTTTCGGATTTCAAAAGTCTTTTCGCCCGAAATAACCGCATTGAAATATTCGGGCAATATCTTTAATTCGTGTATCATTCCTGCACACCGCCTTTCTCGGTTGGGTGGTCGTACATTTGTAATGCTTCTTGTAATGTCAACTCAGCGAAAGGCAAAACTTTATAAAATGTCGGTTCCTCTTTACAATCTTTCAACCATTCCGAAACAACTTTTTTAAGTCTGTCATTTAAATCTTCTCTTTGTTCTCTCGAAATGTCATCAAGCCAACATTCTGCAACTTCTCCCACTTCGTCATAAGCATCTTGTTGTAAGTGTTCTATAATAAGGTCGCCATTCACATAATTTGTTTGGTATGGCTCAATATAGCCGAGAGCAAAAGTGTCTGTGTCTTTGTAATCTTCAAGCCTTGCTTCTTCAATACATTCTTTTACACTATCGCAAGGGCCACCCCGCCAAATTTCATCATTTATTCTTCTTGACCACGCATATTTTTTCATTTCCCCTCATCCTCTCTAAAACTTATTCCCTCTGCCATAAGTGCATCCGCAACCCGTACGGCAATCCTCCCCACCAGATGGCAGGGAAGAACGCCGTTGAGACTTTTCTTGATTGTCTGTATAAGCCTTTTATATTCTGTCACGATTTGTATTGCTCCTTTCTACACCGCCATATGATTTGTAAGTGCTGCCATTGTGCTTAAATCCACAATGCAATATTCAGGCAGATTAACCGTAACAACAGCCTTTGCCATAGAAGGTAAGCTCCAATCAATTATCTCTGCAGCTGAAACCCATGGCTTACACTTACCGGACTTAACCTCTTCGCTGTCTCTCGGTGCGTGAGTTCTTTCCGGCCACACAATCGGTTTACCGTCACATCTTGCCACAAGGACAAATCTCTTTCGTGTTGTCGGCGCTCCGTAATCCGCTGCTACAAGCTCACGGTGTTCAATCTTATAGCCTAAAGCTTCAAGCTGACTAAACCACTTATCAAAGGTTTCTCCTGCTCTGGCTTTGATAGGCTTACCCTTTCGAACGGGTCCCCAAGTCTTAAACTCTTCCACATTTTCAAGAATAATCACTCTTGGTCTTACAGTTCCCGCCCATTTCAGAACAATCCACGCAAGTCCTCTGATGTTCTTATCTACAAGAGCCGCGCCTTTTGCCTTGCTGAAATGCTTACAATCTGGAGAAAACCACGCAAGTCCTACAGGTCTGCCGGCACAAATTTCAACCGGGTCAATGTTCCATACACTATCCTGTAAGTGCACTGTGTAAGGGTGATTTGTTTTGTGCATCAATATAGCTGCCGGGTCATGATTTATTGCTATGCTTACGTTCCGACCTGTTGCAAGTTCAATCCCTGTAGATGCACCGCCACCCCCGGCAAAGTTATCAACTATTATTTCATCCAAAAGGTTT
>JAEIGA010004318.1_pt1 | contig 22014 bp, 13 predicted proteins | sample 9270691 | NCBI WGS metagenome assembly JAEIGA01 (sample SAMN17057246, study PRJNA624740) | gut metagenome | biome: biome; isolation source: fecal sample | host: Bos grunniens | place: China: Xizang | collected 2019 | reverse complement strand
GGAACCGTCGCCGCATCGACAAGCAGCGTGTTGGACTCGTCCCTTGGCATGGTGACCCTTGCCGTGTACGTGTGGCATTCCGAAACGTTGAAGCTTCCGCTTGTGCTCGTGTAGAGCCACAGTTTGTTGTTTGTGCCGATGGGCATCTGGTAAAAGACGCCAGCCGTGGAGCTCTCACGGTAGCCAAACTTCGTGTAGGGCGAACTCATGATGCGCTGGAGATTCTTGTAGTTGTTCTTATCACGCCACATCACGCGCTCAGCGACGACCTCGATCGTCACGTCGTTGCCCAGACCGGGAATCGAGGAGATGGACGGATAGGTGCGCGTGGCGGTCGAGGATTCCGAATAGAAGGCGTTCGTCTCCACCGTCACCCATTCCGGAATGGTTATCTCCAGGCCGCCGACGATGTCCACCCACGCGCTCGGCGAGTCTTCGTGCAGCCCGACCCCGGCGTTCTCGACGCCGTCCCACTGCGCCACCAGTCCGTCCTGGACATAGTCGCTAGTAGACTTGCCTTCGTCCGCGACCGCAGCGAACGGCGCTGTTGCCGCTAGCATCGCACCAGCCGCCAGCGCCTTGACCGCGGCAGATTTCACTACTTGGGTGTTCATGGTGTTATCCTCGTTGTTGGTGGTGATATTGGTGGCTACAAATTCGTGGTTCGTGGTTCGTGATTCGTGGTTCGTAGGAGCGGAGCCAGAACTCAAACACCCTTCACTCAAACCCTCAAACACTTCCAAAGAGCCCTCTGTGTTCTTTGTGTTCTTTGCGTTAAAAACAACCTCCGCTTCTTCTGCCGCCGGCTCTGCCGCGGCAAATGGCGAAGGTGCGAATCCTGTGGCAATCGCGGCAGCGTAGAGGAGCGAAAGCCCAGTCAGCACCAGCCCGATGGCGACAAGCGGGCGCCCAAGCACTCTGCCAAGCCGACGAGCAAGGATCTGACGGGCATAATAAAACCGGTGCTTTACCGAGATCTCGCTGATTGAAAGCAAGCGGGCGATTTCGCGGAACGAAATCGACTCGAAGCAGCGGAGCATGATGATCCGCCGCGACTTCTCCGGCAACGCCTCGATCGCCTTGCGAATCAGCTCGGAATCGGAATTGGCCAGAATCTCCTCGTCGGTGGAGTTGCTGTGGGCGCGGATTTCGCCCAGCAGCTCCAGCTCCTCGGGCGAGAGGTAGGAGATCGACCGGGCGGCCTTGCCGCGCGTCGCCTTGCCGTGGAGGTTGCGCATTATGCCCTTCAGCCACGGCAGCAACTCCCCTTTTGACGGGTCAAACCTTTCGCGGCTGAAGAAATAGTCCTCGAACGTCTGCAAAACCAGTTCTTCGGCGGCGTGGACATCGCCTGAGGTGAGAGAGAGCGCCTCAATCTTCAGGGCATCATGGTAGCGGTCGAGAAGGAGAACCGCCTCCTGCTCGATGTCACCGTGGATATCCTTGATTATGCCCATCTATATACCCATTACCACTTCAAGGGCATAAAGTGCGAAAAAATTTTCGTGGCTCGTGGATAGCAATAACACACGGATTTGCTCAGGTCTACGACCTTCGCCATCTGTGAGCGACGTAGTCGCGAACAAATCCGTGTGTTAACAACTCAAACACTCTCATCCAAAACACGCCTATCGGTAGACGCTGCGCTGGCGCTGAACGTGGACCTTCGGCTCCTCGAGGAGCAGCGAGTACCACTGGTCGCCGAGGCCGGAGTTGGAGAAGTGGCCGACGCGGTTGTTCATCAGGCACTCGTGGTTGCGCTTCAGCGTCGCGTCGTCGCTCTTCTTCAGCGCCTCGGTGAGCGTCTTGAACGCGCCGTCGGCGTCGCCGCGCTTGACCTGAATCCAGCTCATCTCCGCGGCGAGGAGGACGTTGCCGTTGTAGCGCACGCGCCCGACGCCCTTGCGGTAGAGCTTCTCGATCTCCTTGAAGTCGCCGCCGGTCATGTGGAGGCGCGCAATCTTGATCGCGGTCATCATCGGGTCCACCAGCAGCACCTTCGGCATCAGCGCGTCAACGGTCTTGAAGTCCTTGACCATCCAGGCGAGCTGCACCTTGGCGGTGGCGATCTGGCGGTCCATCATCGGGACGAGCCAGCGGAAGCGGTTGAGCTCATCCACCTTGGCGAGCGCGTCCTGCACGAACACCTTGGTGTCCGCGAAGATCTCCTTCTGGGCGGCCTGCACCGAACCCGGCGGGCGCATCTGCCAGCGCTGCATCTTCTGCTGCAGGCGCTTCTGCCCGGCGAGCAGGATGGACTGCACTGCGTTCATCACCGCCTTCACGCGGCGCTGGACAAGGAAGCCAAGGGCGAACTGGGCGACTACCAGGGAGAGTATCCCCCAGAACACGCTCCAGCCAATTCCGGCGCCGAAACCCCAGCGGGCCGCGGCGAAACCGCCGCACCCGGCGGCGAAAGCTGCAATAAGGACAATCATGATGCGAATTATACCATAACGAGGTGAATCATTCCACCGCCACCAGCTTGAGCTCGACGTGGCGCTCGCCGTAGTCGGAGATGCAGAGGGTGAAGAAGACGTTTCGGTGCGCGGGGTGGGCACGCAGCTCCTCCACCATGTCACCGTGGTTCCAGAACACCCCCCTCAGCCGCGACTCGCGGAGCGAAAGCGTGAGGTGGCGCCCTTCCGAACCGAGCGGACGCACATCGGCGATGGTGACGCCGCGAAGCGCGAAGACAGGCTCGGGGTTGCCCTCGCCGAACGGCTCGAGCAGCGCCACCTCGTCGGCAAGCTCCAGCGTGACGTCGTCGGGCTCGATCCAGACATCCGGCTCGATTCCGGCGGCGACCGGCGGATGCAGCCGCTCCTCGCGCTCGCAGTATTCGCAGAGCAGCCGCCGGAACTCGTCGGTCTTCCCTGGCTTAACCGAGAACCCGCCGGCGGCGGCGTGGCCGCCGTAGCGCTCGAGGACGGAAGCGCAGGCGTCGAAGGCGTCGCGCAGGTTGAACCCGCCCGGCGCGCGGCCGGAGCCGTGCCCGCCCGCGATGACGCACACCGGTCCCCGCCCGACGCATTCGAGCAGCCGCGAGGCGACGATCCCCGCCACCCCGGGATGGCCGTCGGGGAGGTCGATGACCTGGGCGCTCGCGCCCTGCACCACTTTGGCAGCGGCTTCTTCCGACATCTTCTGTTCAATCGACCGGCGCTCGACGTTGCGCATGTCAACGATCCGCGCCAACTCGCGCGAAATCTCGCGGTCGTCCGAGAGCACCAGCTCCAGCGCCTCGTCGCCCGAGGCAATTCGCCCGGAGGCGTTGATGCGCGGGCCGATGAGGAATCCGAAGTCGCGCGAAGTCAATCGCTCGGAGCCAGCGCGCGCGGCGCGCGCGTAGAGCTCGCGCACGCCCATCGGCGCCCACGCGGCGAAGCGCTTCAGCGCCTCGGCGACGAGGATGCGGTTCTGGCCGAGGATCGGCATGAGGTCCGTCACCGTGGCGATGCCGGCGAGCACCAGCAGCGGGCCGCCGATCTTCTCGCCGGAATACATGCCGCGGCGCGCGGCCTCGGCAATCAGGCGATTGGCGAGCAGGAACGCAACGCCGGCGCCGCAGAGGTCGGCAAGGCGCGCGGGCGCCTCGACCTTGGGGTTGACGAGCGCGGCGGCCTCCGGCAGCACGATCTCGCCCGGCGAGCCGTCGTCAGAGGCGAGGCGGCCGGGGAGATGGTGGTCGGTCACCACCACCTCGACGCCACGGGACCTGAGCGCGGCGATCTGGTCGATGGAGTTGATGCCGTTGTCGACGGTGACGACGAGCCCGACGTCTGGATGTTCCGAGAGGAGGCGTGCGACGGAGGCGTCGCTCATCCCGTAGCCCTCGGAAAGCCGGCGCGGCAGAAAAGGCTCCACATTCGCGCCGAGCGCGCCAAGCGCCTTCACCATGATTGCGGTGGCGCAGACGCCGTCGCAGTCGTAGTCGCCGAAGACGACGACCTTGCGCCCCGCCGCGACCGCGGCGAGGACTGCGTCGGCCGCCGCCTCGATGCCCGGCAGTTCCTCCGGACGCGAAAGCCGCTCGATCGACGGGTTGAGGAATTCCTCGAGCTCGGTGTCGGCAATGCCGCGGGCCCGGAGAATCTTCGCTACGATCTCTCCGATCGCCACCGCTTCCGCTCTACTTCACCTCGAAGCACCAGTGGTGGCGGTCGGGGACGAGTCCGTACTGGATGCCCTGGACGCGGTCGTAGAGCTTCTGCAGGGTCGGATGGACGACCTCGGGGTCGGACACCTTGATCACGTCATTGCCGCGGGTGATCTCCCAGACGGGCGTGATGACAACCGCCGTGCCGAGCGCGGCGACGGCCTTGAGCTTCTTCACCTCGGCGTACGGCACCGGGCGCACCTCGACCTTGATGCCGAGGTCCTTCGCGCACTGGCGGAGCGACATGTTGGTGACCGAGGGAAGCACCGAGCAGGAGTCGGGCGTCACATACGCGCCGTCCTTGGTGATGCCGGCGAAGTTGGAGGTTGCGAACTCCTCGATGTACTTGTGGGTCTTGGCGTCGAGGTAGAGCTCGACCGGCCAGCCTTCCTTCTTCGCCTTCTCGTGCGCGAAGATGCCCGCAGCGTAGTTGCCGCCGACCTTGACGTCGCCCATGCCGTGGGGCGCGGCGCGGTCCCACTGGTCGAAGATGACCGCCCGCACCGGCTTGATGCCGCCCTTGTAGTAGGCACCGACCGGCATCACCATGATCATGAAAGTGTATTCCTTCGCCGGCGCGACGCCGATCTGCGGACCGGTGCCGATCAGGAGCGGACGGAGGTACATCGACCCGCCGGTGCCGAACGGCGGCACGTACTCGGCGTTCTTCCTGACGACCGCCTTGCAGCACTCGATGAAGGTCTTCACCGGAATCGGCGGCATACAGGTGCGCTCGGCCGTCCTGAACATGCGCTTGGCGTTCTCGTCGGGGCGGAAGATGACGATCTTGCCGCTCTTCTGGCGGAAGGCCTTGATGCCCTCGAAGCACTCCTGACCGTAGTGGAGGCAGGCCGCGCCGATGTGCATCTTGATCCACGGGTCCTTGACGAACTTCGGCTTCGACCACTTGCCGTCCTTCCAGGTCATCCTGAGGTGGCAGTTGACGTCGGAGAAGCCAAAGCCGAGCTTCTCCCACTTGATTCCCTTCTTGGGCGCTTTCATGTTGTTGTCTCCTTTCTTTGAAAAACGACTTGCCGCGGACCGCTCACCACACCGAGGACGGCTGGCGGCGCTGCGCGGCAGGCTGGTGGCGGGCCCAGCCGGTGTAGATCTCCATCAGGTCCTGCTCGCGCTTCTGGAGCCGCGCCTCGACCACGCGGGCATCGGCGCGAACCGCCTGGTCGAAGCTGGCCATCGCCTTGGACCGGCGGTTGGAGCGGTGCTGGAAAATGGCGAGCTCCAGCCAGGCGTCGGCGTCTGACGGCACCGCGCGGAGGTAGCGGTCGAGGACCTTCTCCGCCTCGGCGGCGCGCCTCGCCTCGCGGAGGACCGTCGCCGCCAGGCGCAGGTCGGCCGGGCTCTGGAGCGAGTCGGCGATCGGCTGCACGAGCGAGGCCGCCTCGACCGTCCTGCCCATCTCGTAGTAGCAGCGCGCAAGCGCGAGCGACTCCGCGTTGGTGAGATTGCCGGAGCGGCGCTTGCCCTCGAGCCGCTCGGTCTCCTCGGTGAGCGCGCGGATCCTGGTCACATAGTCGCGCAGCTGGCGGGTGCGGCGGTTGTTGGGGTCGATGAGGTCGGTGTAGTCCATCAGCTCCAGCGTCTCGTTCCACTTCCGGAACGGCATCAGGCACTCCTGGGCGTAGCGGAACGTCGCCTCGGGCGAGGCGGGGTAGAGGAGGCACGCCTCGCGGAAGGCCTGGGATCCCTCGCGGTAGCGGCCCTGCTTGATGTAGAGCCCGGCGATGGCGGCGCGGAGCTTGGAAAAGCTCTTCTGGCCGGCGAAGTCGCGCCGGTAGGCGGGGTCGTTCAGGAGCCGCCGCACGTACCAGTCCCAGAAGTCGCGGTCCTTCGCCGCGGTCTTCGCGTCGTAGGGGGTGCGGTCCGCGTTGATCTTCATGATGAGGCCGTGCGGGCTCAGGTACGGGTACATCCACGGGATGACGTACGACTCCTCGACGTAGAACGCGTGGCGCAGGCGGTCGTGGTCGTGCATCATCTTGGTGAGTATGCCGTTGATCTCCATCACCCCGAGCGCGCCCGTCACCTGCACGCGGCCGTTCTCGATCTTCACGTCGCCGTTCGCCTGCCTCACGCCGCGCTGCACCTCATCGACGTAGACGTTGAACGCCTCGGCGGAGTCCTCCTTGGACGGAATCCAGATCTCGTCGCCGTAGAGGTCGCGCTCGACCGACATGTAGGTGTCGTCGGCGAGGGCGTTCTGGGTGATGAGGTAGACGTCTGGGCGGAAGAGCGCCGAGTAGATCATGTAGGTGGGCACGAAGCGGCCCGGGTCGGTGCCGCCGAAGAAGATGGAGTACTTCTCCATCGGCGGCGGCCAGGTCGGGTCGGGAAGCGGCTCCTCGTCGGCCTCGATCTGCTCGTTGATCGCCTTCGCGCCCTCGAGCTGGTAGGCGCCGAACTGCCAGCCGAAGGTGTGGCCGTTCTGCTCCGAACCGCCGAGCTTGAACGCGACCTCGTTCACGCCGAGCCGGTAGTCGCCGCAGTAGTTGTCGACGAGCGGCGCGAAGAACGAGACGGCGATCATCAGCGCGGCGGCGGCGAAGGCGGCGAGACGCACCCTGCCGCCGGCGAGCAGCCCGCGCTCGCCCGCTTTCCTGAGCGCGAACGCGCAGGCAAAGACGAGGCCGTAGCCGATCCAGAGCGCGATCATCGCGTGCGAGGAGATGAACTTCACCTTCTGGATGAAGCCGTCCTGCAGGTCGCCCTTCACGTTCGCGAGGCCGACGAGCAGCACGCTCATCAGGAGGAAGCACACGAGTACCGGCACCATCCACTGCCAGAACGCCTTGCGGTTCTCCTTCCTCACGATCCAACGCCCGGCGACGAACGGCACCAGCGCGAACGGGATCATCACGTCGGTGAACTGCACCCGCACGTCCTTGAAGTACTCGAGAATCGCGCCCCACTTCGGCAGCTGGAAGCCGATCGCCTCGTACTGGCCGCGCATGATCGCGTGCTTGAAGCCCTCCCAGGTGCGCGGGTAGCCCCAGTTCATCGGCGGGTTCCTGAGGTCGGAGACGATCGGCATGTAGGCGTAGAAGCTCACCCCGAGCTGCGCGAAGAACGCCGCGCCGGCGACGCTGAGCCCGTTCGGCAACGTCAGCACCGAAAGCGCCAGCAGCGCGAAGTTCCAGGCGACCGGCCAGCAGAAGTACCAGGTGGTCGGATGCGTGAGCCCGTTGAGCGCACCGCGCGAGAGGAGCACGAACGCCGCGATGTGGAGGCCGGCCACCGGCACCGCGAAGGAGAGCCCGCGCGGCGTCGAGGAGCACATCGCGAACAGCGCCGCCAGCACCAGGACGAAGACGAGCGTCGACTTGCCCCAGGGATACTTCGGCCCCAGGTAGCCGCCGTCGCCGGCCTGCGGCACCATCGTCGCGAACACCACCGCCAGCGCCGCGAGCGCGACCGCGATCCAGAGCTCGCGGCAGAACTGCGCCTTGACGCGCGCGGCGAACCCGTCCGGCTCGGGATCCTCCGCCGGACGCAGCGCCGCCAGCGCCGCGGCGACGACCGAGCCTGCCGCGCACGCGGCCACGAGCAGGTAGCGCCACGGCTCGACGAGCGGCGCAAGCTCGAGGTCCGCCCCGCCCCACACCGAAATCGACGAAAAGATATACATCGACGCGAGCATCAGCACGACGCCGCCCACGCCGCCAAAGAGCGCCACCTTGCGCGCACGCTCGCGGCTGCCGCGGCGGCTCAGGAACGCCGCGGCGGCGACCGACACGACGATAGCCGCGAGTCCGAGGACGAGCACCGTGGTGGACGGCACCGTCGCCCCCTTCAGCGGCAGGTGCTTGTTGATCGCGTCCGCGCTCATCGCGCGGTCGGCGCGCACGAGCTGGCCGATCTGCAGCACCTGGTAGGTGAGCGCGACCGGGGTGAGGTAGATGAACACGTCCCGGAACATGCCGATGTTCTTCATCGCGATGACAAGCGCGAGCGGCACGATCGCGAACAAAAGCACCTGGTAGTTGGTGAGGCCGAGGCCGAAGACGAAGGCCGTCGTCCAGAGGATCTTGTCGGACGGCCGGCGCATCCAGCGGTAGGACAGCAGGAACACCCACATCAGGAAGAGCGCGTTAAGCGAGTATATCTCGACGATCGTCGACTGCGACCACTCGACCGGCGAAAGCGCGAAGGTCAGCGCGCCGGCGACGCCGCCGCCGAAGCAGAGCCACGCGCTGGGCCCCTCCTCGCCGTCGACGAAGTCCCGCCCCGAGCGGCAGATCAGCATCGCCGTGCAGCCCGCGGCGAAGGCGCCGAAGACGGCCGAGCAGAGCGAGACGCACCACGCCGGCGTCGGATGGCCCATGTAGGTGACGAAGGAGAACGCCTTGCAGAAGAGCCAGGAGCAGAAGGTCCAGAACGGATACCCGGGCGGATGCGGCACGCCGAGGTTGGCGGCGGCAGTGGCGAGCTCGCCCGAGTCCTCCAGCCCCACGGATGGCCCGAGGGTATAGAAATACACCGCGAAAGTGGCGACCGTGGCCGTCCAGAACGCAGCCCAGTCCAGCTTTGAGAAAAACCTGTCCTTCATAACCTGTGTATTATACCAAATTCCCGCGTCAGCGGACGGCCCTGAACGTGATGGTGGAGAAGAGGAGATTCGAACTCCCGACCCCCACGTTGCGAACGTGATGCTCTACCAACTGAGCTACTTCCCCATTCACGATTGGCGCGTAGTATATCATATTTGCCGCGGATCGCGCAAGTGGCTACTCGTATCGCAGGCAGTCGATCGGGTTGAGCTTGGAGGCGCGGTAGGCCGGGTAGAAGCCGAAGAACATGCCGACGAAGGACGAGAACAGGAACGAGTACACCGCGCTCGAGAACTCGATCACGATCGGCCAGTGGTTGACCTCACCGATTACCTTCGCCGCGCCCACGCCGAGCGCGACGCCTATCGCCCCGCCCACCGTCGACAGCACCACCGCCTCGAGGATGAACTGCCAGAGGATGCAGGCCGGGGTGGCGCCGATCGCCATCCTCAGGCCGATCTCCTTGATGCGCTCGGTCACCGAGACGAGCATGATATTCATGATGCCGATGCCGCCGACGAGCAGCGAAATCGCCGCGACCGCGGTGAGCAGCACGGTCATGAGGCCGGTCACCGACCCCATCGTGTTCATGATCTCGGTGGTGTCGCGCGTCTCGAAGTCGTCGTCCTGGTAGTCGGCGAGATTGTGCCGCTGCCTCAAGAGCGCCGTCACCTCCCGCTTCGCCTCGTCGTTGTCGTCCAGCGACCAGAGCGAGATGTTCATCATGTTGATCGAGCGGAACTTGGAGCGCTGGAGCACCCGGCCGACCGTGGTGTACGGGGCCATCACCGTGTCGTCCTGGTCCTGCCCCCAGCTGTTCGCGCCCTTCGCCGCAAGCACGCCGACCACCTTGAACGGCATCGCGCCCATGCGGATGGTGGCGCCGACCGCCTCCTCGCCTTCGTCGAAGAGATTGGCCTTGACCGTCGTGCCGATCACGCAGACGCGGGCGCAGGCGCGCTGCTCCGACTCCTCGAAGAACCTGCCCTCGGCTACATTCCAGTTGCGGATCTCCGGCATGTCGTAGCTCACCCCGCTCACGCGGCAGTTCCAGTTGCGGTTGTCGCGGATGAGCTGGCAGGAGACGTTCACCGCCGGCGAGACGCCGCTGACGAGGTGGCCGAGCTCGCGCTTGACCGCCTCGGCGTCGCCGGCGGTCATAGTCTCGCCCGCGCCCATGCCGCTCCTCACCGCGCCCTTCCGGTTGCGGTCGGGGAAGACCATCATCAGGTTGTTCCCCATCGACGAGATCTCCTTCACCATCATCGTCGAGGCGCCCTTGCCGATCGCCAGCACCGAGATAACCGCGGCGATGCCGACGATGATGCCGATGCAGGTGAGGAGCGAGCGCGTCTTGTTGCGCATGATGGCGAGGATCGCCACCTTGAAGACCATGCCGGAGTTCATTGCGCTGCCTCCCGCCGGTCGTCGCGGACCAGCTTGCCGTCCTTCATCACCAAGTGGCGCTTCGCGTAGGCGGCGATGTCGTCCTCGTGCGTCACCATCACGATGGTGATCCCCTCGGCGGAAAGCTCGGTGAAGAGCTTCATGATCTCGACCGACGCCTTGGTGTCGAGGTTGCCGGTCGGCTCGTCAGCGAAGAGCACCGGCGGCTCGTTCATGAGCGCGCGAGCGATGGCTACGCGCTGCTGCTGACCGCCGGAGAGCTCCGACGGCTTGTGGGTGGCGCGGCCGCCGAGCCCCACGCGGTCGAGGAGCTCCAGCGCGCGGCGGCGGCGGGCGGAGCGGGAGAGCCTGCCCATGTAGAGGTCGGGCAGCTCCACCTGCTCCACCGCGCTGGTGCGCGGCAGCAGGTTGAAGTTCTGGAACACGAACCCGAGCTTGCGGTTGCGGATCTGCGCGAGCTCGCGCCGCGTGCGCCGCGCGACCTCGATGCCGTCGAGCAGGTAGGAGCCGGAGGTCGGCGTGTCGAGGCAGCCGAGGATATTGAGCATCGTCGACTTGCCCGAGCCGGACGCGCCCATGATCGCGACGAACTCCCCTTCGTCGACCGAGACGGACACGCCGTCCAGCGCGTGCACCGGCTCCTCGCCCTGCGCGTAGATCTTATAGAGGTCCCTTAGCTCGATGAGGTGAGACATTACTTCTTCGGCTCGGGGGCGGTGCCGCTGGTGCCGCGGCGCGGCATCTTGGGCATGAACGGATTGCGGGTGTCGCCGGACGCCGCCGCGGCGGTGCGGGCCGTCTCGTAGCCGGCAACCGCCTGGGATCCCTCGAGGTCGTCGGCGTCGAGGATCTGGGTGAAGGAGCCGTCGGTCACGCCCTCGGAGACCGCCCGGGCGGAGAGCTTGCCGTCCGGCCCGACGAGCCAGATCTTCCGGCCGCGCGGCGCCTCGCCCGAAGCCCGGTCGGAGTCCTTGGGACGGAACCTGAACGCCGCCGCAGAGACGACGACCGCGTTTTCGGCGCGCGCCGTCTCGATAGAGAGCGTGGCGGTCATGCCGGGGAAGAGCATCTCGCCGGGGTTGTCCGCCTCGATGATGATCGGATAGGTGACCACGTTGTTGGTGGTGGTGGCGGCGAGGCGGATCTGCCGCACCTTGCCCTTGAAGCGGCGGCGGTAGGCGTCGGCGGTGAAGGTGACCTCCTGCCCAACCTTGATGTCGCCGACGTCGGCCTCGGGCACCGTCGCCTCGATCCAGATCGTCTTCAGGTCCTCGGCGATCGTCAGCACCGGCACCGCATTCATGGACGAGACCACGGTCTCGCCCTCGTCCACCTTGCGCGCGATCACCACGCCGTTGACTGGCGAGCGGATGGTGCAGTAGTCGAGGTCGGCCTTCGCCTTGCTCACCGCCGCCTCGCTCTGCTCGACGCTCGCGAGCGCGCTCTTCACCGCCGCCTCGGCGCTGCCGAGGTCCGCCTTCGCGCGGGCGAGCGCGGACTCAGCGTTGTCGAAGTCGGCCTGCGCGGCGAGCTTGCGCTCGGCGAGCGACTGCTTGCGCGCGAACGTCTTCTCGGCGAGGTCGAGCGCCGCCTTGGCGGACTCCACCGCCGCCCGGCGCACCTCGACGTTGGCCTCGTTGACGTGCAGCTGCGCCAGCGCGCTCTTGTACGTCGCCTCGTAGACGAGCGGGTCGATGAGCGCCACCACCTGGCCGTTGGTGACGGTGGAGTTGTAGTCCACGAACATCTTGATGACCTTGCCGTTCACCTGCGCGCCGACGGGGATGCCGTCGGCGGTGTTGCGCGGCGTCACCTTGCCGGTCGCCTCCACCGTGCGCACGATGTCCGTCCGCACGATCGGCGCGAACCGGAACGCCGGCCCATTCTTGGACGACCCGGCGGCGCCGCCGTCGGAGCACCCGGTAACAAGCGCCGCCGCCAGCGCGGCTGCGGCAATCGCGCATCTCGTCATTTTCCCTCCTCCAGCTTGTTGATCGCGTCGCTCGCGACGACAGCCTTTTCGTCGTAAACAGGATACATCCCGGCGAGCCTGAAGAGGTCGGCTTCGGCGACCTGGCCGCTGTAGAACGCGCTCACGACACCGCCGACCGACGACGAGAGCGCCGCGACGGCGTCCCCGAAGTCCACCCGGTTGGCCTCGCCGAGCTCGAACTTGCTCCTCACCACCGCGAAGTTCTCCAGCGCCTGGCGGAGCGAGTCCTCGGCGCGCAGCCGCGCCTCGGCGGCGTTGTCGCGCGCGGCGACCGCGAGCTCCAGGTCGCGCGAGAGCGTATGCTCGGCGGCGGCGACGTCGGTCTCGGCCTGCTCCAGCGCCACCCGCGCGCGGTCGACCGCAGTGGTGCGGCGGAAGCCCTGGAAGAGCGACTGCACCGCCGACACGCCCCACTTCAGCGCCCACATCGGATCGGTCCAGGAAAGCGACGCCGACACCGACACCTCCGGCATCAGGTCCGCAACCGCCGCGTCAACCGCCGCGGACGCCGCGCGCAGCTTGGCGCGTGTTACCTGCATCGCCGGCGAGTTGGTGCGGGCGAAGGCGTAGACCTCGTCCGAGCGGTCGGTCGTCGCGGCAAAGCCCTGCATGACGAAGCGGAGCGGATCCTCCATGCGCGGCAGCACGTCCTCGCGCTCGACGAGCGAGGCGTCAAGCCCGAGCGCGCACGCGAGCTTGGCGAAGGCGGTGGTGACGGCGTTGGACGCCGAAAGCGTCTCTTCCTTTGCGACCGAGAGGTCGAGCCGCGCCCTGAGGACGTCCAGCTCCTGCACCTCGCCGGCCTCGAGCGATCGCTCGGCCTGTTCGAGATGCAGCGCAAACTCGAGTTCGTTGGTGCAGGCGACGACGAGCAGCGCATCGCGCTCCAGGAGGTCGAAGTAGGTGTCCACGACTTCCTTGAACACGGTGTAGCCGGCGGCGGCGAGGTCCAGCTCCGCGGCAATCACCCGCTCGCGCTGCGCCGATGCGCGGGCGTTGTAGCGGCCGAAGTCCCAGATTAGCAGGTCAAGCGACAGCGAGGCCGAGGCCGTGCCGCCGTGGATGCGCTTCGCCTCGTGGAAGTCCTGGGACGACTCCGAGCCGCCGAAGCCGGCGCCGACGGACGCCGCGATGGCAGTCCAGGGCGTGGAGCTCGCGAGCGGCGCGTCGGCGGCAAGCGCGCGGAGCGCCAGCCGCTCGTCCTCCACCGCCAGCCGCGAGCGCACAATCTGGGGACGGTTGGTGAGCGCGAAGTCGACGAGTCCGGCGAGGCCGTGCCCCGCGAGCGAGACGCGCCCGGCGGCGGCCTGCCCGCCGCTGGCGGCAGGCTCCGCGGCGCGCTGGGCGCGGCGAGCCGCGCCGATGGTGGAGCAGCCGGCGGCGACAAGCGCGGCGAGCGCGACTATCGCGGACTTAAGCCTCATTATCTCGCCTTGGCGAGGCCGTCGAGGATCTGGATGCCCGCGACCGGAATGCGCCCGAGCGGATCGGGGCCGATGTTGAGCATGTAGTTCGAGCCGATCTTGGCGCAGTCGGCCTTGATCTTGAGGATCTCCGCCACGGTCTTGTAGTGGGTGTCGGTCGGACGGTACCCCCACGAGTCGTTCATCGTGCCCACGGTCTCGTAGAGCACCCCGGCCTCGGTCTTGTCGGCGATCATGTTGTCGCCCGGCGTCTGGTAGTCGCCGAGGCCGTAGCCGAGCCTGCCGTTGATGAGGCAGCCGGGCTGGTAGCGGCGCACCATGCCCTTGAGCTCCAGGCACTGCTCCTCGGTGATGGTGCAGGGGACGTCGAACCAGATCAGGCAGAGGTTGCCGTACTGGGTGAGGATCTCCTTCACCTGCGGCTTGCACTTGCGCTCGAAGTAGCGGGTGAAGTCGTAGCCGCGGTCGGCCGGCCAGTCCCAGGTGTTGCGCCAGTCCTCGTCGCCCCAGTTGACCTTGGCGGTGGCGTTCTTGAGCCCGCCGCCGTCGGGGTCGCTCCAGTCGAGGTCCTGGGAGTAGTAGAGGCCGAGCTTGATGCCGGTGGCGCGGCAGGCCTCGGCGATCTCCTCGATGATGTCGCGCCCGAACGGCGTCGCGTCCACCACGTTGTACTTCGATACCTTCGAGCGGTAGAGCGCAAAGCCGTCGTGGTGCTTGGAGGTGATGACGAAGTACTTCATCCCCGCGTCGCTGGCGCGCTTCATCCAGTCGAGCGGATCGAACAGCACCGGATTGAACGCCTTGGCGAGCGCGGAGTAGTCCTTCAGCGGAATCTTGTTGCCGTACTGGATCCACTCGCCGTAGGCGCGCACGCCGGGCTTGCCGTTCCATTCGCCGCCGAGCAGGGTGTAGAGCCCCCAGTGGGCCATCATCCCGAACTGGGCGTCCTTGAACCACTTCCGCGTTGCCGCCAGCGCCGCGGCGTCCGCCGCGTCCTTCGCCGCCGGTCCCACGCAGCCCGCCGCCAGCGCCGCCGCCGCGCCGCCGATGAACGCCCTTCTGTCGCATCCAGTTGCCATGTCGCCTTCCTTTCGCTTAGTGGTGTTAGTTGCCTTTGGAAATATCCCCAATCCGCACCCGACGGCCTTCGACGGAGAGCCGACCGGCGGCGAGGAGCGCGAGCGCCTCGGGGAACGCCTTGTGCTCCTCGACCTGGATGCGTGCGTGCAGGGTCTCGGGCGTGTCGTCCTCGAGGACCGGCACCGCCTTCTGCACGATGATCGGGCCGGTGTCGGTGCCGCCGTCCACAAAGTGCACCGTCACCCCCGCCACCTTGCAGCCGTAGTCGAGCGCCTGCGTCCAGCTGTGGACGCCGGGGAACGCCGGCAGTAGCGCGGGGTGGATGTTGAGGACACGGTTCGGGAACGCCGCGAGGAGCTTGGGCTTGACGATGCGCATAAAGCCGGCGAGGACGACCGTATCGACACCCGCGTCCTTGAGGATCTCGATGCAGCGGTCTTCCGCCGGGCCCTCGAGCTTCGTCTTCCACGGCGCGCAGTCGAGGTACTGGCAGGGAATCCCGTGCCGCTTCGCGCGGTCGAGGATCTTCGCGTCCGGCACGTCGGCAAGCACCACCCGCACCTCCGCGTCGAGCCGCCCCGCCTCGATCTCGTCGACTATCGACTGCATGTTCGAGCCTGAGCCCGAACCCAACACCCCGATCTTCAGCCTGCTCATTTCTGGGCCTCCTTGACTTCGCCTTCCTTCTTCTCCTGCTCCTTGAGCTCGATTCTCACCACCCGCGTCGCCGCGAGCCTCCGAATAGAGAATGTGATCGTACGCGACGACTTCGCCTTCTTCGCGAAGTCCTTCGCGCTCATCACCGGCTCGCCGTTGACATGGGTTATGATCTCGAGCGGTCGCACCCCCGCGATCGCCGCCGGGTGGCCAGGCTGAACCTTCTCGACCACAACACCTGGCGCGTCATCGCCTAACTTAAAGTAGCCTCGCACCTCGAAGGTCATATCAGCGACCTTAATGCCCAGTTCCTTGTTCTTGATCCGCTTCGCGGTCTGGAAGTGGACTGGAGCCTGTTCAAGCTTCATCGCCGCCTCGCGCCTCTCGCCATCGCGTGCGTAGGCCACCACCACGTCCTTGCCGATGCCGAGCCTGGTGAATTCCGCATTGACCCCGCTTTCGACGTTAGGCCACGGCGCAACCGCGCCCATTGACGAGAACATCCCTCCGCCAAAATCCTCGGAATCAAAGTAGTCCGATATGTCGAAGCCGCCGGATGTGTCGTTGTCTGATAGCTGCACTTGGCGGTGGGACTTCGCAAGCCGCACCGTAAGCAGCACATCTCCTTCCTTCAGCCCCGCCGCAACAGCCGGCGTCCCGGGCCAGACGCGTGTCACCAGCGCGCCGCTCGTGTTAGCCGCCGAAAGGAGAGCCGTCACCCTTCGCTCACGCGCAATGTCGTCTGTGAGCCGCTGGGTCTCTACTCCTATCCAGGCCACGCGTATGCGGTCTTTGCCCTTGCGGATGGCAAATTGCGGGTCGAAGTCGCGCTCCCCGAGCAGCTTCGCAAGCCGTGCCGCGCTCACGAACTCATTGTCGCCGGAGTATCGCTCCCCTGACCGGCGATCCGCCACGATACCGCCGAGGGTGCCGTCCCCGAACACCAGCGCCCCGACTGCGCCGCGCCGTGGGTAGATGTCGCCGACCGGCGCCGCCTCGCCTCCACGAATGACTCTAAACTCGTCCAGCTCTGCCCTCGCAAGGCGCATCCTCACCTTGCCGTTGAAGTTCTGCGCCTTGGCGACCCAGGCGTCCTCGAGGAAGCGCGTTTCCACCCGCCGGGCCGAGAGCGTCGCCGGCTCGCAGCCGGCGGGGGTCTTGCCGTCTGCGAACGCGAGCACCGCCAGCTTGTAGTCGGCGAACGCACCCACGAACTCGAGCGGCGCCTTGGAACCGTCGGGAAGCGTCGCCTCGATCTTGTCAATCTCGCTCATCTTGCTCGCGTCAAGCGAAAGCCACACCAGCACCTCGCCGTCGGGCAGCAGCACGCCAACCATGTCGAGGTCAGTGGAGTCGGAGTCACTGCGGTATCTGGAGTAGTGACGCGTAAAGCCGTTGCGCCGGTTGTCCTCGTCGTCGAGGTGTATGTAGACAGGCAGCGCACGCATCGTGGCCTCGCGCTCCGCCGCCGCCCAACGTCCGTCGAAGAAGGCTGGATCCTCGCCCTTCCACTCGGACGGAGGTTCGAAGCTGTCGCGCCCATGCGCGAAGCGGCTGCGGAACGACACCGTGGCGGCCTCGTTGGAGGAGTTGACCGCGATGGCGTTGGCTACCGCGGCGGAAACGTCCAGCCCTATGTCGGCGTAGCGCGTGAAGTCCGCAAGCGCGCTCGGCTTCATTCCGCGGCAGTCGAGGCCCTTCTCCCTCGCACGGTAGTAGTAGACTCCGCCGGCGTCGTCGGCGAAGTCGATCCGCCGCGAGAAGACAAGCGGTCTTACTCCGCTCACCGGACGCTCAGTCCTCATCTCCACCGCCTTCTCCGCCGGATAGCGCGAGACCGGCCTCGCGGCGTAGACCTCGCCCTCAAAGACGATTTCCGCCCGCTCCACCCAGTTAGACTTCAAGTGCACGTCCTGCACCAGGAAACGGTCCTGCGCGACAGCGAACGCCGCACCCTCTATCGGCCGCTCGTCACCGAGCAGTTCGCTCGCCGAAATCGTGTGGTAATTACAACAGTTGGGACAAAGATACCTGATCCCGAAGTCCGGCGGCTCGCCGTCCTCGTCCGACCTCAGCCACGTTCGCACGAGCGCGCACGAATTCGAGAACTCCCGGTCGAGCGTCGCGATGCGCTCGCGCCGCGCCGACGGCGAGTCGACCTTTCCCTCTTCCGCGGCGAATCCATCCACCGCCGCCAGCGCCAGAAGCGCAGCCAGAGCCGTCGCCGTGGTCTTCATTCCACGTCCTCCTTCTCGGTGTCCTCGAGGTAGTTGAGCACGAACTGCATGTCGCGTCCCTTGCGGGAGACGTCGATGCGCATCTTGTAGCGTCCGGGCAGGTCGCGGAGCGCTGCCTCGTAGATTTTGTCGAGGTCGGCGAGAGTCTTCACCCTGGTTCCGTCCACCGAGACAATCACGTCCCGCCGCCGAAGCCCGCAGACCGACGCGTTGCCTTCCCACGATGTCGCGGCTACGTATAGCCCGCCCTCTGGCGCGAAGAACGCAAGGTCTGGATCGGCGAACTGGTTGATCTCCTTGACCGTGAGCCCCCAGCGCTCGTATGCCTTCTGCTCGCCCTCGACACGCCCCTTCTCGCATGGAGCGACGGAGATGTCCAGTGCCTTTCCGTCGCGCTCGACGCAGAAGACCACTTCCTTGCCGAACGGCATGCGGCCGATGCGCCGCTCAAACGCTGGCAAGTCCTCGGCGTTGAGGATGGTTACCGGCTTGCCGTCAACCGCCACGATCCGGTCGCTGGGCAGGAAGCCGGCCTTGCGCGCCGGGCTGCCGGCGTCGGTTCCCGCCACCATGACGCCGTTTTCCCAGGGGAAGCGCATGTTGTGGTCAAAGTCGTTGAGCGGCTGAAGCTTGAATCCGAACCAGCTCCAGTTGGCGCCGCCGCTCTTCCGCAGATGCGGCAGCACCTCGAGGATCGCCGTCGAGGGTATGGTGAACGCCTGGCCGCCGAGTATTATGCCTCGCGCGTTGACGCCCACCACCTCGCCGAAGGTGTCAACCAGCGGCCCGCCCGAGTTGCCCGGCGAGATCGCCGCATCCGTCTGGTACCAGAGTGTGTACTGCCCCGCGCCATCTAGGTAGCGGTCGGTGCAGCTGATGATGCCCATCGTCACCGAGCGCGCCAGTCCCCACGGCGCGCCCATCGCCAGTACTACGTCGCCGCGCTTCACCGCGCGGGTGGAGAGCTTCGCCGCGCGTAGCGGCGGCGCGCCGGCCGGACGCTCGAGCCTGAGGAGCGCGATGTCCATGTCCTTGTCGAAGCCGATTACCTTCGCGGTACACGACTCGCCGCCGGAAAGCAGACACCTGATCTCAGTCGCCTTGTCGACCACGTGGTGGTTGGTGAGCACCTCGCCGTCCTCTGACACCACCACGCCCGAGCCGGACGCCTCGTGCCGCTCGTTCTTGCCCGACGAGAGGTCCTCGCAGACGACGCGCACGTAGACGAGCGAAGGAAACACCCGGTCAGTCGTCTCGCGGATCACCTCGCGGAAGTCAGCACGCCTCGTGGCGCACCCGGCCGCCAGCAGCACTGCCAGCGTGTACATCGCTATCTTCGACTTAACCATGTCCTTTCCCCCCCGTCTGCTCGTCAGAACAGCCCGCGCACGCGGCCGGTCTCCACGTCGACGTCGATCTTGCGGTAGGCGGGCGAGGCGGAGGTGCCGGGCATGAGCTTGATCTCGCCGGCGACCGGCACCAGCAGCCCCGCGCCGCTGTAGATGAGGATGTCCTTGACCGGCAGCCGCCAGCCCTTCGGCCGCCCCAGGAGCGCCGGGTCGTGCGAAAGCGAGTATTGCGTCTTGGCCATGCAGACCGGGAGCCGCGCGGTCTCGGGGTCAGCCTCGAAGCGCCGGAGCTTCTCGAGCGCCGCGGGCTCGTAGTCCACCCCGTCGCCGCCGTAGACCTCCTTCACCTGCTTCTCGATCCGCGCCGAGATCGGCTCGGCGAGGTCGCAGAGGTATTCAAACGAGTTCGGCTCGCTGCACGCCTTCACCACCGCCTCGGCGAGCTCCAGCGCGCCCTCGCCGCCCTTCAGCCAGTGGTCGGAGACGGCGAACGCCGCGCCGGCGCGCTCGGCGAAGGACTTCACCAGCGCGCGCTCGGCCGGGGTGTCGGTGTAGAACGCGTTGAGGCAGACGACCGGCTGCACGCCAGAGCGGCGGATGATGTCGATGTGCGCGAGCAGGTTGTCGCAGCCCTTCTCCAGCAGCTCCAGGTTCTCGGTGGTGTACGCCGGGTCGAGCGGCAGCCCCGCCTTCACCTTGGGCGCGCCGCCGTGCGCCTTGAGCGCGCGTACCGTCGCCACCAGCACCACCGCGTCGGGCTTCAGCCCCGAGCAGCGGCACTTGATGTTCCAGAACTTCTCGTAGCCCATGTCGCTCGCGAAGCCGCTCTCCGTCACCACGTAGTCGCCGCGCGCGCAGGCAAGCCGGTCGGCGACGACCGAGTTCTGTCCGATGGCGATGTTGGCGAAGGGCCCGGCGTGCACAAACACCGGCTGGCCCTCGATGGACTGCATCAGCGTCGGCTTGATCGCGTTGACGAGCAGCGCGCACATCGCGCCGTCGACCTCGAGGTCATTCGTCGTCACCGGCGCGCCCGACTTCGAGTAGGCGACGACTATCTTCGAGAGCCGCGCCCGGAGGTCGGCGAGGTCGGCGCTCATCGCGAGGATCGCCATCACCTCGGAGGCGACGGTGATGTAGAAGCCGGAATTGCAGTTGAAGCCGTCCAGCTTGCCGCCGCGGCCGATCTCGATGTTCCTCAGCCCCTGCGCGCAGAAGTCCATCGCCCAGCGGAACTGGATGCGCTCCGGGTCGATGTCGAGCCGCTTCAGCCCACGCTCGGCGAGCCAGGCGTCGTCGTGGTTGCGCTCGTGCTGCATGCGCGAGTTGAGCGCCACCATCGCCAGGTTGTTGGCGTTGGTGATCGCGTCGATGTCGCCGGTCAGCCCCAGCGAAAGCGAGGTCAGCGGAATCACCTGGGCGAGCCCGCCGCCGGCCGCGGACCCCTTGATGTTGAAGGTCGGGCCGCCGGACGGCTGGCGCACGCAGCCGATCACGCGCTTGCCGAGGCGGCCGAGCCCCTCGACGAGCCCGAGCGTCGTCGTGGTCTTGCCCTCGCCGAGCGCGGTTGGGGTGATGGCGGTGACGTCGATGTACTTCGCGCGCTTCTTCTCCCCGAGACGCCGCAGCACCTTCGTCGCGTCCACCTTGGCGAGATAGGTGCCGTAGGCATCCCATTCGCCCTGTTCAACCCCCAGTTCGGCAAGGAGATCTGCCGCCGGGCGCATCCCGGCCTCGGCGGCCTCTGCGACCTCCCAGTCCTTCATCTTCGTTGGATCTAGTTTCATAGGCTGTATTATACCAAAAATCGCAGGGTCACGGCGTCGAGCGGGACCATGTCGCGCGGGGCTGGCCGCGGCACTACTTGCGGCGCTCCGCGACATCGGCTTCGCGAACTGACGGAATTACCGCCTATTTGACGATGAACAGGAATCCGCTGCCAATCATTTCAGTAGACGGCGACGCGCATAGCGTCGTCCGGACATAGCCGGCGACATTCGTGACCGCGCCGTACTGGAACGCGCCCGTGCCGGCGCTTGCGGTGAAGGTTTTGTTCTGGCGGTCGTACATCCCGGCGACTCCGTCCAGCACCGCCGGCACATAGTCGCGCGCGAGCGTTCCGTCCGGATTTGTCGTCGGGTCGCCGTCGGTGTACATCTTGAGGTAGTAGCACTTCGCTCGGCAACCATAGTTCGGCGACCCCTGCTTTGGCTGGTACCAGTTTACCGCAAAGGCGAAGACATTGACGTTGTAGTCCGGCGTCCAGGAGGTGTCCGAACCCGCGTACTTGTCCACGCCATCGACCGTCAGCCGCTGTTCGCCGGAATACATCTTCGCCTCGACCTCGTAGGGCGTGTCGACGTCGAAAACGCCCTTATTCCAATTGCCGGTTTTCCAGCCCAGCCCCCACTGGCCGTTCTGGTATCCGTAGATCGGGAGGAACCGCGAGTCGCCGCTATCCGGGCGTGCGCCTATGAATCCGAAGTCGGACCATCTTACCAGCCACTCGATGCGGGTCTGGACGCGTAGGCCGTGCTTCGCCTTGACCCCGGTGTCGAGATAGACGGTGATGTTGTTGTAAGCCGAGTTGCCGGTGGACGAAATGTAGTCGGCGAAGCCTATCGCCTTGACCAGGAAGGCGCGGAACGCGGACTTGGGCTCCACCACCTTCGCCGGGAAGGAGAACCTCCCGCCCTCCTGCCCGACGGCCACCTGCGTCGCCAGGACATTGGGCCAGTCATTCGCGAAGGTGCCATAGTCGCGGTCGCCCCAGCAGACGACCAGCATGTTGGTTTCGCCGACTGCCGCGCCCGGCGGCACCGTGACGTTGATTGTGCCGCCGACAATGCTCGTTCCCAGGGTCTCCGGCATGTAGTCGGCCACGGCGGAACTCCCCACCACCACTTCCGGCTGCAGCAACACGACCGACTCGCCCGTCTCGTCGCCGCAATTGATGTAGGCTGGCGTGTCAAGGCCGTTGAGATAGCACCCCGAATGGAAGAACTTGCCGGTCACGCGGTCGAAGACTCCGCCGCGCCCGTAGTAGTCCTTCACCGGCACGAAGTCGCGCACGAGGTCGCCTTCGGGATTGTCCGTCGTGTTGCCGTTCTCCCACATCTTGAGGGAATAGCAGCGCGCGCGGG